>Ga0065711_1037163_pt1 | contig 20121 bp, 36 predicted proteins | sample Hoacrofraction12_FD_59098 | JGI IMG/M metagenome (GOLD analysis project Ga0065711, IMG submission 59098) | Hoatzin crop microbial communities from Cojedes, Venezuela - Epithelial fraction 12 v2 (version 2) | ecosystem: Host-associated > Birds > Digestive system > Esophagus > Crop | place... | reverse complement strand
GGGTGTTTCGTAATGACTGCTCCCAATTAGCGACCGCCCTGCATCCCGCTCCGGCCGGCTGGATGCTCTCCGCCATCCCCCCCTCCCCGCAAGCAGGGGCTGCCGGCCGTGACCCAGGCCGTGTCTGGCCGGGGGGCTGCGGGTGGGGGTGGTGAGGGGTTCCTCCCTCTCGCTGGGGTGAGCACAAGGAGCTTTAGCACCTGCAGCTGGGATCACCACCTCCTCCGAGGGATTTAGAGGGGTCTGGGGGGTGCTGGACCCTGAACTCCCCCAGTGCCCTTTGGCAGCTGGCAGAGCTGGGAACTCTTTTCACATCCTTCTGGGAGCTCTTTTTAATCCCAGCTTTCAGGCTTTGCTGCCCCAGGCTCCCCTCCACAGCCACTTTGCTCTTACCAGGCTCTCTGGGTCCCCATCTCCCCCCATGCTGGGGACCGAGCCCCTTCTCGTGCCCGTCCCACATGGGGACAAGGTGGTGTGGGGTGGCAGAGGCGAGCAGCCACAGGTCCTTCATGGGCACATGCTGCCGCTTCTGGTGGGTCAACCCTTCCCCGGAGAATCCCAGGCAGTGACGCGGGGCTTCAAGCCCCTCGGGCTCTGGGCTCTGCCCTCTGCCAAGCCGTGCCCACTAACCACAGGGCAGGGTGACTCTGACCTGTGCCAGCCTGCAGATGAATGAAAACCCAGGAGAATTTCATCCCTGCCTGGAAATTCCTAGGATATTGGGATGTGATGTGAAAAAGCCAGTAGCTATCTGATGGCCCTGGCAGCCTCAGGGCTACCTACCTTTCTCTGCTGTTGTTTGGAGGCATCATCTGTCTCTTCCCTCTCCTCCTCCTTCCTATAAATTGCTTTTTCAGATGACTTTGTAACTGCAAGATCCATTAAAAGTTGTGTTTGTCCCTTCCAAAGGCTTTCTGAGATACTTGAATTTCTCTGCTGCTAGTGATCCTGTTTAACATTTATCCAGGAATTCATTTAGTCCCACAGCGATCAGATGGAATGAAAAGCAGATGCCTCCAGAGTTATTTTCCCCATTTCTGGTGCTGCTTAGGGCCCTGCTGTCCTTCACTACCCGAAAATACTATTGCAGAGCTCTGGATGGAGAACCTGGTGCTCACAGCTACCTGGCACCTTGGGAACACGGTGTCCGAGGTGGCACCGGGCTTGCCCAGAGGCGGTGGTGGCCGATGGAGGAGTTGGCAGAGCTCCAGCTGCAGCGCCCGCCCTGGGGCCTCGACTGCCTCCTCTCCCTCTCCTGGTGATCCGCTTCCCGTCGGTGAGCCAGGAGTTTTAAGCCTTCTCACCAGACATGTTTTAGACATATGGAAATTCCTCTCTAATAGAGAAGATCTTTCTCAGGCTCTATGGAATTCAGGTTGGCTTTTGCATAATAGTGTTTCCACAAGAGCTGAGTGGAGGTTTTTTATTTGATTGCTTATTTGTTTTGAGAGGTTATTTGGTAGAAACGGGGTAAAACCCACGGAGGACAGCAGCGGGAGCCAAGATTTGGGCTGCCCTTCCCCGTACCCGGCCAGGCTGCCGAGCAGCATCCTCCTGCTGAGCCGCTGCCCTCCTCTGCCTGCCACGAACTGCCTCAAGCCTGCCCCGCTCCTTCTCTGGGGTTTGCGGATCTAAGGCCGTAAACATCTGTGGCTCTGGACGCTCCCTGCGCTCTGGACATTGCTTGATGAGTTTCCTTCACGCTCAGCAACCTCCAGCCCCCAAACCCCCCGTGCTGGCTCCAGCACCGCTTGCTCCCTCTCCTGGCATGTCCTGCGGGAAACCCGGGGGAGCGCGGCCCTTCACGGGGCTCTTTCACACCAGAGAGATGCTTTATTTACTTCGCTTTCCAAGTGATATTACATCTGAATTAATTTTGAGGTTGTTGGGTGTTTTTTTCCCGAAGAGATTAACGAGCAATTCAAACTAATCTGAAGTGACTCACACTTCACCGACGCGCTGCGCTCGCACGCAGCTCGGATCCGCAGGGGAGAAATCTGGCATTGGGTGGCATTTCTCCCAGTCAAAGGCTGCGGTGCACGCACAAAACACTGACAAAATAACTCCACAATGCCAGCTTGAATGGAGACAAAATATGATACAGAAGTAACTTTAATCCGGCTGTTTGTTCACAAGTACAGCTGAGTTTTGCACTGGTTTAAGTAAATTGGTTTACAGAAAATAATTAGCACAGGGCAATTTCCTTATGGAAGCCAGCTCTTATCTTGGCAGAGACTAAAGTGCTTTTTCTTCTGGGTGACCTTTGCTTTGCTGACTTCTTTGGGAGCATCTTCTGGTGGATAATGGAAAGTGATGCCACGTTCAAAGAGGACGTTGTTGCCAAGGGAGCTGTTAGTCCCCGTCTGTTTACAACCGCGAGACGGGAGCCTGGTTTGAAAGACAGCAGCTGACGGTGGAAAGCACTAGAGCAATATCGTAGCACTAGAGCTCTTCTGCTGCTGCTGGAAAAGAAAATTCCTGTTATGACAAAGGCTGAAAGGGAGCATTAATCCTGAAAAAAGGACTGGAATTGAGCTGGCGTGTGAGATTTCCAGCAGGCTGAAGCAAAGAGGTGTGCATCTCTCTGCTATTCGGGACAAAACCGGGCTGGAATCCATAACTACTGCATTTTTCAGTTCATTTTTATTCAGGCAGATAGACCAGGTTTTCTGTGATTTCTATGGAAAGGCTATGATTTGAGACACTTTTGGGCACCCCAGCCATGGAGCAGCCTCCGTGTGTATTTTCCAGAAGCATCCCTGGCCGATGCCTCCCCAACCTGCCCGGTGGGGACCGCAAGGTCACCATCCTTAGGGTCTATCCGACTCACGAGCAGTCTCTGCTTTTTGCTCTGGGGTCCCAAATTTAAACTGCAGAGCTCCAGCTAAAGGTATTAGTAAGGGGGACAATCATCACGGAGACAGGTGTGACAAACTACGTCCCCTGGCCTTTGAAAAGGGTGACTGAGATGGGGACCAGGCCACGTACAGTTTGGAAAGGGCCCGTTTGGTTCCTTTCTTTTCTTTTTGTTGCTTCTGTGCTGATTTCCATGCTACGTCTGATGGATGCATGGGCACCTGCATTGCATCAGGTCACACTGCTCCACCCATGCCCTCTCACAGATGTTTAGGATTCAGGCGGAGGTGCAGGAATTAGGCGAGAGGATTTAATGATCTCCCAGCATTCCTACTTACTGCTTTTGTGTGGTGCAAGCCTGGAAAGCAAGAGCTCCCCAGGCAGTGTGAGGAATTGAGAAGCTGCTTTTTTTTGGGGGGGACATCAAACTGTGATGTCCCCATAGATCCTGTCCGCATCCAGCAGGGACCTTTGTGAATACAGGTGAATACAACAGCTGCCACTTTTGGGGGGGTGTTGCAGAGCAGTCTGTCCATCGCCCACAGACGCAGGTTGCTGCAGGTCGTGCCTGCTGTGCGCGCTGGGTTAATTAGCAGGCATGGCCACGGTTTGGGGAAGTTGCTAAAGCCAGAGCTGTGTTAAACAGCTGCAGGAGTGCTGCCAGATAGCAGCGGTTTTGTAGCAACAGTATTATATTTAGGTCACATTTTTAACTTTTCAGCCTGTGTTTCTGAGGCTTTTTCTTCTGGCCCTTGCCTTGTGACGGTGGCATCCAGCAGGGATGGGCTTTTAATGGTGGGGTTTAGTGTAACGCCTTCGCACAGGCTGTGTGTTTCAGGTTGGCTTTGGGAAGAGTTTGCCCTGGTTCACCCTGTCCCTCGAGGGGTTTGCATGCCAGGTGGGGACGGGTTCACCTCTGCTTTCAGTGACTTTGGCCGGAGGACCGGGGTGGACCCTGTGAAGGGTGGAAGTGTGCAGCCATCAGCAGCGCGGCTCCTTGTCTCCATGGGAACCGGCAGCAGGAGCATCCTGCCGTCTGGCCAGAGGGGAGGAAGAGGAGGAGGAGAGGAGGTGGCTGCCACCTTCCCTGGGGACTGCAGCAGGGCAGCACTGGGCTTTGCTTGCCAGCCAGCTCTGATCTCCTGGGGGACAGAGATCTGCTGTGGGCTCTGAGCACATGTAAACTTGGGTGCTGGAGGACCCACACCTCCTTCTGACCGATCCCTCCAAACCCAGGCCCCTCTCCCTCAGCCATGGGCTAATTTCCTACCATTGCATGAACTCAGCGACATGGAGATGGTTGCTTTTATCTTTTGAGAGCCCAGGAAGCAGGGGAGGCTCCCAAGTGGACTCCTTATACCCTTCCAGCAGGGACCCCAGCATCCTTCTGTCTCTGTGCCTCAGTACCAGCTGAACCTGAAACACCCCCAGGCAGGGGCACAGCAACACGCAGCGGCACATGGGCAGGATCCTCATCCCCGCCCTGTTTGCTGCCCGGTCTTGCTGAGGGGATATCTGTTAAGGGATCTCACCCGGCAGCTGCTGGCTGAGGATCTCAGATCTCGCGAGTACTGGTGGGGTGGGAGCTGGTGGGGATGCCCCCCTCGCTCTCCCAGAGTCAGGAGGCTGGGAAAATTCAGACAGAACAAACATCTCATTGCAGACCTGATGTACACACACACAGATGCCAAGGAGCCCTCTTGGTGCGTCACCCCAACCTAAATGTGCTGCAGGACTCGCACCTCCCTCTTGCAGAGCTGAGGCATCTGAGGAGGAAGGGAATGGGTTAATCCCCTGCCTGCTGAAGAGCTGTCTGTGCCTACTAGGAAAGCTGGAAGGAGCTCACTTAGCAGGGATCACTGGGAGCCGCCACTAAATCCCCACAGCCTAGGCTTTTGGCAGTTGGAAAAGAGTGAAAAACGCATGGAGCATTTAATGGCAGGGGCTGGGGCATCGGGGTTGCTGGTGACTTCTTCCCCTGCTGTCTTCACGCCCATGCTTTGTGGGAGGTCAGGAAGGTTTATCACGGCCCCTTGAAAGGATTTCTTGGGAAACTGGGATTGCGAGATGTGTCCTGGCCTCCCAGGGTGAACCTGGGGCATCTCGCCTTTCTCAAGGGAGCTCTGGCCATGTGGGATCACATTTATCCCCTTTCCTTGCTCAGCAGGACATCAGCTGGGGTGGTGCTCAGAGAACTGCTGGGACGGGATGTCCCCAAGAGACAAAAGTCTTGGTGGTCACATATTCACATCTGAGCTCTCAGCGCTCCTTCCCTCCCTCCTGCTCTTCCCCCCTGCTTTTATTCCTCCCTCAACCCCCGTCTGCCCTCTCCCATCCCCTGCTCTCTCACTTAGCCGGTGACGCCAGACCTCCTGGTGAGTCCCACCAGCCAGGACGGGGAGCTGGGCTCCGAGTGCCCAGAAGACAGAGGGAACTGGACGGGGCGGCTGGATTTCCTCCTTTCCTGCATCGGATACTGCGTGGGCCTCGGAAACGTCTGGAGGTTCCCCTACAGGGCTTACACCAATGGAGGAGGTACTCGGACATCCTTTGGAGTGGCCACATCTCCCCTTGCTGAGATGGGCTGGTGGGATGTGTCTCTGAAGAGACACCTGTTATCCTTCTCAGAGCTGGGAAGTAGCGTTGGGGTGAAGCCTCCTCCTGCCTCCCAAGCTGGCTATAGGGCATTAACTACCTGTACCCACGTGTGGAAGGGACTCCTCAGCCCATCTCTGCACTCATGGCCTTGGAGACATGCCCAGCTCTGTGCTGGGTGAATACCACCTGAGCGTCCCCCTTGGTTTCCAATAGCTGCTTGGTCTGGCATGCTCTAGGACTCTGCAGGGTCAGCAAATGCTTCCCAGGTATCGAAGGAGGGGAGAGAGCCTTTGCAATGCAAAAGCCCGGTGTGATAGTGCAAGGTGCCCGGCTTGTTCAACTACTCACAGAGTAACTGCTTGCCACCTGCAATAATAATTGTAGAATTTCACAGAGTTTGTGAAAGATTGAACGAGAAAACAGAGTTGGGGGCAGGGGAAGCACGACACCGGGTGAATCACAGCCCGTTCCTCCTGCACTAGTGGGGAACTGCTGGCCCTTGCTGTCTTCCAGATTTTGGTGCAGATCCCTCAGGGCCACAGATATTGAATAAACTTTATTCCTTGTCATAAACAAGCTTTAGGTGTTTGCTCTGTGTTATTTTTAGGGTGTTTTTCTTGCTTCTTGCAGGTGCTTTCCTGGTTCCTTACTTCATCATGCTGGCCATCTGTGGGATCCCCATCTTCTTCATGGAGCTGTCGCTTGGCCAGTTCTCCAGCCTGGGGCCACTCGCTGTCTGGAAGATAAGCCCTCTCTTTAAAGGTGCATGAGAGAAGTCCAGAGCCTCTGTGGGGCCTCTGGAAGAGCTGCTTGATAAGGACGTGAACCAGCAGCATAGTCCCGGGATCCTCAAAGCTCTTGTTAGAATCAAAGGTTAAATCCTGGGGGTAGGGGGAGCAGGCTGGACTTCTGGGTTAGCTGCTTTAGCAGCTGCGAGATATGTATGAGATCTATCAGTCTTTGGAGGCTCTGTATGTCATGACCAGCTCTAGAAATTGTTTGGAAATTATTAAGCCAGCTAGCATGTAAAATAGAGCATCGAAGCTAAGCAACGGCTGTTAAAGACAAAGGTAAGAATAAAGCGTTCAGAAAAAGGTCAAATCAAATACTTTTACTCTCAACATGAAGTTGGAGTAGAATTATCTGTATGATGCAGTAGATTATCAATTCAGAGAAGGCATGTCCGGAGGGAATAAAGACAAGAGGCTCCTCCCACCAGGTGAACCTCTGGCTGGTTAAACATTCGGCTGCTGAGATCCAGTATCTGACCCTAGTTTTGGATGTGCTTCATTCCAGAGACATGGCTCAATCCTTCTTTACCCTCTGCTTCCTCCAGGCATTGGCATGGGCACGATCCTCATCGTCTCCCTGGTGGCCATTTACTACAATATGATCATTGCTTATGTTCTCTTCTACCTCTTTGCATCCCTCACAAGCGACTTGCCCTGGCAGCACTGCGGCAACTGGTGGAACACCGACCTGTGCCTGGACCACCACATCATCAAGGCGGGGAACACCACCTTCCCCGTCAACATCACCAACACCGTCAGCCCCAGTGAGGAGTACTGGAGGTAAAGAGGTCAGCCTGACCTGGTCGTGGGGACATGGCTGGCATCCAACCAGGGAGAGCTTGGGGGAGGGATGAAGGTCTGTGCTGCACTTCTGATGGCTTGGTGGGCACTTGTGGTGGGCGTTGTGGATGCGGTGATGGGCTCTCATGGTCAGCAGTGTATCTCAGTTTAGCCATTGGGATCATGTCCCTGGGATGTTGGAGGTGTCTGTAATCTGGAGCTGCTTTGCTGGCCTGAGATGTGTCAGACTGAAACGGACCCCACGCCTGGACCGGCTGGGAGTTTGCTCTCAAGCTGCCGGGCATCCCCTCTGGGGTCTTTAATGCATGGTGGAGAAATCACACCAACTGCTCCCCTTGCCCTGGCAAATAGCTGCCAGTGTCTTCTTGCCCTCTCACTGCTGGGACTTTTGACAAGGCTATTTTTTGCAGCAGAGGCATTGCTAGGTTCAGAGAGGTCCTCTGGAAGAAGATGAGGGGTGCCCATGGCACTCACCAGCAGTTTTCCTTTCTCCCTAGCCGGTACGTCCTGCACATCCAAGGGAGCTCCGGGATTGGGAGTCCCGGGAGGATCCGATGGAACTTGTGTCTGTGCCTGCTCCTTTCTTGGACTATCGTCTATCTGTGCATCCTAAAGGGAGTCAAATCCTCTGGCAAGGTGAGGGCTGGAGGGCCTCTTTGGGGGATCTACAGTGATGTCCACCAGTGCCTGCACATCTGGGAAAGCGAGACCCATAAACAGCATCAGCCGGACCTGGGCCACTTCGGGGATGGCTTGCACACTGGCAGGGCTGGCATCACTGTCCCCATTGCATCCCAAGGAGCCCAGCACTGCAGGGTGATGCTGGGAGATGTGGTGACCCACCCCGGGGACAGGGCTGGGGGGAGCACTCATGCTGCGCTCTTGCTCCCGGCTCTCCCAGCTGGCTCTGTTCTCCCGCAGGTCGTGTACTTCACAGCCACCTTCCCATACCTCATCCTGGTGATGCTGCTCATCCGTGGCGTGACCCTGGAGGGGGCCTGGAAGGGGATACGGTTTTACCTCACGCCCCAGTTTGATCACTTGCTGTCTTCCAAGGTGAGGAGGATCTCACGCCTTTTGTTCAAGACACAAAAATGAACCTTCTCCTGCCACCTCCAGCATACAACAGAGGCACTTCACTTACTCAGGCCACTCCCTGACTCAAAGACCTCTCTCTTGGATGCCCCAAGACCAAAAATATTTGCCTTTCAGCAATCTGTCTTTGCTCTACAGCTTGTCTATACTGCTCTTCCCACCTGGCCCAGCCTCATAGCTGCGTTTCTGGCTGTCTGTGCAGGGGGTGGTGTGCTCACCACCTCCCCTGGGTACCAGGACTGTGGAGAGGGTTAGCGCAGCCCCTGTGATGGTCTGAGGGGTGGCGGTGGGTGTCTGTGGTGGATTTGGCTGTTCTCTTTTTCGGGGAGTTTCCTTGGGTCACCAGTGTCGGTAGCAGAGACCACCCAGTTTTACAATGGTGTTTAATGCCACACTGGGCTGGCTCTAGCACAGTCTCATCAACCCTGCCGCTATCCAGCTGACCCTCTGTGAGTGGTGAGCGTGTTGGCAAGGAAAGGCAAAGACCCCATGGCCTTTGCATGCCAGGAGGGCAGGGGAAGATGTGCCGGCGGCTCTGGGGAAGCATGCTTCCAACTCCGTCTTCCTCAGGGGAAGGGTTCCAAGCCCCTGCTCTGCTCGGACCTGTTTCCTTCCCCCAGGTGTGGATCGAAGCAGCCCTGCAGATTTTCTACTCCCTTGGGGTAGGCTTTGGGGGCCTCCTCACCTTCGCCTCGTACAACACCTTCCATCAGAATATCTACAGGTAGGAGACAGCTGCTGTTACGTAAAAATCATGGGTTGAGGGGAGCCATGAAAAATCTCAGCTGGCGGGCTCAAAGTCAGCAGAAGCAGGCAGTGCAGCACACGGTCACCCAGCACTGCTCCTTGCCCAGGCACCTTACAGATACGTGGCAGCTTGCACAGGTTCAAGAGGTACAGAGCTGTATCTGTGGAGGAAAAGTCTCCTAAGCATCAAGACACAGTGCCTGGCTCAGAAGTTCTGGGCTGCAGGTGCTGAAGGCTGAGGATGTTTGAGGCTAGTTATGCATGTTTGTCCTGTCCCCAGCATCTGTTGCAGGTCACCAGCAGAGAGGGGAGTCTGAATGTTGGACATTTGGGCTGGTCCCCTCCTTTGGGGAAAGCAAGCTTGGGAGGAACCCCACAAAATAACCCGTGTCATGAGATATATGCTCCTTTTGACCCTGGAAATCACATGCCAAGGGAAGCCCTGGAGGAGAATCGCACTGGGTCACCTTACTGTGGCACCTGGGGCTGGCAATGCCATCGTGCACTGGTGTGGAGTGGGAAGGAGTGGGCATGTTCAGAGCATCTTCTTTCTCCTCTGTAGGGACACCTTCATAGTGACCCTGGGCAACGCCATCACCAGCATCCTGGCAGGGTTTGCCATCTTCTCCGTTCTGGGATACATGTCCCAGGAGCTCGGGGTCCCTGTTAACCAGGTGGCAAAAGCAGGTGAGGCCAAACAAAGACCCTTTCTCCTTCACCCTCTTCCTGGGTGCACTAAGGATCATCCCTTCCAGGCTGGCAGGCACCTGAGGTTGTCAGCGTGAGGGCTGGAGCTGTATGCTCAGCTGGCCAGAGGGAGGGAAGAGGGGAGGCCGGTTCCTGCAGTGCAAACCTTGAGCAGCACCAAGTGGTGTCTAAAAAAGGTCCAAGCAAGGAGCAGGCTGGTTCTCCTGAACCTCTCCACCCTCTGCTGCAGGACCCCTCCTGCCCATCTTGCAAGAGCCCCTGCAGGTCCCTGCCATGATGCCGCTCTGTTGGGCTCTCCTCTCCTCCATCCCCCCATGCCCAGCACTGTCACCCCCTTTTCACCCTGCTGTCCTTTGCCTCCCCTAGGTCCTGGCCTGGCTTTTGTGGTGTACCCCCAGGCCATGACAATGCTCCCCCTTTCTCCATTCTGGTCTTTCCTGTTCTTCTTCATGCTGTTAACCTTGGGTCTGGACAGCCAGGTAAGGACTGAGCCCACCAAGCCAGCCGCGGTGCCCAGGCAGCCCGGGGGGCTCAGGGGACCGTCTTCTCCTTTGTGTGCAGTTTGCCTTTATGGAGACCATCGTTACAGCAGTGACAGACGAATTTCCCTACTACCTACGGCCAAAGAAAGCTTCTTTCTCAGCTGTCATCTGCATTGCTCTCTTTCTGATGGGACTTATTCTCACAACAGAGGTAAGGGTGCGGGGCTGGATGCATCAAGGGGACCAGCTAGGGCCTCATTTTAGGCAGACCTTAGGGCAGGGGGTGAGTTTGCAGAGACACATGTATTCACATCAGCTAACAAGGTGGAAGAGAGATGATGGATGAGCCTGGGCTTCCTGGGGGTATGAGGTTCAAGGGGAGTGACACAGTGTTATTCCTGTCCCTGCACCAACCCCAGAAAGAGAGTGATGTCTCCCGAGGGTACCTGACCACTGTCTTCCCCCAAAGGAGCTAAGGGGACATGTCCTCAAAAGTGGGAGGACATGGGTGGGGCTTTGTTGGAATTCTAGTCCCAGGGATGCTGGCCACTGTGCTTTGCCTCCACAGGGTGGGATGTACTGGCTGGTCCTGCTGGATGACTACAGCGCTGGCTTTGGTCTCATGGTGGTAGTGATCACTACCTGCCTCGTGGTGACACGTGTCTATGGTAAGGGGGTCTGTCCCCACAGGGAGGAGCGGGCTGTCTGTATGAAGAGAGGAATTTAGAGGGAGTGGTGGGAGAGCCAGCAGCCTCGCAATGGAGCGTGGAACACCTCTGCTTCAACCTCTTGTTTCTTCTTGGCCATCACTGGATTCACCTCTCCAGAGATGCTGGGGGTGCTGAGCCTGGTCCCTTAGACAGCATCAGCTGGGCCTCCCCTTCCTGCATCTACCAGCTGGCAGGGGAGACACTTCTTTGCTGTAGAGGATGCAAACCACCGCTTTTGGTCAGTGTAGGGCAACCTGGTACAGGCACCTGGCTCTGGGGGAGGGATAACGGCTTCTGAGTCCCTCTCCCTCTCCCTCCTCCAGGCATGAAGAGGTTCTGCCGAGACATCCACATGATGCTGGGCTTCAAACCAGGGCCCTACTTTAGAGCCTGCTGGACGGTCCTCTCCCCAGCAACAATGATGGTAACTGCTCAGCTTGAGGTGCTGGATGGTGCTGGAGAGTGGTGCCAGCATCCTTGGATCACCTCCCCTTGTGAGAAGTCAGTCTGGTGTAATGTCCCACCCCAGGGACCGTTCTGGTTCTGCAGGAAGGTCTCCAGGCCCTTTTAGAGCATGAGACCTTCAGAGGGCTCTGGGCTGACCTCACTTTTTTCCCATCCCGCAGGCTCTGCTGGTGTACAACATTGTCAAGTACCAGCCCTCCAAGTACGGCAGCTACCGCTTCCCCGTGTGGGCCGAGGTCTTGGGCATCCTCATGGGAGTCCTCTCCTGCCTGATGATTCCTGTGGGCATGGTGGTGGCCATGCTCCGAGAAGAAGGGACACCGTGGGAGGTAGGAGGTGCTGGGACCCGGCATTGCTGGGTAGCACCCCAGAAATGTGCAGGGGTGACCACGAGCCCCTGCTGAGCCTGTATCCTCCTGCAGTTTCTGCATCCTCTCTCCCGTGTGTGTCCCCATCCCTCCTTGCTGCCCAAGGGGTGCAAGATGGTGTGTCCCAGGGCATTTCCAGCAGTGTCCCCTCCTGCAATGTCAGGCAGCCACCGAGTCATCCTGGTTCCCAAGGGGCAGCCCTGTGGGCATCCCCCTCCAAAACAAGCCTGCTACGCCTTGCCCTGTGGGGAAGAACATTGTCCCTAGCATGGGGCAGGCATGGGTGCATGGGACTTTGCACCCTTTTTGCAGGAACAATGACAGAGCAAGGAAGGCAGCTGCCACAGGTGGGATCCCTCCTCTGAAAGGTTTCTCCTAGGAGCAGGTTATGGAGCTGCTGGCTGCTCACAGCCTCCCCAGCCCTGGCTGGGCTTTGCTGCTCTCCCCAGGCTGTCCAAAGCAGAGGCAGCAGAGCTTGCTGCCCTCCCCAGGAAGCACCTTGCTGGCTGGAGCACATACTGGCTGCAACCTGGCTTGGCACAGTGGCATGGGCAGGAACCACCTTGGCTGAGGCTAAGCCCTTGCCTGGGTCACTCCAACCCCACACCGCAGGCCCATAGCCCTACAACAGCCCTTAGCTCCTGCAAGCCCTCGCCGCCAGCGCCTGCAGACCACAAGACCTTCCCAACCCACTTACACAGAGCTGCCTTCCCAAAAAGCTTCAGGACAGGCTTTTGGCCCCATCCCATCCTCATCAGGGGGCTCTTCCAACACCCTGGGGCTAGCAAAGCACTCGGTCCCCGGGAGGGGTGGGTGAGCTGCCGGTGAACAGCACGGGTGCTGGTGCAGGGTTCCTGTGCTCCCTCCGCCTGTCCCCTCGCAGCGAGTCCAGCAAGCCAGCCGGCCCGCCATGGACTGGGGCCCGTCGCTGGAGGAGAACCGGACCGGCATGTACGTGGCGAGCCTGGCTGGCAGCCAGTCCCCCAAGCCCCTGATGGTCCACATGCGGAAATACGGGGGCATCACCAGCTACGAGAACACGGCCATCGAGGTGGACCGGGAGATGGAGGAGGAGGAGGAGGCGGAGTCCATAATGTGAGGGGACCCAGCACCTTGCAGGCTGGGAGGGGGGCTCACCCCCTAATTTGCACAGGTTGCACTGTGGCACTTCAGGACGGCTTGGGGGGGGTCTTTCGGGGAGCAGTCAGGAGCTGCTGATCCCGCTGGCCTCCTCGCCACCGCCCTGGCCCCACCAGGACGGAGCTGCTGTCCGTCCCGGTACTCCCGAGGTGTTTGTTTGGTGTGGCAAAGTGTTTGATGAGTCCGTGCATTTGTGTGACCATGTCTGGGTCAAGTGTCTGGGCTGCCCCACTCCCACCCTCGCCCCCAGCCCTGCCCTACCCATGCAGGGATGATACTCGGGCTGTGGGAGGCAGGGAGGAGGAGGAGGTCCTCTGCCTTGGTCTGTTCTCTACTTGTGTGTATTTGACTCCAACAACCCACAAACACATGTGAGAGAGGACTGCAACATCCTCCATGCCCTGAGGACCGTGTGTGCCAGTGTGCTCTGCTCACGGGGGGATAATCCAGCAAAACAGCACAAATCAGTGTTCTGTTAAAGAAATATAATCTAAAGAAATCTAACCTAATACATGAGCAAATAAAAACAATTAGAAGAAAAAAAAACAAACCAGCTTGGGTCTTTCCAAGCTCGGAGATGGCCCAGGCACCTTGCTGGGTCAGGGCAGCTCTTCCCCGTGGTGCCTGGCAGGGCTGGGGGGAGCTGAAGGCAGGGAAGAGGGTGGGTGACCTGTGCCCTGTGTATGCTGAAGGTCAGGGACAGGTCTCATGGACCCAGTGCCAAAGGAGGACCCGTGTCCATCCCTGAGGGGGATCTGAGGGCTGTCCCCAGCCCCGGCGCTGCTTTTCCCAGGGAAAGGTGAAGGGCTGGGTTTCAGTGCCTGTGTGTGATTTTGGGGTAGCTCAGCCCAGGCTCCATGTCCTAGAGACCCCAACTCCTATCGATGCTGCTGCCCTGGGGGGGGTCCTGGGGAGCTCCTGGACGGGGCTGTCTGGACCCAATGCTGCCAGTGCCCATCACCCCAGTGTTGTGTGTGCCTTCCCCTGTGTACCCTTGCCTCGCCATTAAAAAGCAGTGTGTAACACAGCCTCTGCATGGGTTATTTGGGGGGGTCCTCAGCATGCAAGAATGGCATCTCTAGGGGGGCTTCCAGGGACGGGGGGCACAGGGCCCTGGGCTTTTTCCTTGAAATCTATGTCCTGGTCAGGTTAAAGCCATAAACCCAGGATAAAGAGAAAAAATTAGGGTTGATGTCTGGGTTATGCATCTGGCCCCAGTGCTGCTGCACAGCCCTGGGTCCAGCACCACGGGCTGAGCATCCAGGATGAATCCTGATGTGAGGCTGTAGTTTTCCTTAGCAACAATTCCCTCGTGCGGAGGAGATATTGAATTATTGCCTTTGCCCGTCCAAGAACGCGGGGCCAGCTCTGACACCTTCTCCTCCCGCCCACCCACCTCCCCAAGCCCAGGGATGCTGCGCTCCCTCCCCAGCTGGCTCTGCCCTTACTTTTCCCTGGAGGACCACCGATGGCTTTCCACCTCCTTCTCACCATACCCCACCATGCTGCAGCCCACCGGGACGATGGGGGTCCCCCAGCCCCTGCTTCTCTGGGCTCGGTGGGGGTCTGGCAGCGTGACCGTACTGCAAAGCACCTTCAGCCGCTAGCCCCCGGGTTAATCATTAGAGGCCGGCTATAAAAGTGTCGCTGATGGAAAGTTCAGGCCGTGGTGGCTGGGGAGCGGGGAGGGCCTGCCATAAACATTTATGGCCCCAATGAATCCCTCGCTCTAACCTTGACACTATTTACCAAGCAGGAGGCCTCGGGAGGTCACGGTGTTGCCCAGCCATCGCCATGGGTGCCGGCCGGGAAGTCCAGGCTGGGCTAGCCTGGTGGGGGGCACACATGGGGGTCTGCATGGTGTGATGGAGTGGGTGACAAGCTCGGGCATTTCATGGTGTTTCTGCCAGCTACAAAGTGCAGGAGCAACCAGGAACCCTCCCACGGCATGGAGATGGAAGTGCCTTGGGCTGAGCAAGCTGCTCTGGTCTCTGCATGTGTCTGACCTTTTCCTACCTGCATGGGGTCCTGCCGCATTCCCTGAATCCCCCCCCCATCATCCCAGGATCCCTTGGCAGCTGCCGTCAACCAGTGCTGCGTCGCAGAGCGATGGGAAGGACAGAGCGGAGACCACGCCAGGGATGTGGTGGGGAGCAAAGCTGACGGTGGTGAGGAGAAACCACGAGTGAAAGGTTCTGGGGCAGTGTCACAGCGGGAGGACACGTCCCCGGGGCTGTGAGTGGCTGTGCACGGGGAGGTGTGGGACCCTGCACCGCAGTGTGGCCGGGGGTCCCATGCCAACCTCCCCCACGTTCCCGGAGCCGGGTACCTCCTCCATGCCCGCTGCTCCGGCCTCGCAGCCTGTCCCACCGAGGGCTTCCTCACAGGCTACTCTGCCCGGGCTGGGGAAGATGGGGTGGGAGGGTGACAGCGGTGACAGTCGCGGTCTGGTGCTGACACCTGCTGGGGCCACGGCACATGGCAGGGCTGGGGGGGGTGGGGGAGCACCCCCGGGTAGCTGCGGGACCGCGGCTGCGACCGGGATGTGCGGGGCAGGGACTGTCGCAGCCCGACCCCAGCCTCCCCAGGGTACCAGCCCTTCAGCTGCCCCCGGGCCACCCCCCCAACCCATCCGGGATAGGCGGGGGGGCTGGGGGGGTGGAGGTGGTGGTTCTGCGCCCCGCACCCTGCAGCACCAGCTCCCCCCAAACTCTTCTTGCTGCCCAGCACGCAAGGGTGACAGCCCGGTCCCCACCTCCCAGCTAGCTCCGGGCAGCTCATGGGGGTCTCCCAGACACCTGCAGCCCCCGGAGCCCTGTCCCTGGGAAAAGGCCCGGGTTGGGGTGAGTCAGGTCTGGGGATGACATCAAGAGCTCCCGAAGCCCCCAGGATGCTCGTTGCCAGGGGCAGGCAGCACCCAGGGTACCAGCATCCCACAGGCAGAGCCCAGGGTACCAGCATCCCTCGAACATCACCCAGGGTACCAGCATCCCGCAGGTGGCACCCAGGGTACCAGCACCCTGCATCAGCACCCAGGGTACCAGCATCCCACAGGCAGAGCCCAGGGTACCAGCATCCCACATCAGCACCAGGGTACCAGCATCCCTCGAACATCACCCAGGGTACCAGCATCCCGCACACATCACCCAGGGTACCAGCATCCTGCAGGCAGAGCCCAGGGTACCAGCATCCTGCAGGCAGAGCCCAGGGTACCAGCATCCCACAGGCAGAGCCCAGGGTACCAGCATCCCGCAGGCAGAGCCCAGGGTACCAGCACCCTGCATCAGCACCCAGGGTACCAGCATCCCACAGGTGGCACCCATGGTACCAGCACCCTGCATCAGCACCCAGGGTACCAGCATCCCACAGGTGGCACCCATGGTACCAGCACCCTGCATCATCACCCAGGGTACCAGCATCCCACAGGTGGCACCCATGGTACCAGCACCCTGCATCAGCACCCAGGGTACCAGAGTCCCTCAAACAGCACCCATGGTACCAGCATCCCACAGGCAGAGCACAGGGTACCCACACCCCGCAGGCAGGAGGAAAACACCCGCTGCCTGCAGCCTCTGCCCAAGGCTTGATCCCAGCTTTGATGCTTTCGAGGACAGGAGCGCGGTGACGGGGGGACAAAGCGGTGGCAGACAGTCTGAGTCACTGCAGTGACGGAGAATCATCCATTTCCATGCTCAGAAGTTGGTAGCTATTTATTGCACTTGAAACACCAAGAATAAAACTGACACGCGCCCTCCCTCCCACACCCACCCCGCGCCCAGTCCCCCCGCCACCCTCCCCAAACAGAGCATCCGATTTGAGCAGTGATCATTCTGTTCACAGCCACAGGCTCCAAAAAAACAAAGGAAGAAGAAATGAAATCAGTCCCCCACCCCCACCCCCTGCATCAAGCTCCCGCTGAATCCAACACGGTCACACTGCTCGACAGTTTGAGTGCACTTACAAAAAGAAAAGAGAAAGGCTTCAGCTGCAACCGCACGGACGGACAGACATGAGGGGACAGGCAGCTACCCTTCCCCGGGGCCTGATTTTTTGTTATGTGACAAAGCTTGGTATACTCTTAATTATAATATATTTTTTGCAGTCATCTTAGATAAATATTTCCATAGAGATTTCCTGTACGTATATATATTTTTTATATATATAATATATAAGAGAGAGATATCTCATTTTTTTCTTAAATCACTGTTCACATATTTTCCCTGCTTGTCCAAAAAAACGTTACAAAAGCCCTAAAATTGTGCAACAGTTAGAAAAAAGGGACAACAACCCAAAGAAGGAAGGAGGCGCTCGATATAGCCCCCTCCACCGCCCACTCTGCCTGTCGACCTGCGGGTGGGAAGGCCATTCAGCCGAGTGGCAGGGACCCAGTAGGAGGCCTCTGGGGGACTGATGGCAGAAAGGCCACCAGCCCCTCCTCTGATGCTCCCACAGCCTTTTCACATCTGGGGTTTCCTGGTCTGGTATGGATGAGCTGGGATCTGCGCCTTTGGAAATGGGTAACGGCGAGGTCTCTACCCTGCTATCAGGAGGATGGTGGTTGCATCAAGAGAGCAGTGTATACCACGAGATGTGTCCTGCAGTGGGGAAGAAGGGTCAGCTCAGCTCCTGGGATGATCAGAGGCAATGGTTATGGGATCTGCTGCTGACAGACACCTCTTGGTCCCATGGGGCTATGTGGCTGCCCCCTCAAACATGGCACTGCTGTTTGCTGGTCCTCCCCAGCGATGCTGCCATGAGCTGCAGAGCAGACCATGAGCTCAAAGTGGAAACAGATGGCTGCTGCTGCCTGCTGTGACCTCTGGGGCTCCACGGGGGCATCAGCTCACGGAGGGCAAAGAGAGGGGAGGCAGGTTGGGGGTCAGACGGGGTTCGGTGCCTGGCAGAGGGGGCATTTACTCAGAGGGGGAAGGACAGCTCTCCCGGCTGTGCCTGGCTGGGGTAAGGAGAGGACCACTCACTCCCCCAGCAAAGAGCAGAGGCCCAGGAGTGGCCTCTTCTCCCAGAGCAGCCACACCAGCAAGACCTGAGAAACGGTGATGTTGCAGCTGGACCTGGACCCTGGCAGCCAGGAAGGGAAAACAGGCGATTCCCAAGCCCACCTGCAGAGCTGGGAGCCTGAGACCACCACAGCAAGCGCTTCCACTCAGAGATCCCCTGTGGTCTGCGAGAGGTGGAAGAGATGATCCGTTTGGAGGACTTTGAGTTCGGTTTGACCCCGACAGACAGGCAACCTGGTGGGTCGGGCTGTGTCGGTACGAGGAACTAAAATGTGCCACAGCCTGCTGAGGACAGGAGGTCTGTGGTGGTGAACCCCATCCCAACAAGGTGGCCTCATCCATATTGCCTATTGGGAATACGCGCTGGACCATGGTGGGATTGCTGGGCAATGATAGTTAGTACATGTGAGGGAGGGTGCCAACAGCTTAAAAGTACAAATGTAAGGGCAGCATCCCTGGCTGTGTGAGCCAAAGAAGGATGGTAGCAGTTGGTGATATTTTTTTTTTTTAGTTTTCCTGCAAGTTTATGAGAAATCAGGAAAGGTGAAGGAAGACAGAAGCTGCTCACCATGGCTACTAAAAGAAAGGGTACTGGTTTATCAGTGCTTGCTCAGAGATGCTCCGGGGATACAGGAACCTGTTCTGGAGAAGCAGGGTGAGGTGGGGAAGAGAAACAAGGCGGAACAGACCCCTAAAGTGCAGGTGCTTAATGCTGCCCACGTGGGCATGTTGGGAAGTTGGGTCTTCCTTGGTCAGGCTTCAGCTTGAGTGGAAGACTAGAAAGGACTTGAAACCGCAGACTCTACTTTCCTTGGAAAGGATTGGGAGCATTTTAGGTGTTGCAAGGACATCCAGCTGCCTCCAGAGGAACCTGTCCCTGGAAAGGTGAGAGGAGGGAAGCCTCAAAGAGGAGAAACTGCCTCCAAGTAGACAGCTCAAAGCCTCCCTGGAAACCAAGATGTTCCTCCCTAGCAGCAACGGCCCAAAGTGGGCTCTCGGTGAAAAGAGATTGTACCAACCCCAGCATCTCATCCGTCATCCCTGGCAAACCCCACTGCACTCCCTGTCCCAGACCTTTCTCCAGCAGCAGCTGCTGGAGCAGCTTCACCCGCACAGCCCACCCGAGGTCCACAGCTATTGGCAGCTCCAAAACCAGGCTGAAATGACATCTGCACTACAGCCCCCATGCAGAGCCCTGCTGTGACCTCCTCCTTCCTCATCTACCTCACACTGATCCCCAACAACACTCCTGCCACCCTGAGAGCCTAGGTGTCAGGAGGTGGATGAGATGCTCACCATGGCTGGCTTTGGAGCCAGCTCTGGAGAGGGAGAGAAAGACCTGTGAAAGAGCTGAGTCCTTCCTTTAGAAATGAAAAAAACTACATGACTACAGGAAGAAAAAAATAGATCTGTAAAAACACCCAAACTCTACTTTAAAAGCTAATCCTCTCCCTGCATGTATTTCCCTGCTTTGGGGCCATCTCTTGCAAGCCAACGCAGCTCCACAGCCAAACAGCACAGGTCCACCAAGGGCACGGGGACGCACATCGGCACCAGAGAGAACCCGCGTGATTTGCCCCCCAAAAGGCATCTCCTACACACAGTGCCAGCAGCAACCACCGCACGGCCGGCACTGCGGGACATCCCGGAACACCTCTCCGGGCCTGCTCGCAGCCCAGCACCTCGGGTTTCTACCCCTCCGTCCAGTGGGAAAATAGTTTTGCAGTCTGCAAGGACGTGGCTGTGTGTCGCGCTGCAGCCGTCCCTGCCTCGACAGAGAGCAAAGCATTCAAAACCACAGAAAAGGCAAAATACACGCTCAGAATTTACATGGAGAAAACATTTCCTTTTTTTTTTTTTTTCTTTTTTTTTCCCTTGTTTTTTATGTCCAAAACAAGCGAGTTTTTGTTTGTTTCTTTGTTTTTCAACACACGCACCGTCTAGAAAGTTAAATGCCATGCAGATGAAGAGAGTGCAGCTAGAAAGTCCCCCCAGGGCAGCAGCGCTGCAGGAGTCTCACGTCAACGAGCAAAGAGGTTCCAGTCAGAAAAAAGAGAACAAGAAACAGAAGAATTGCCAGAAAAACACCCACCCTCGGACCTCTACCTGACAGCAAAGAGGTGAGACCAAAATTCACCTTCCTGGCCATGTCTTCTGTCCCAAAAGCCACATCCCAGCGGCTCCCCAAGAGCCACCGCCCGGGCTTGCCCTGCAGGAAGACCCGTGGGGTGCGGGAAGGTGCCCCAGAGGTGGGTGCCCCGGGGAAGTGGGTGCCTTCGCCCGCCCGGTGCTGCGGGACACGATGGGACAAGCCGGCGTGGGGTGGGGGGCGGCAGCCGCGG
>Ga0065711_1009959_pt1 | contig 20123 bp, 16 predicted proteins | sample Hoacrofraction12_FD_59098 | JGI IMG/M metagenome (GOLD analysis project Ga0065711, IMG submission 59098) | Hoatzin crop microbial communities from Cojedes, Venezuela - Epithelial fraction 12 v2 (version 2) | ecosystem: Host-associated > Birds > Digestive system > Esophagus > Crop | place... | reverse complement strand
AAAGCAATGGGTAAAATTCTGCGGTCTTTAGTCAGTTCTGATTCATAGATGAAACTCCAGTTTTACGTTTAATCACAGAATCACAGAATCACAGAATAGTAGGGGTTGGAAGGGACCTCTGTGGGTCATCTAGTCCAATTGGTAACTTGTATGAGTAAGACCTATGCTACATATCTGTATGTTACAGATGCTGTTCTGAGGGCTTTCCAAATTGGTTTTCTGTTCTTCTGTTAAGTATACACAATATTCTGCATTATGTATATTATGTTCTAACAAAATGGAATCTGAGTTCAGTTTGAAGTAAGAGAGCAACATCTCCTGAAAACTTGAAAGTTGGGACCTGAATTGTTGGAGAGAGTGTACAAATCCTTAGCTTCTCAAGTATTTCCAGAGTTCTTAGGGACGAAGCGTTGTGGGGTTACTCTGGGTGGTGTTCTGTGTGTTGTGCCCCTGCAGGCCACCTTCTCTGTCTTTCAGTCAGAGTAACTTCTGGGAGCTCACGTGGATGTGGTGTGCTGCGTTATAGGCACAGTAGAATCTATGAGAAGCAGAGATGCCAAAGTGATTTAATAGCTGTTTTTACTGGTTGGTTTACGTCTGCTAAATACCTGGATTGTTGTGCTGCCGAGTCTTTGGAGAATGGAGAGAAGGAAGGAGCGAAGGGTTATGAGCAATTCTGTGCGCTTTTTTTTGGGTGTAGTTTATTTAGCACCTCTGCAAGATTTAACATGATAACTCTTTAAATCTTAGCACACTACTCGGAGAGGTAGAATGTCATAAAGGTGTCTGGTAAACAGATGTTCCAGTCTTTATAAGCTGCTGGGAAAGTGTGTATCATTCTGAATAAATATGGAAGCAGCTGCAGCTTTGGAAGCTTTAGTTTCCTGAATAAATACTTCGGACATCTATTCCACTTTGGCAGTTGTGGCTGTGGTGATATAAAGATACAATTAAAGCATAGTTTACAGTAATAGACAATAGATTTTATTAAACCAACTGATAACGTTAGAAAATTTAACGTTATCTGCACTTGCAGGCAGTTAAGACATCTTTTGGATTTATTAAGACTTCTTCAACTACTGCACCTAGCTAATGAATGTACACAATGCAGAGGGAATCTTCTCTGCTGTAGGCTTCTGACAGTTCTGTGGCATTCTCTTACTAGTTTAGCTCCTTTAAAAACCATTATGATAAACGAGGGTAGAATTCTTCTTGAGAGGATTTCATAAAACTGTTGATGATACAAAATCCAGAAATTTACAGTAAAATCAGTATTTAACACATTGTCAAAACTGTCTGAAATCAGGTTAGTGAAAACGAGTGTGTATAACTCTCAATCTGATTTTTCTTTTTGGAAGGAAACCATTAGTACCTAGCAGTAACAGATGAGGATAGTTTGCTGTCAAGACTCTCTCTTTACTGGTAGTGAAGAGGTGTTACATGCTTTAATAATGGTGATACACATCTCTACTGCAAGATCATCAGAAGATGCCTAGAAGTAAGAGTTACAAGGCTTAACAACAGAGTAATTCAGCATGTTTATTAGTGGAAGATGTTTTGTTTAGGATATTTGCTTTCTGTCTTTTAACCTGAGATGCTTTAGGCAGCTGGTTTTCAGAAAATCTGAGTGGCTGAAGCTCTTATAATGATGTTGCATAGCCAAAATTAGCACCTGTCTTTAAATAATTTTTTTTTTTATAAAACTTGAAATGGATATTCTGCCCAAAATCACGCTAGAAGATTGAAAATCCAAAATGGAACTCAAGACTCTTGCTTGAGCTCCCAAAACTGTTACGAGGTTTAAATGAAAAACATGCAGGGAGGAAAGAAATGCCTTATGGATGAGTCTTCTGACATGTTCCGTGCTGCAACACATGGACTCAGCAGGGTGAGCTACGTGGGGATTTCCACCATGAGTAAAACTCCTGCTTCTTGGAGGTGTAATTCAGACTTTTTCATTATCTGATCTCTGGGTTGGTTCATTCTTTTTCCATATAGCTGGCTATCTATCATATTTGACGGAGAAATTGCTATGACAAAATGCTAAAAGCTCTTGCTCTGGGCTATTTTTAATCTACTGTAGGTGAAAGATCAGAACACATTTTTTGAAGATTTATGTGTTGTACCCTTGTGCTGTGCTGGATAGGATAAATGGGAGTTGACAAACTACAGGACACTAGATTTAAACCATTGACCTCTGACATTAGGAATCATCACAATTGTATGTTATCACATTTATGTTCAGGACTTAAAGGCTTTGCTCTGAGGGAATCTCATAAACGCTTAGCAGAGGTACAGAAACACAGTTCTTATTCTGTCTTTAAGCTTTATTGTTGGTGATCAGTAGTTACGTCTCGTGATCAGTAGTTATGTCTCCTCTCAGGCCATTGTGGATTTTAGGGCAGAATATTTGTAAGCAATCTTGACGTCTTGAGGTTGTTTGTGCAGAATAGCACATCTCTGTTTCTTGAAAAGAGCGTAGCTACTTAGTGACAGTTCAGCTTGAGCAGACTTACCGTTTTTTGCTGATCCTTTAGTAGTCCAGTCTTTCAAACTACTTCCCAGCTCTAGGATCTCTGTTAACTGTGTCCATTTCTGAAACAAAAGCACAGATAAAGCAAAAAGACTTTGGAAAGTATGAAACACTGTTTTCAAATTAAGTGTATACTTCAACGTTGTGCTGAACTAAGCCCGAAATTTCTGCAGTGCATCAGAATGCAAGAGAATAATAGAGGGAGGATGGATGCATGTGGCTGCTCCTCTGCTTGTGTGACAGATGTCATCTAAAGCACTATCAAGCCTTTTTAGAAAACAGGGAGGAGAGGAATGAAGAAGACAGGGTGAAGCTGATGGAGCGGAAGGTGAGTTGAAAAGTGGTGGCTGAAGGGAAGGACTGAGCTTACTGCAAGTTGAGGCACTGCTCTCTTGACAGTCACCAGGCTGGAACCTGTCCCCTGTAGAAGATCACAGTATTTCATTGTCTTTGTTGCTGTCTTGAGATTTTTCAGGCATGTGTCCCTGACCCTCCAAGTTCAGATACAGGCTCTATGCGATACTGAGTACTGTTCATGATGTCATCATGCAATGCAGGCTTCCTAAATTATACATCATTATGAGGGGCACATAACCAATTAGTATATGGATTTGTTCTGCATGTGCAAATCTTTTCTTGGGCTGAGGAAGTGTCATACAGAGACTTAGCTGAAGAAAAAAAGAAAACAGTTTAATCTTAAATTGTAATTGTCATCCTCTGGCTAATGATAAGCAATATTATGGCTTGCATATCAGCTGTAATTAAGCAGTAAGACACAACAAGGTGTATGTTACAGAGAGATAACACAGTGCTTAAGAGCCAATGACCTGCAAAGCACATTATCTCCAGGCTGCACAAGCCCTGCAGAATCAGTTTGTACACGCGTAGTAGCAAATCCACTGTCCCCTCTTCGCCGCCTTCATTTTGCTTTTCAAGGTGCAAAAATTGTAAAGGATTTTCATATTACTTGTTGTGTCATATGATTTTTTAAAAAGCTCCCTTTATGTATCAGTCGACTTCTGTATATCTAATAAGCCAGTGTGAAACATTCCAAGTTATCATTCACTGGAGTTCTGGGAAATGGGTATCACTTAAAATGAGGCCCTTCAGTGTTTTGTTAGACAAGTAGGTATGGAGCATGCAGGGAAGGATTCTCACTGATGATCCAAACTGACCACCAAACTGACAGCAGCTCTTCATTTGCTCCAGGAAAGATTTCATGTTGTTCTCAAAGATAGCAGAGGGAGCTTTGGGCTGGAACGTAGTGTTAGATGAAACTTGTTTCAAAGTAGAATTGATTTTTGGTTAGAATTAAAGATCGGAAGCATGAAGCTTGTACTGTTTGTACTAAACATGAAAGCCTTTCCTCTGGGGGTACTATTGCCCATGTAAGTGTCCTATCGAGACTGACCAAACTATGATGCTGCTGCATGAGTGACTGAATTAAAACCAGGGCTGACAGTGTGGCACAAGCACTAAAAAATTACACATCAAGAAAACGAAGGGGATTAAACTGTCGTGAGCCCCATTTCTCTGAGGAGGAGAATGCATGGTTTCTGTTGTATAGCATAGGAATCCTAATGTAAAACTTGTGTTGGAGGAAGAAAGCTCTAGTAAATGAGACCTTCCAAACAGAGACAGAAAAGGTAGAAGGGGATCGGTTTTGCCCTGTTGAGTTCTGTCAGGGTGTTTCTATGCTCAGGGGAGAAGGTCTGCTGAAGGAAAGGGAGGTGCTGGCAGGGAGAGGCGTTTGGCACTTCCTTGTGACATTCACCTCTGAAGAAAGTCCTGGAAAGAGGGCCAAGGGCAAGTATCTTTATGCCAAGTTTTAATGGCATGTTTGCGGTGCAGGATGGATGTGTTTATGATCGTAGGCCGGTACTGTGAATGTTTAATTTTTGAACAATCAGATATGCACTTTGAGGCTTATTCCTTATGTTATGCCTGGTGAAACTTTGCAGGGCAAAAAACTTTGTTGCTGTTGATCAACAAAATTTCCAGTTTAAGTATCATGGACATGGATCTACTGCCTCTTGGTATTGGGCAGCTACATATAATTGTACAAAAGTAATATAAAATACAGTAAATCAAATTGCATAATTTTGTTCCTATGTAACAGTCTCTCTCACACTTATTTATTGATGTTTTGTTACCCCCCCAAACATATAAATCGAATTCTGGATATCAAATTAGAAAGTTACTATGATCTTTGTTTACAAACTACTGACAATTTAGTCTAGGCAGAGTGAGAAAAGCAGCAGTAAGCTGAGGCAAGAAGTGTCTTATCCAGTCTCTTTTACCCAACAATTGCCAGAAGAGAATAAGTATTTTTTGATTTCCCAATTATTTGCTAATGTTACCCATTGAAATGGATGGATACTTATTTAGCCAAATGCAAGGTTTCAGAGTATGGAAGGGCAGTCGTCTTGTAGCCTGAGTTGTGCATTGGCAGAAGCGGGGATAGGCTCTTAGGGTTTGAATGGCACTTAGCCCTTCTGGACCCTGGTTTCAGTTGGATGTCCTAGATATTACTGTAATAAAAATATAAATAAAGTTAGGCTTAATATAAGAACAGAGAGACAAGGCAGAGGCAACAGAAACAGCTGTGTCTTCCTCAGAGCCCTTCTGCTGGGTGAGGCTGTTTCTGATTACAGCTGTAGCACTGTAAATGCCTGCTAGATGTCTGGTGATAATCCATTCAAAGCAATTACAAGGCATCCGTCACCAGCAGGGTCTGAGCCACAGGCTTCTTATCTGGGAAAATTGATGGAAGAGAAAGGGGGAGTGAGGGAGGAAATCAATGCCTTTCACCAATGTTATCTGCCAAATTGAATTAAGCAGCATGGGATCCCTGCTTTACACACTGTGAGAGTCAGGGCTTAAAGAATCTGTTTATAGGAAGCTCTGTTCATGGGCAAGGCAGGTGGGGGAGCTATGCCTTACTACTGCTTACTTGCAATTTCTTAGGCTTCCACTAACATCACTGGGACTTGTGTTTGCGAAAGGAGTTCAGACCTTCAGAACATGCAGAACCTTTAACCTAGTAGCACTAGTTCAGGTTGTGAACCGTGTGCCTGCTTGCTGTCTTACTGTATGGTTCCATGTTCTTTTTGTTTTCTTGGTGTAGCTGGAAGTGTCTCGTTGCTCGCTGCATCCCGATTCTTACACGCAAAGGGTTGTAGAGAAAGCAGCTAAGGAACTATGATGACATAAGCAAAGATACAATAATTGTGTGCTTCAGAGGCAGTACTAGTAAAACTATTGCTTAAAAACGATGCATGTGTTGAATCTTTTGGCAATGCAGTCTTGCTGCATGGAATGTAATCTGGTACTGAGATCTACTGAAAATCGATGGGTCATGAGTTCAGGGGCAGGTGGGGTTTTTTAATCTGAGACGAAACGTGGCATGTTGTTGTGGGTTTTGGTGCTTGCTTTCATTAGCATATCTGCTTCTTACTGCACTTACCTTACGGGTCGGAAAGGCAAGTAAAGTAAATTTGACTCTGATCTGTCTAACTGGTTACTTATTTTGCAAAGCAATGTTGAAATCCAGGAGCTAGATTTAGGAGCGCTTAACAGTATTAATATCTGTATAATGACACTTTTCCCTACTGAGCCTGCACTCGGCATTGCACAGGCCGCCAGTACATCTGTGGAGGCGTTTGGTAGGTGCTTCCTACTTGATATGTGAACACAGAAGAGTGTAGATCCATATAGATAACAGCAGGGAGGTTGTCACTTGGGATACTGCAAAAAGGAGTCCATTTGTACTGATTGAATCATTCATCTGTGGGCTGCATGGCCAACAGCTTTGTTGATGCAGTGTGTAGTACCTGTTTTTATACCTTGCCCACATAAAGGTAGGGGTTTAATGACGGTTTTTGAGTGCTGGCCATAAAGGAGTTCCTGCAGCTCAAGAGCATCTAGTGTTACAGGTCTTGGAACTGAGCCCTGCTGACACCACATCTAGCCACTCGTTTCATGAACTCAGAACATCGTGTAGGTAAACTGGGTTTATGTATTTCTGTTTGTAAGCTTTCTTCCCAAGATAACGATGATTACTCAAGCTCATAGTCTTTATGGTGCTTACAGAAATAAGCAGACTTTGGAACAAATCTGACCTCCTTTGAAGCCGTACAATCTCATTTTTCTTTGACCCATGTAGGTTTCCTTTGTCCTGCAGGGTTTTTCTCTTATGTTCACACATATGGGAGATACAAGAGTAGTCATTTGGGGTAAGTGGCAGAAGGGCCAGAGGACTGGGATAGCTGGGCTAGAACATGCTCTGGGGAAGTACTTAAAAGCATGAAATTCTCGGGGTTCCAGATTAAGGAGCTGACTCAGCAGAAAACGAATACGAAAATAAATCCAAAAAGACGAGCCAGAAAACCCACGGATGCTGTACAGAACAATTCAACTAAATCAGTTCAGTGCAGAGATCTGTGGAAACTTTTTTCCCTCCCAAATAAAAGTGTGTGGGAATTTGCATTGCAGTCAGGTATACTTAAAGTGCACATAAGCCATCTAATAAAAATTCCACTGGAGTGTACGTCATACAGCTGTGTTTTATTTGTGCTCTCTTCCTACTGACAGCGCCTTTATAACTGGATTACTCACATATCATCATTAACTCTGACACTCCTGGGTTTTTACTGCTTCCCTGGTTCCTATCATCTTCTGCAAGTTTTATCCCTCCCTTGCAGATGTGCCAAGATGTATTTCTTTAATGTCTTTTCAGCAAATGAACGTAGGAGCATGTAAAAGAGATGGTTTGGATACCGTGGGCAGTAACAAGGGCTCTCATCATTTCTACCAGAAATCCCTATCCAACCTCTGCTCTGCTGGGTGGGTGCGAAGTTTTCCCTTGGCTCCATCGGCGCGGTACAAATGAGGGGTGCTGCTCCCAGTGAAATGGCAGGGACTGAGGTGCCGCGCTCAGCTGGTGATTAATCCTGGTTTTGGTATTTTGTAGCCATTTCTTTGAGGCGTGCTCCACACCAGGGTTTTAATTGACTATGTACATACCGCATTCAGAATGAGCAGCTCTAAGCGTGTGGGGTTTGGTTTGGTTTTTGGGGTTTTGGTGGTTTGGTTTTTTTCCTGGTGGCTGAATAACGTAAGGTATTGGCTAAGACTTCAGGCCTTAGGAAATTTGGTTTTTATTTCTGATCTCCAGCAGCTAGTTTGAGCTTGGGTCAGTTCATTTCACTTTGCCTTTTTCCCCCCATTCTTTGTTGTTCCTGTTTGAATGAAAGCTCTTTGGGGTAGGGACTGCAGCTCACTCAGCATTTGTAGAGAACGGAGCACAAAGGGGGCTGGGGCCTCTGTTAGACTTTTTATGTATTTCTGTTTTGTGAAGTGAATTTGCACTCAAGGGGTACTTAAGCATCCCGAGCTCTGTGAGTGAGGTTTCTGTGTACATCGCCAGCTTGAGCTGAACTCGCAGCACCAGCTGATCTCAAAGTATTTTTATTGTGCTCGGGAAGAACGGATCCCTGGGTTTTTGGTTGTAGACTGGGCTGCAGATAACTGAGCCGTGCTGATTCTTCAGCCGTTCAGATTCCCTGCAGGAGCTTGCCCGAGGTGCTCGAGCACACTCGGAGCTTCGCTTGAGAATGCCCAGAGTTCTGCAGGAACCCGCAAGCAAGCGTAGCGAGCTCTCACTTCCATGTGGGCTGGGCTGTGAGAATGGGCCACAACCAATCGCTTGACCAGTAGCGTACATACCTGTAGGACCTCCTGCAACGTAGAAAATGTATTTTAATTATACCAGCAACTTGGCAGCCAGCATATGCAAAAACATTTCCTCCAGTGCTGTTGCCTTCACATAGCTTACACTGAGAGTGCAGAAAGAGAAAACACTGTGTTCAGTGAATCAGTGCAGTGACAAGGTGAATGCACTTTTGGGTTTGGAGGTACTCAGTGTTGGACATCTCAATTCCTCGCTGCCCAGTAAGAAACTCTGACAAGCACCTGACTTAGTGCCTTGGAAAATACGGCTCTTCTCAGTGTGTCCCCAGCTGTCTGTTCAGACTCACAAACCACTTCTGAACACCTAATTTACAATGTCGAACTAAACTGGTGTCCTTGATACACAGCTGTAGCTGGCAAATTAGAAAGTCTGGGGGGTTTTGTGTGATTTTTGGTTTTGTGTATAAGCCAGTTAGCAAAAAAAAAAAAATTGATAGTAATTTTGTGAGTCTTTTCAAGTTTTGCCAAGATTACCCATAGCTCTGTGGGGCTCTGTGACAGTCCTCTCGAGTGTCCCTCTCCCATCGGAAAGACTGGAGTTCAGGGCGGTGGAGGAGGCAAATGAAACACAGAGGGTTTTTGCTTTGTGTGTTTGTGCTTGTAATCTAGGTCAGTTAAACGAAAGCTCCTAGAATCCAGAGTAGCCAGATAAATTTGGGATTGCTGAGAAGGCATAGTCCAAGAATAAGGAAGGTGTCCAGCAGGACTGGGTAGCTGGATTCCAGCACCAGAGATTTCCATGTGTGAGGCCAAGCCTTATTTCCAAGTTAGCCTCAGCTAGCTTTGGAGAGAAACTAAACCAAACAAGGCTTACTCCTGAATTCTTCTGAAAATGGTAAAGTGCTGTGTCTTCACCTGCGTTGGCAGCTGGCGCTAACCCAGAGCTGACAGCGATGCAGACTCGTCTGTAATGGCAAAAATACAGCCCGTTCTCAGGGGGCTCATCATCCCCCTCCCCGGAGGGGCTGCTTCTCTACAGAACGCTGGCCAGCAGCAGTACTGGTTTAGTACTGGGCATCGAGCGAGCTTGAAGCCGTTTTCGTGGTCTGGAAAAATTTGTATCTTGCCTTTGCCTTCTTGCATAATGATTCTGAAGTGTACTTTTATCAGTGTAGGGGTAGTAGGATCTGTATCTATGTGGATTTGAGTTATTTACTGATTTGCAGTAGAATGGTAAATGAAGTTTTTCCCCATGTTCCTAATTGAAGGAATTCTATTTGAAGTTAAGAATGTGAGCTGGTGAATTCTTCAAAGAGCTCAGAGTGTGACTCCTGCCCCTTGTGATACGAGAACATCTTCCTTGCTGTAAAGCCATTTTGCTCCAATATGGGGTATTTCCAAAGACACTAAAAATTTCAGAGAAAACGTCAGTGTGATGTGCTGGCAGAAACACAGCTGGTCTTCCCGAAAGCAACTGGCAATCTGCTCTCTTCAGACCTACTTTTTGTGTACAGAATCTGTGGAACAAAGTTACTTGAAATGCATCGCTGAAGTATAGCAGAAAACTTAAAAGATTTGTCAGCTGTACACTTTAACTACAGAAGATAATTGTCAATAGAGGAAAGTTATTTGAACTTTAGTTTTTAATTTTAGAAACCAGAATCATGATAACAGATGTACAAGTAAAGGACGTGCATATGAATTGTATAGGGGGCGCAAGGTGTTTTTAGAAGTGGAGGATATGGGCCTGCATTTAGACTTAAAACCTTACGGATTCCACTTGGTACCAAAAATGGGTGAAAACACCATTTTGCTGCTAGTCATCTGGGAGCAGGCGTTACTCACGCAGTGGCATCCCATTCTTTGAGGCTTTAGACACGCCAAACACACAAGCGTAAGCTGAAAAAGCTGGGCAGCTTCTGTGCACTCACTGGGGTAGACTGGTTTGTGTTTGCAGATTCCGGCCTGAATCTCTGTTCCCTGGTGACCCCCAGGAGCTGATCTGCGCTGGGTCTGGATTTTCAGAAATGTCAATGGGTCGGTGCGCCCGCGGTCCTCCCGAGTTGTTCGTATGCACTCAAGTTAATTGTGTTAGAAGACATTGTGTACAGTGGGTGAATTCTCTCGTAACGCTATGTCGGTATCTTACTGCTGTCTTCAACTTTCTCCAAGGTAAGATTTTGTCACCAAGCTGTTATAGCAACCCTTTGTTCCAAAACCAAATCAGTCCCCACACCAGTTCCTGGGCTGTGGTGGCTTGCACACGTCTCTTCATTTCCAGCAAATGCACCAGTTCTAATTTTTTTTTTTTTTTTAGTTTTTCTCCCTGTTGGGAGCAGGAGAATGAAATGATTCCTTTGATCCCCAACGCTCCGCAGTGTCCACTGGAGTCACAGGCAGGTAGGACGCGTTTTTGGTAACAAACTCTGCCTTCCCGGGCAGTTGTATGCGAGGCAGAAGGAATTGAAGCACTGGAGAAAGCAGTACGGGTACCAGAACCTCAGGGGCTGCAGCTCGGCTACGAAGTGAGATTTCAGCAGAAGAGACTCTTCAGCGTAGGAGCAGGCGGCCTGCAGCAGCGAGGACGGGAGCAAAGCCTGGCCGTGCCAGCAGTGCTGGGCTGGGCTGCAGGGCTGTAATACAACAGCTGAAGAGAGAAAGGAGCGAGGGTCTGACTTTTCTCTGGGCAGCGTTTGGAATTTAGGCTGAATCGTGGTGCGGGGCCAGGGGTGGCTGCAGCTGGGCGCTTTGCTGCGGTGTGTCCGCCTTGAAGAGAACGCGTTCATCGCGTGCGGTGACTGAACGCCCTCGCAGGCAGCACCCGGAGCAAGAGGGGCGTCCCCACGGGGACGGCAGCGCGTGCTGGTGTTGAGCCAAGGCCTCGTCGTTACACAGAAGGCGTCAGGCTTCACACCTATGGTTCCGGCACTGTTTGTGAGCAAAGCTCCATGTTTTGCTTGCGCAGCAGGAATGGTTGGATTGCTCTTGAGCCTCCACTGCTGATGAAAAACAGCTGACAGCTTTTTGTGTCTGTGCTCATTTTCTGACCTGGGAGTGGGGAGAAGAAAAAGCCCATAGACAGGCGATGTTCTGGGGTGGTGGAGGAATACGGCGAGAGCTTTGTGTCAGCGTGACCGGCCAGGAACGGGTAGTGACGGTCGCCTCGAGAGGCAGCAGCTCAGCCGGGGTTTGCCCGCTGCTGCGATCCAGGTGGCAGGAACAGGAAATAAACCAACCCTTAGAAAGCAGGGCTGCAATGAGTCACAAGTGCGAAGGAGAGATTTTTTTGTTTTAAGCTGTTCGATCATTCTCTGGCTTTTCCACTGTTTTACAAGGGCATGTTAAGAAATGTACCAGAGCTGTGGAAATTCTGCAGCCATTTCTCAGAAAACCATGAGAGAATTACTTTAACATGTGTTTCCATCTTCTGCTTTTTGTATTTTTCCCCTCTTGTATTTCTTTTTTCTTTGACCTGGTACAAACTTTTATATGCTTACAAGTCTCACTAGTCAAGAGAAATCTCACCTAATTGTTAGATTTTCCCCCCAAAGTGGTAGGTATCATTTCCAGTTTAACTCCTTTCTCCTTACGGTATTGTTGTGTGCAGACCTGGAAAGGGGGTGTCTGGCTGAATGGTGCCTTGGCGAGGTTCCGAGGGGGCTGTGCGGGACGGGTGTGCGGGAGGTGCTGCTCGGCCGCAGGCTGCTGCGGTGCCTCAGCCCCTTCGGGGGGGGTGGTAAGGCAGGTGGGCTGGGTGTGCTATGGTGGGAACTCCGAGCTTCCCTCCAGCACCTCGGAGAATTTAATGCTGCTTCCCCCTGGAGACAGACTGGGCTTTGTTGTTCCGAGCTGGGGTGTGCGGGTTAGAGGAGGAGTATGGGGGCAAGCTGCATGAGCTCGGAACTGGAAATTGCCCTGGGTTTCCCTCCCCACACTGCGAAAGACCGTGCTTTTAATTGCTGTTGCTGCTACCTCTGCTGGTGCTTCAGCCACAGAAGCACCTGCAGTGTGGGAAATGAGTAGACGGGAAAGGGCAGGGCAGATGGGTGGCGGGCGCGCAGCAGGGTCTCTGCGTGCGGTGTTTCACCTGGAATCCTGCGAGGGGTCCTGCCTTTCCCAGCTGCTTCGGCTACCGGCACGCTCTCGCGCGTTTGCCTGTCCCGAACCACGAGCTGCAAGCACAGAGAACTCAAAAACCATACCGTGTCGATTTGTTTTTTCTGGACAAACAATTTTATTTTAGGTAATGCGTCTATACACTGTACATTCAGTCACTGTGGTATATAAGCATAGCTATTTTCATACATAATCTCATAAAGTCCTTTATTTTACAATATTATCTGCTTCAAGGGGAGGGGACGTGGAAAAGGGGGTGGAAAAGGACTATCAAGGTACACAGCGAAATAGATAAATATGCCAAGCTTTTTTCTTATTTTTTTTTTAAATCAGGCATTTATAAACAAGAAAGCATACATTACTTACATAAAAATAGTTCTAGAATAGTAGAGTAAGTCATAATATTGTCATTAGCAGCAGCATAGGAGAGACCAGGATAACAAAAATGTGCTGAAATGCTATTGGCTATTATAAATGTAAAGATTTATTTTTCTTCAATTGAAAAAATGTCATTTCTGTGAGTTCTTTTGATTTAAAAAAAAAGAAAAACAAAAACAAAAAAACCCAACCAAACCAACAAAAAACTTCTCTCTCAAACACGTGGACTGAGGAGAGGGCAGAATGGAAAGAAAATCAGCCTCTTGGTAATAAAATACTTTACAGTGAAAATACGGACAACTAAAATGCAAATGATGGAGAAAGTTAACCCACATTTCAAACTTGCAAAAAGATTTTTGTTTTGTTTTTCCTAACAGACAGCAAAGGTTCTTCTCAGTTAAAAACACAACTCATAAAACAAGACAACTACCAGGTAAGAAAGAGTTTTGAAAAAGTAAACACCATATACACTTATAATACAACAGTGTAAAATGAAAAAAAGTATTTACAGGTTGAATTTACTTTTAACTTTTTTTTTTTTACATTGGCTAGTTCTGTTTGAAAAGCAGAATATTATGTATACGAGTTAGCTGCTCCATAGATATGAATGTTATTGCTGTTGGTTTTTTTTTCCCTTCGTTAAGTCTTCTTTCAGTAATAGAAACAATGAGTAATGAAACTGAATATACAAGTATTAAGTAATATATTTTTAAGTACAGGGAGAGTCAACAGCCTGTATGAAACACCTCTTCTCCCTTTTAACTTCTCAAAGGAAACTAAAGAGGGGCTGAGCGGAGGAGCCACGCGCTGGGAGGCTGGCGGCCGGCAGCAGGGACCCCAGCGCTCCGCCGGAAGGGGCTGCCCAGAAATTACACACAGAACTCCTCGCCGCCAGCGCCGCCACCAAGTTGTTTTTTCTCTGGAGATTCCCACCGTTTCGACAGCCCTTTTCTAGAATTAGTGTCTCTGGCCGTCTCCTGACAACTTTAAAATAAATCACGTGCACAGGAATTCAGAATTAAGTCATCTATTCTGCAAAATAATTTAAATTTTGTTGTTAAATTGTATTTAGGAAAGACAAAATGATGCAAGAGGGACTCCTAGCCTGTGAAGCTCTCCTGCTGATGAACTGCTGGTAGAGAACGTTTGTTCCCAGTCTTCTTGCACTGTATTTCATCAGACTGGCGTTAAATCTTAATTTATAGCCATGTTTTTGCTGGGGTGTTTTCGCTCCCAAGGATCAAATGCTGTTGAGCCGTAAGCTCAAGCCATGGAAGTTCGTTTGTCAGGTTTTACACCTGATCGCATTTACCATCATGCACGGCACAAGGAGAAACCGGTGGGTTTGTAGCAATGGTTGTAAGTCCATTTTGGAGACCTCTTGCAAATCTTACCCCGTTTACCTGTGAGGCACAGGTGCTGCTGGTTGTTTGACCAGACTGTTTGCTGCTGACAAGACCATTTACTGTTCTGTTTTTTTGTTTGAAAAAAAAAAAATAAAATGCAGATTTCATAGATTCTGGAGGACAAAAGCAGCATATGCACAGAAGAAACTGTGCCAGTGAATCCGCACGCTTCCCTCAACACCCAGGAAGAAAAGCTGCGTCACGCGGTGCAGGTGAGTGGGCCGCGCTCCCTGGCAAGAGCAGGGGGCCAGGTTTTGTTTGGGAGAGACGCGATCGGAGATCGGGAGGTGGGGGGGACCCAGACAAATACAGTTTGCGACGTGAGGCTTCCCATGAGTGCTGTGTGTAATTTCTTAACGCGGCAGTAAAGCGTAGCCTGTGAGACTCCCGAAATGCACGGTGTCACCTACAGCTACAATGATTTAGTTTCCCTTGAGGAAATAAGTGAATAATACAGATCTGGAAATCATAAGGCTGAGAACATTTTTATGCATACTGCATAACAAAACAAACCCTTTACATAAGACAGTAATAATGCCCATTAATGAATATACGTATGGCAGAGATTTTAATTCCATGCATATGATTTAATAATCGCAGAAAAAAAACATACAAAGAAGCAAAAAAAAACAACCAACCCCACATTAAAAAAAACCTGCTTAAGCATAATCAAAATTCCTTTTGCATTGCACTTTAGAAGAGGAGATCTGCCTCGAGCCTCGGTCTCCCGCACCCCAAACACGCGAGGGCAAAGCCCTGGGCGAGCGGACAGGTTCGTGGCCTGGACTTGGTGTAACTGGTTCTTGCTCCCAACAGTTCTACATTGTCCCAGTAATTCCACTCCTGTCGTATTTCTTCTTTTTGTACCTAAAACATATATATGAACTTCCTTGTTAATGCTCACAGTTATTATAATGGTTATTATAATGGTTTCAAGCAAACAGCTCTTGTTTAAAAAAAACCCAAAAAACCTCTAATGTACTGTCAGTAAATACTAGAATTTTAGGATTGGAAGCCGCTTTCTGTCTACTGGGAAATAATTTTTAAGCTTACATAGTTTGCATTAATGTCCAAAAGCAAATAAAGATTACTGGAAATACATTAATCTTTGTTTAGAATAACTTCTGTGTATGATGATGCATAGGGTTTTCTTTTTTTTTTTTCTTTTTATTCTTTGAGGTAAAAAAAAGCGTCAGCATTGCCTGTAGAAGATGCTGAGAGGAAAAATGAGCTGGAAGGCACATCTGCAGCCCCAGACCCCATTTTCACGTCATGCCGATACGCTTGAGTGTGTAAGAGGTGAGTGTTGTGGGTGAAAATCACTTCTCTCTCGTTCAGTAGAGCACCAGCTTTGTTTGTCACGCGCTCTCGGGAGCCTCCGCTGCGCCCCAGCTCCCGTCGGCCGCGACGCCAGGCAGAACGCGGCTGAAACCCCGCCAGCAGCGCTGCTGCAGCGTGTTTGCGCTTGGCAGCGCCCTGGACCTGCTGACTCCCCGCCTGGCAGCGCTGTCGGTGAGGCTGCGAGGTGCCACACGGTGGAAAACGGGGCGGCTGGCTTTCACATCTGGTGGGCAGGGTAGACTCTAGAATGCTCAACTTGTAAACTTGAGAAATACGGAATAAAATGCAGAGTCAGATTCTGACAAAGTGCAGGTTTTTTAAAAAACAAAAATTAACAACGACGACGACGACACCGACAGTAAGACAAAGTGATGGCATGCTGCATCCTTAGGCCGGGGCTGCGGCTTGGATCCCAAAATTAAAGTAATTTCTTTTTTTTAAAAAACAAAAAAGTTTTTTTTTTTTTAAAAAAGATGTAGGCTTATTCACAGCAGCAAAAATGTTGTTTTTCTTTTCCGTAGTATCTGTTAATGCGATGTCGCACTCTCCTTGGGCAAAGAAATCCTGACTCACAGTTCATAATAAAAGCAGGTAAATACTGAATTGATGGTGAGGTGGTGCAACAACGGTGAGTTTTCCAGAAAACTGCAGTACAGGCTTCAGAATGACTTCAGAACGCACACGTCTTCTGCTTCGTTTCTCAGCCGACTGAACAGGTCATCCGTTTCCTTCCTTTATTTCCCCCTTTCCTTTCCTAAAGCTGAAGTGCTTGTGGACGACGCGCGTCTTTTGAACGCACGCGTCAGTGCCGATGCCTGAGCGGCGATGGCGTGGTTGATCTGCAGACGCTGAAGTCCATAAGGCTGGGTTTGTCCCTCGACAGCACGCACCTCCTCGGCCCATCCCACTCCCCTCCCCGATCCTGCAGCCTCCTCTCCTCTCGGGTTCAGGACAGGAAATGAACAGAATTCTAAGGAAAAAATCAACTTTGAAAAGCACTCGGAAACGCTCACACGACCATGTGACGGGGTTAAAACTGCGATGGCTTCCTCGATGGCTGGAAAACTGCTAATGAAAAGGCGTCATCACCAGAGGGCTTCTGCGTTAAGAATCCCAAAGCCTCTACAAGTCATTAAAAATTGTGCATCAAAGGTTTTTTTTTTGTTTTGCTTTTAAAGGTTCATTATAAAAATCTTGTTAATTTTTTAATACCAAGTCTGTGTAATGAATTATCTTAAATAGCTTATAAGAAAAGTTTGTTTGTTTTTAAATTCCAAAATGTTCCAACAGGCAGAAGGGCAACATAAAAACACAGCCATGCTTGCCTTTTACTCTGATTTCAGGTGGACGATGCTGCTTGCTTGGAGTTTGCCAGTAGAAAATTTGCTGTGGACTTAAAAGTATTTTGTTTATAAACACTTTGTGTTTTATAGGCACAGTAAGATGTTGTGCTATATGGATTGGAAAAAAAAGAGGCGTAATTCAGTGCTTCTGTTATAAAGAGTAACATTTGCCTTCCACCTAGTAAGAATCCATACTCATAGATCCGTGTGCCGAGACACAGCTGCTCCCACATGCCCTTACACACGTACCCACCCTCCTCCCTCCCTCTGCAGACACGTCACCCCGGGCTGTGCTGGACGGCGCGGCCTTGCTTTAGTTCTCCATGGCGCTCGCGGGGTTGTCGCTGCTGGGCTGGCTGCTGGACTTCGGCCACAGCTGTTCCTGAAGCTCCTTGACGACTTTCTCCAGGTGTTCCCGAGCCTCCCGTTCATGCATCAGGTCAGCTCGGAGCTGCTCCCTGTCAGCCTCCGCGTGCTGAAGCTTAACCTGCAGGTCCTCGATCTGGAGAAAAGCATGTTAAAAACACAATAAAACTGTTTTACTGTTTCCGTTCTGTTGTGATCTCGTAGACTAACACAGACTAGCGCCTTAGCACAAAGCGAGACGAGTAATAAACCCGCGCACTCGCAGACACCCGAGTACCAGAGCTGAGGTGAGGAAGGAACTCCCTTTTCCCTACTGTTTTTCAGACGCTGCTGCACAATGGTGCAAGCGCACTGCAGGAGCTGTTTAGCTTCGACCTTGTTAAATGCTTCTGGTGGCTTCTGGTCCAGAAAGGAGGGTGAAAACCAGGCTCGTTAGGAGAACTCTGGTCCCCGTACCCCTTAAACCATCACTGGCGTTGCTTTGGGCAGACAGCGGTGAGGCACAGTGAACTACAGGGTAAGTGTGCACAGGCGGAGTCCTTTACTTTCAGACCTCCTAGACTGGTTATGAGTCGGGGTGCCCGCAGACGGACTCCCCAGCCTGCGTACAAGGCCCGTGTCACACCAGAACCGTTACACCCTTCGTGTGCCGTGTGCGGAAGGGTGGGGAGGCAGGATGGGCAGGGCGCCTGGGAATGCGGACTGAGGCAGCTGGGGCACAGAGAGTCCTCTGGTACCCAAGGCAGAGCAAAGCCCCGGTATTCAAGGGTATAAACATGCCAGAAACCTGCACTGGTTTGAAATACACACTTTTAGGCCACACACAGGTAAGAGCAGCAGTTGCCAAAGATTGCCATTTAACAAAGGAATGGAAAATGCATCTGGTTTGGGCTAAAACAAAGGCTACCGCACCAGCCCACCCGTATTTGGATCTCCTTGGAAAAAAGGCGCCATAAACCACACTGCTATTCAACACATATTAAGCATCTAATACTTTAAGCTAATACTTTAAGCCTATACACAGACATTTACACCCTGGATCTCCTGTCTTACTTCCGCTCACGCTTGCCTGATGCTATTTCTCTCACATGAACCCTGTCTAGAGACTTGTGGTTTCCTCAAAAATAAGTGACACAATGTAAGTGGCAGCCTTCCTGTATGCGCTCCAAATTAACGAGAAAAGGACACATAAAGGTTTATGCATCAAGCAGCTGATGCTGCGCCTGCGCTGTTCGTGTCTTCAGACAAACCTGCAGCACGTTCAGCTGCTCGCGTCCTTTTTGAGGTGCTGTCAGCCTTTCGCATCAGGAAACCTCCTGTATTCCCAAAGAAGGGGGTGTACGAGAAGACTGAAAAGCCACACTGTGACAAACTGCGACGCGTGCCACAGCGCCAGGGAGGCCACAGCTGCAGGGTCGCAGAGCTCCCCTCGGTACCGCTGGCGCGGACGTTCAGCTGCGCTGGCGGGTGCCCGGCTCTTTTTTTCACCCGGGTGGAAGCGGAGCGCCGGCGCTGCCCGTGCAGCAGCTCTCCGTCTGGTGGTGTTTAGTCTGGACACCCCTTATCAGTGAGACATCCTGTGATGCGAGAGAGGAAGCCCGCATCATTTCCCGCTTCTGGTCGCCTGGTTAGACATGTCTCGGAGTGGTGCAGGCGGACCACTCCCCTTCCCGTCATTGAGAGCCTGGGGTTAGATTTCTGATTGCTATTGCTTTTTCTTTTCCTTTTTCCTCCCTCCCTTAAAGTAACCACACCAAATACTTGCAGCTGGTGCTTTAGGCGTAACAGCGCATTTGTGAAGCGTGTGTTTAACAACACGCATGGCAGCAAAGCTGCTGTAGGGAAGGGGGCTAGAAGAGCTCCCTTCAGCGTTATTTCAGGTGTGTCACAACGTGCAAGCGGAGCTGGTGGCCGCGTGACACCTCTGTGGCACTGGCACTCAGCGATCTAGCTCTGCTGTAGCAGTTTACGTTGGGGCAAGAGTGCCTGGTTTTTCAGAGCCCTCCCGTTGCTAACGCTTGCTGACCCTCCCCTTTTACTTACGCGTCTCAGCCAGGCGTTTCGCCCAGGAGCCAGCGACAGAGGGGGCCTCTGGGTGGGCGCAGGCCAGAGCAAGGCTGCAGGGCACGCAGCTGCAGCAGGGCCAGGAGGCAGCAGCCGGAACGAGAGGGCCCGCAGGGAGCCCCTCGCCATGGGGCACGGAGGGGGTTAACACTGGGTGTGGGACCATCCCCTTGATAGGAAATGCGTTACTGGGCAACTGGGACTGTTCTGCCGGAGGAAGGGGAAGGCAGGGCCTGCAATGGATTCCTCTTCAGGGCTGTTTCTCACGGCAATCCAGGCGGCTGCCATGCTGCTCGCAGCTCTGCCTGTCACGCTGGGTCATTTCAGGGGGCTCGGAACAGTGGACGGCCTTGCATGCCACATGCCCTGCAACACAGCAAGGCGACTTCAGGATGTGCAGCCTGAGCTCCTGGTTCGCTTGGCTTTGGATGGCTTAAGTAAACTTCAAAGTATTTTATTAGAGGAGGATCTGATGGGGAGAAGGCGGGGAGGGATTTTTAGTTTCAAAGCTTAAAGCATACACATTGCTTGTAACAACATGTTCCTGCATTCCTAGAACCTTCACTGGGCTCAAACTGGAAGGCTTTTCTTAGACCTGACAGTTTGCTCTTCTCGGGCTTTACAACTGTAAACATCCCTCCTTCCCAGCACAGCCCTTCGCTGAGTGAGGGGCCGGGGCTGCTGCTCTTGGTTTAAATAGTTCCTGTAGGTCTAGCCGGAGCTTCAAGGCAAAATGCTACAGGAGATGTTGGCCCTGCCTAATATTTACAGTATTGAAACTGGCAGTGCCAACGAAGCGTCAGTGGCACTGAAATAACGCCTAGCGTTTGTCTTGCTGCTCTGTAAATGGTGATTTCCAGCTGACAACGTGCCCAGTCCCGGGCA
>Ga0065711_1037162_pt1 | contig 20124 bp, 10 predicted proteins | sample Hoacrofraction12_FD_59098 | JGI IMG/M metagenome (GOLD analysis project Ga0065711, IMG submission 59098) | Hoatzin crop microbial communities from Cojedes, Venezuela - Epithelial fraction 12 v2 (version 2) | ecosystem: Host-associated > Birds > Digestive system > Esophagus > Crop | place... | reverse complement strand
CCATCACCACACATCACCTCTCCTGCCACGGAAGACCATTATGACAGATGGAGCCTGAAGTCATGGATTAAATGAACTCAACGGACACTTTAGAGTGATGATCCATAGACTAAGGGAATGCTATCTGGAGACAGGAGAAGTGATGGTGATCAACTGGACAATGGGGACCTGGGCATGACGTAGATGGTATGGAATAAGGGGTGGATAATGTCCTGGGTTTGTCCAGGACAGGGTTAATTTTCACCAGAATTCAGGAAAGGACACAGCCGGGCGGGCTGACCCCACCTGGCCAAACAGAGCCCAGTATTCCATACCACGTGCCGTCATGCTGCGTTCCGGTGGGGGGGAGCTGGGCAGTGGGAACTCACTCGCGGCTCGGGAGTTCGCGATGCCGGTCCAGGAGAGCGGCTCTCTGGGTTTTGCAGTTTGTGTTATGTTTTCCCCTTATCTGTATCGTTGTTTTTCCTGTTGCCTTTGTTTGCTGTTCTGTTAAACTGCCCTTATCCCGACCCACCAGTTTCTGCCTGTTTCTTTACATTCTCCTCCACACCCCTGCGGTGGTAGATGTGGCCACGTGGCGCTTTTGTTGCCTGCCGCAGCCAAACCATAGCAGTAATGCAGGCACTTTTGACACTGTTCCATTTGCTAACAGTAAGTTATGTTGAAACGTATGCCTGTAAGACATAATATTTGGTTTTGATTTCATTTTGGGTTGAATTTTTTTTCTTTTTTTTTTCTTTTATGCACATTTGAATAAAATTTCCATTTCTGTTTATGTATGCAGCTTTGTGTAATATATTTTTCAGATCTTTTGACTCAGCACACCCTTTAGAACCAAAAGTATGCTGTTCTAAACTAATACTTAAATAACTTTATTTTATATACACGAACAGGAACAGAATGAACAATATTTTGAGCTTAATGTAGTGAATCACAATAATGATAAATGCTGAAAGCTTCAAATAAAATATATTAACATGCAATTACAAAAATAATTGAATATTTCAAGACCACTACTTTAAACACTTTAATCAAAATAAGATTGTAAAGACATATTAAGACTTTTGAAAATTAAATTATCTTCTAGGGAAAAAAGAACTAAAATAAAATAAATAATCAAAATGACCCAAAAAATACATTTTCTTTCACAACAATCTTGTTGTGGTTTTTTTAGCAACATGTATGGGTTATTTTTTTCCCCTCTAGTTCTGTTTTCAGTGAAAGCCAAAATATTACTGATAGAACTTTTTTGTCTATTTCCTTTTCTGTGAATTTAGTCTTACTGATAGTGCTATAGATGATTTTCAAACAGTGCTAGGAGAAAGGGCTTTTGCATGACTGCAAAAGTTCAGCTTGCACAGTTCTAAGCATTCAGGTTTTATTCAGCAGTTCTCTGAATGTCTTCATCTCATACAGATACCAGTCTCAGTTCCTAACAAGAGTACTTCATAGATGCTCTCATCAGCTCTTTGCAAAAGACAACATGATTTAAAACATGTGCTTAAACTCTGGCATATATTTAATTCTAAATTACTTGATTACTTTAAATATAATTTGCACAAAGTTAAATGAGTGTAGTTTTAACACAGTGAAAATACTTTTGTCTAATAACTGAACATGAAAGCCTGTACTTAGTTTTGCTAATGTTTTCTCATTAACGTTAAAAAAAATGCACATTTTTTTCTCCATTCAATTGAAAGAATTTCCAATAGAGCAACTTTGCAGCAAGCACTATGGGTTAAGATCTAGGGCTGTGCAAACCTTCCAGGATCATTCTCACCAGTAAAAGAAATAGTCATATACTTTCGTTGTTCATAGGCAGCTCTTAGGCAAGGTTTCTCTTTCACAAGTTCCCAGACATGAATGATTTTTTTTTAGATACTTTACATGATAATGTAATCAAAACCCAGTGAAAGTACCAAGTTACAGATTGTGTGGCTAGGAAATTGGCTAACCGACTGCTCTCGGAGAATGGTGATCAAAGTTTTTTACTCAGACTGGCAGTCTGCCACAAGGGGGTACCCCGGAGATTGATATTGGGCCCCATGCTGTTCAGCGTCTTCATAAATTATTTGGATTATGGGATTGAATATCCTCTCACTGCATTTACTGGTGACACAAAGCTGTGTGTTCAGGTGGACACGTTGGAAGGGAAAACCATCTTACAGAGAGACTTGGACAGGATGGAAAAATGGGCTAGCAAGAGCTGTGTGAAGTTTAAGACAAGTGCAAAGTCCTGCACCTGAAACAACATAACCAAAGATCTCAGTACAGGCTAGGATCTGTGTGACTGGGGAGCAGCCTTGCTGAGTTGGACATGAGGGTCATGGTGGACAACAAGCTGAACATGAATCAGCGGTGCAGCACAGCAGCAACAAAGGCAAAACAGATCCTGGGCTGCATCCACAGAGGCGTTACTAGCAGGGATAGAGATGTGATCATCCCACTGTACTCCATGCTAGTCTGGCTGCATCTGGAGTACTGTGCCCAGTTCTGGTCCCCACAATTCAAGAAAGATGTGGACAGACTGAGGAGAGTCCAAACGAGGGCCACAAAGAAGGTCAAAGAGTTGGAGACACTGCCCTGTGAGGAAAGACTGACAGAGTCATGGTTTTTCTCCCTGAAGAAGAGAAGTCTCAGGGGGGCCCTTATTACAGTATGCTAGTACTTAAAGGGTGGCTACAAAGAGGATGGAGGCTCTCTCTTTACAAGGAGACACATGGAAAAGACAAGGGGCAACAGGTACAAGCTGCACTGGGAGAAGTTTCATCTTGACAGAAGAGAGTATTATTTTACTGTGAGAGCAATCATTCACTGAAACAAGCTCTCCAGGGCCACAGTGCAGTACTCGTAACTGGAGGTTTTCAAGATGTGATGACTGGACATGGTGTTAGATAATCTCGCCTGGGCTGTTTTCCCATAAAAAGTTGAACCAGATGATCTTTTGTGGTCCTTTTACAGCTTGGACTGTTCAATGATTCTATGAAATAAACAAACAAGCAAACAAAAAAACCCCTAGCTGTCTCCAGATTTCTCTCACTCTAAAATTATTTTAGAGTCTAAAATCTTTTTATTTCAAACCTTGTCAAGTCTCATTTTTGCTGTCAGATTGTCTCTATACTAAAGAATAGCACAAAGGTTCTTTAAGGCAAGGCAAGGAAGTTTGGGGAAACAGATTTTGCTGCTGTCACACAGTCACTAAAGCTGTTAAGCTACTTAGGATGGGATGGAAATTGAATTTTTATTGAAGCTGATGTATTTTACAGGCACATAACAGTTTCAACAAGAATTGTAAACAGGATGATTTCTTAGGAGAAATGTCAATACCCTAGTACTTCACAAGAGACTTCAAAACAAGAATCCAAAGGCAACAGAGACAGACCAAAAGAAATTGAATTTAAAAGGCAACATTTTCAGAGTAAAAATGGATATTCTGACAAAATGCATTTAAAGTTTCTCTTGTAATTCCAATGTAAAAATAATATTTCAAAATGTAATTTTGTAAAATTATCTCAAGATGGAATACCTCGTCTCGCAAGAGCTCTAATACTTTCTTTATTAAAACTGTCAACTTAACACAGAACAGATAATATAAGACAAGCAGTATCTGCTCTTAACATTGCTGTATCTTCCACCTGTATGTGAATCTGTCATAGCCTGACATTTCATTTGGAGGGGGAGGACTAGTGGGGAAAATGTTTCTGCTTTGATTTTTGCTTAACATTAGCCTTCTAGTATGTATTTCTACATAAAAGAAACATTTTAAAAACAGAAATTTCGGTCATTGCTGTTGCCATTAAAGGTAACTATCTCTTGTTAGCTAAACTGGGGAATATGGGTCTCCCTCAGCTGACGGCTTGCTTACAAGTACTTACATATCTGACAGGCTAGGAGATTGCAAAATGGGCAAGTGCAAATCTAACATGTACATGACATCAAGTTTAGATTATTTCATTCAGTGTGGCTACAAAACTGTTAAGACATTTCTTTGATTTCAGAAAAGAGACTTTTATTCATTGTGTTGACTCAAGGGCAATGCTGATCTTAATCTTCTGGGCTTTTATGGAACTGGCTTACACGATGTCACAACACTCTGACTGTTCTAGCTTCTGTAGGATGGCAACTTGCCCCATCATCTGTGTTTCCCAAGAGTTATGACATAGCCAGCCTCAAGAGTGAACCTCAGGAGAGCGGGATGATGGGGCTTCCTTGGCAACATGCCCATGGACTCTACTGATTATGAGAGATAAGAGGGTCGAGTCATTTCCCATGCTTCAGAGCTCAAAGGCAATTTGCTCCATTGAGCATTTCAGTGGGTGTAACTTAAAACACTAGTAAAGGGGCTAGGTGAGAAAAAAAAGGATTCGAGAAAACGCAAGGCTCTTGCCTGTTTTTCTTTGAAGAAAAAACAGGCACAGGGGAAGAAGGGCAGTTACCATCCTTCTTAAAATGTGCCAGAATAGCACTGAGAGTTAAAAGAAGGCAAAGAGACCATACATGTTTCTGGATTCAAAATCTATGTGAAGGGCACAGCCACACATATTATGTCATCACATTGGAATGTGAAGGTTTAAATGAAAAGAAAGGTCATTGTTTTGTAACAAAAGTATTTTTAAAATTTAATGTGCCACTGTTTAGTCACTTTTACTTGAGATACTTTACCTTGAGATCTCTTGCATGGCTACCTAAGACTTACCAGATGGAAAGGAATGTGCATGCTTGGACTGCAAGAGTGCAGCAAATCTGACATGTCCAGGCAGATCTGGGCCTATCTAACCCAGACAGGAGGGGCACAAATCATGTGATGCTTTGCAGAAGCAAATGTTAATATTTGCTTGATCTAAACACTTAGCTTTTGTGCAGCATTATCTCACTAATTAGCCAGGTCAACATTCACAAAATAGTACAAAAATTGAAGAAAGAGACGCCTTTTCTAAGTGTCCCTTCATCCTTCAAAATCCTTCAACTAAACACATATACTTGGTGGTTTATCAAAAGGTCATAAAAAGAACAGATAACAAATTTGTTTCAAATAATATTGATTTTTTTTCTACAGATATTCCTTCTGGATGGTGTTCAGGCAACAGTGGTGAGTATTTTGTTTACCTGTTTTTCAGTGCTTGCCACAGGAAATATACCTTGTACTGTGGAGCTAAATGTATCTCCATTTATGATGCAATTTGTGTGATCCAGGCAGTTAGATTCACCTCTCCAATGCTAAAACATTATAAAGTATCTTGATTGATATCTAGGAAATAAGCATCCTTGGAAAAATGCAAGGCTCTTGAAGCTATTAATTTCAGCGAAGACTTTATGTAGTCAAATAAAGCAATTAAATTGCAGTGAAGGGTCATCAAATCAACTGATGATGCTGTGAGTTTTAGTGATATTACTTGCAGGAGGCATGAACAATATGCTTTGCACAGTTGGTAGCCTGGATAGGCTGAGTGAAAGATAACAGAAGTCAATAATTTTAAGATAAAAATAATATCAGCGAATACATCTATAAAAAGAATTGTATTAGGCTGTGAAGGTAAAGGATAAATTTGAATCATGTGGATAACTGTACTCTGCATGGCATGATTAATTACATCCAATAACATCACAGTTTTATAGGTAGGGCAATGGGCTTATCTATTAAAAATGTTACCTGATATTTTCCATGATGCAACTCATTTTAGTTGTTTATACACTTTCCAGACTTTAATGATTTAGACTTATCAAAATTTGCCTATTTGACACCTGCCTCAGGTCAGCTATTTTCAAGCATTTTTTAAAAATAAGGCCAGTGAGCAAGTTCCAGCAATGTTCTGATAATATTACTGTAATTAAAGTTTTTATGTATAATACTAAATTTTGTGAATAGGTACAGTAACTACTATGTAAAAAGAACACAATTTTTACTTTTGAGCATTGCGGGACGAGTATGTTGTTCAGTGAGCAGCTTGGGCAGCTGTTCCATTACATATTATTTATATGATGAAAAATTCCCTTGACTTGAAAAAGGGACTTGCAGCATTGACTTAAATGGGACTTTGCTTAACAACAATAATACAACACAATGTTGCATATTCAAATGGGTGAGAGACAGAGCAATCTGCTTTGCTCCCAGCTGTGCAGCTATCACATTATTACTACGCGGACTAGAATTCATTTGCTTCCTAGCTGAACATGCCTATATAAAACAAAATCACATCCTTCTCTTACAAACAAAGGAACAAGCCAACCTCCACACCAAATCGTCGTTTGGGATCATGTCATAATTAGTAAATGATAAATTTGAGTAGTTGTGACTGCAAAACGAAATTTGATACTTCCAAACTAGATGAAGATACATGTAAGCCCAATCAACTGAACATAGTTGACACTGACAAACTAGAAGAGAACTGAAATGAACAAAAATAAATGGGATGAGCACTTCATAATGGAAAATTTGAAATTTAGATGAACAGTTAAACAGAGTAGAAATCTAAAGTTAACTGTATTTAATCCATTGAATTTAACAAGATTCCATGCAATCAGTACAAGCTGTTCTTATGTTACTTATGGATTACTAGATAAAGTATTGTGATCATTATCACATAAATATATAGATATTTCCAGACATAATTTCAAAATAATACATTAACCTTTTGCCTAATACTTAAAAAAATTAAACCCAATTTTTTTACCATGGATTCTCTTAGCTTCAGCTATCACTTTATTTTACTAGTTAAACTACAGTAGAGATTATTTTGGCCAGATTAAACAAATATGTAGTATAAATAATAATTATTTTATGTAGTAATTATAAGTGAATCTACATATTTACGTAATTTCAAAATATTTTGTGACGAAGTTATGCCTGATTTAGGAAAACACAAGCACAGATACATACTATGGTTTAAGATAGTCTTACAAGAGGGAGATGAAAAAAAATCTTTTGAGTTCTGTGTCTATGTATCTACTTGCATTTAGCTAAAATGAAAAGAGCTGAGTAAATGATGAAAATTGATGTATTGTATGTGCACAATAAAATACAGTTCACTTCAGCTTTGCAACAAAACATGTCAGCAAAAAACACACCCTGCCATAGACATCAATTGATGTCAGCACTGTACAACATAGTACATGACAACCAGTCAAAGGAATCCCATCTCTTAAACTACTTGTTGGCAGATTTGCTGGTGCAATGTTCTGGCTTCCTGGAAGTTGAGAAAAGGAGGAAAAGTAATGAAAAAAAGACAAACTTCTTCCTTTTCTTTATTAAAAGGTACAATGTGACTAGAACAAAGATAATTTGAGCAGTTTCACTGCCCTACACTTAGGAACTACCTAATGAAGATTTCTAACAAGAAACAGGCTTTACAAACTGGAGAGTAGTAAAAATTCTTAAAGAAAGAAAGAAAAATATTAAAGAAAGGTACAGAAAAAGAAATAAAACAAAGAACAAGGTCACCAATGCTTTAACCAGAAAAAAAGCATACTGGAAAGCAACTTCTCTACATGAAAAATTTCTGAGCTCACTTTACTTCAGACTTTAACAGACAGTCCAATGAAAACACTAGATGAAGTAAAGTTTACTTAATAGACTATAAAAGAAATTGAACTTTAAATTCCACCTCATCTTTCTGGAACAAAAACAGTATCCAGTTGAAAAAGAATTCCTAAAAAAAACCCTACTGGATTATGTATGTTCTCTTGGAGTGAAGTCACAAAAGCAGCCTTCATGCAGTGTATCTTAACCCATTCTCTTGTTAGCTGACCCACTGTTTCACAGTGGGGAACATCATTTTCAGCAGCAACAGATAAATCTATCTTCATGTCTTTTCTGACCAAAGTCCCTTTGGTTTTGTATCATAATTTTTTTGTTATTTATAATTTAAGATACCAAGAATGTTACTTAATTTATTTCATTTATTATTCATATTTTGTTAAGTTAATTAAAGCAAAACACTAGAATATTCAGTCGGGACGTCTAATTCTTTTGTTAGCTCTAAATATTTCTTTCCACCTATCCCATGTAGAGTTTGACGAAATAAGCATCCTGTAAAGATTTCTACTTTGTCATGTACAACATTTCACATTTTTCCAAAATTCTAATATATCTAAATAGGGAATAGTTTAGTTTTGTATTGGAGTTTCAGGTTTGGGTTTTTTGTTGTTTTTGTCATTCATCTTCATCTCTTTCAGAGCAGTTTAATTTTCTGTTTGCTTGTTTGGGGTTTTTTAATACAAATTTAACAGATGTATTTAATTATTTGGTTGAAATTAGATGAACTCTTTGTCTTCACCCTCCTGAAGCCGAATATCACTTGAACCTGTCATTCTGAGACCACTTTATGTCCTATTTATTTCAAAAATTTGTGAGTGCAGAACTATCCTCTGTGCCTTTAGAAAGGACCCTGAAACATAATTCCTCCTTCAATTCTCCTATGTTACATTATTCACTTTTTAGGAAAGCAAAACATGGCCCATTCTAACATTCCTTACCATAGTCAGCAGGGATTACTATGATTTTTTTACATTTCAATGCAATAACCGTTAAGGTCACTAGCTCTTAATGAAAGTTTATGAAGAGTGAAGCCTTTCTTAACTACCTGATTTATCATTTAAGATACTTAAAGCCATTCAAAGGCATTTCACCATTTGTTTACCCCATTCACTGCTCCTTAATGTGCTAACTTTTACAAGGTTGATTAATCACCCCTTTCATCCAACGGGGAATGCTGCCTACAATGAAAGTCCCTTAGATTTTCGTCTGATGGTAAATTACACACATTGTAATAATGCTTTGAAAACATGCCTACCAAATGGAAGACAAACTTCAAGGTGTTGGCTTCGAGATTTTGTTTGATTTGTTTTTTATTTCTGATCTTATCCCAGGGTTCATATTTATTCATGTGTTCAGTTTGGCTATCCCTTTCATTTTTCTATTTACCATGTCATTATGCTATTCACCCCCTATATTTCACCTTCTTCTACTATTTCTCCTCTTTCCTTCCAGTCATAAATTTGTTTTCTTCATTAAGCAATGTATTTAAGTTGCCATAATTAGATTTCAGAAAGAGATCCCTTCTGTGGCTTATATTGTTATTGGAGCATTAGCCGTTCTCTTCACTTTGAAGAATTAATGCTAGAAGTTACCAACAGATTTTAAAAGTCTTGAATAATAAAATAAGAGAATATATTTATGGAAACACCTGATGTTGACAGAACAAAGCCAGTAAAAATGCTTAAACATGATTCATCCATTTAAACTTCAGAAACTAAGAGGTAATGAATGATTAAACTGCGTCAAGGAAGTCACTCAGTTGTAATAATGTCATAAATTTATCTCAGAAAAAAAGTTTGAAGCCATGTACTGGTTAAAATTGATAATGGCCCTGTGACTGTCAGGCAATCAAAAACTGCAAAGACTGATAGAAGGAAAGTTAAACTAATGATTAGTTCAGAAAGAAGCCAGCAACTGATACAGAAACTGATGCTAATCTGTGTGGCTTTCTGTTATTTTAATGATAAATTTTCCACATTTCACCATTTATTTATTTATTCTGTTAATTAATTTATTTATTGCTCAGTAAAATGACCAATCTTATGAATAAAGGTGAAAGAATTTGGACAGAGAGACTGGTAAATAGACCCAAGTAGAACTGCCAAGTCGCTGTTTCTATGTGATATCACTTTTGTATCTACTTTACGTTTCCTTATTCTCAACAAAGTTTTTTAAAAGTTTGCCTTTCTTAATGACTGCTAGATGGGCATCCTGTTTGAAATTTAGAAGCAAGATCAGTTTTAATCATTAAAGAGAAAAAAGCTTTACATCTACCACATAAATTTTTCCATACATATGTTGTTACATATACCACTGACTACATATGCATACATAGAGTGAGAGAGGATTCGGTGACCCTAGCACGTTTCCTGGAGTAGGAGCTGATAAGCCAGATATGAAAAGCTGCCAGGCCAACTTTCAAACAAGTTGTATGTTTTTAGATTGAAGGTCTTCTCAGCAATCACAATATCATCACAGACATGATCTGAAGGTAATGTCTGGCCTGAATCAAAATTATAGTAATAATAAAACTTGGTACTCTGACATGGTCGTTGTGAGCTTATGTATATTAGTGTTGTGAATGAGTGGTTAGGTTGCTTAAATGAGCACTCAAAGGTTTTGCAAGAAAAGACTTTACTGAGAATTTAGAAAATGTGATTTTACAGAGTTCACAGAATCACAGAATGTTCGGGGTTGGAAGGGACCTCCGTGGATCATCTAGTCCAACCTCCCTGCCGAAGCAGGGTCACCTACAGCAGGCTGCAGAGGACCTTGTCCAGGTGGGTCTTCAATATCTCCAGAGAAGGAGACTCCACAGCCTCCCTGGGCAACCTGTTCCAGGGCTCCATCACCCTCAGAGGGAAGAAGTTCTTCCTCATGGCAAGTTCGTTGGCAAGGTTCACTCTATTGATAATCAAATGAATGAAATACAAAATCAAAGGTTTTTTTGAGTAGAAAATGATTTATACGGAGTGGAAGAAAAGTGTAAAGAGGTAGGGACACCCTCCTATTCAGTCAACAGGTTCTGACTGGACCCCCTTGCTTTTTAAACTCCTTCTCGGAGAGGACACTAGATGTGGCTGGATCCAGAACCGGCCTTAGACCGCAACAGTTTACGTCTAAGGAATATGTTTATTGGCAGCTCAGGGTGTGTTCACAGTTTAAAGAGAGAAAGAAAATCACGAGATTTTAGCAGCTATTTATCACTGTTTAACTTAACATTTACTGTGAGATTAAAAAGAATTTGCTGTTGCAATCATAGTAATAGAATATTATGTTTTGAATTGATTCACACACACACACAGATGCAATCATAAAAATTCCCCTTGAGTTCAGTGAAATACTCAATTCAAATCAAATGATTTCGCAACAAGCAAAGGTTGAGTCTTGAGGAGATCAGCCCAGATATTTCATGAGTTACTCTGAGAGGCATCCAACTCCAAGACTGTTATTGGGTGCAGCCTGCTGCGGACTAGAAGAGCTCAGAGGGCCTTCCTTGGTACTGTTGTTTGTAGGGTCTCAAGATGATTGACTTTAGGCATCAATAATTTTCCATCCTGGTCACAATCCCCATGATGTAATCCTGTATTTAGACAGCAACTATACAATTCTAGTACTACCCAGAATGTACAGTTCTGACATTTAGCAGGTGAGTGCGCCTCCAGGTATCAGGAGTTTCAGGTGTGGTCAGGAAGCGGCTGATCAGCCCAACTCAGTACTCCTGTACAAAGAGCAGGAAAAGTGCCAGGTTGTCCCAGTTCAACGCACACCAGCTAACCATTCGTGCAGTGTAAGAAAGAATTGGCTGGTTCTGAGATTGCCAGGTGTGAGGGAGGGGGGATGCACCACCACAATTAACTTCAGCTTTGTAGCTTAAACAATGACACAGACATTTTAAAAATACTGTTTTTTTAATAGGAAGCAAGCATGAGTGAAAACAGCTGAATACAGGTTCATTAAGCATAGAGTAGAAAAGCAGCAATCATAGCATATATTCTGTGTGGAAGAGGACAGTGACTGACTTGATTGGCTGCACAGCTTGCATGTAAGAGTCACTCATATCTGATCTCCTTGGAAAGGAGATATGAGACCTACATTCAGTTATATTTGAAGACCTCTTGGAAGAGGAATAAAGTATTTTTTGAGTGACACAGGAATAAACTAATACCAGGAAAAAATATGATTGCTTTGTTTTGCTTATCACTGTATCCACTGTATATCAAGGGGATCCATGCTTTTCTATTAAATTGTTTCTGCATGTTCCTCATGTTTTCTCGTAAAGATTATATGAAGAAACTCTAACCTAGACTCAGAAATCCATTAAAATTTAGCATTGCAATACTTAACTTGAATGCCCAGTGTACAAGTATGTCATAGGATATCAAAATGCTGTTTAACTTCTTGGCTTCCTGCAGAATGAAAGGGAACACACCTGAGTAAAACACTCATAAAAGGTATCATGTAGAGAGAGGGAAAACTAGTATAGCCAAGAAATACCAAATACAGGAGTTATGCTTTATAGGAACTGGTGAAGCAAATCTGGAACAAAGGAATCCTCTGTCACTGCTGGGATTTGCTGTCATTGTCTCTGAATTAGTCCTGTAAGTCACATTAGCCTTCTCTCACACAAACAAAGAGCATAGGATCCTTTGCAGTACTCCTGTTCCCCCTTATGTGATACATGGCAATGTATGTTCTAAAAAATCTGGGCTGGTATTAAAGGAAAACATCATCAGAATTCTCAGACTCTAGCAACTAGTAAAGATGAGGATAAAAAGTAACTCTCTAGTAACATAAACATTTGTCTAGTAACCCAGACTTTCAAAACTAAATATTAGACATCTCAAAACATACTAAGAAACAAATAGAAAAAGAAAAATACACTACATTCAAAGCTGGTGACAGTTTTATGTTCCTACTAGCAACAGACGGTAACTGTGGCAGGTCCTTTGCACATATGAAGATTGGGAGCCATATTTTTCCCCATGACCCAGCTGCCAATAATAGCATGATGATGTGTTTGGCCTTTCGATCAAATGCTTTAACCCTGAGACACTGCAGGCATAAGTCTACTAGTACGAATGGTTTAACTAGATTGCAATTATTGTAGAGCTGTATTTTTCAGGAAATCAAACCCTTTTTTCTTCCCACCTTCCCTTCTCCTTGTTATGTGATTAAACTATTCCCATTAAATTAAATAAATGTTCTTTTCAAGGTGGTGCTTTGAGATACACAACATACAAATTAATAAATGTTAGAACTTATCACTTTTAAGTCAGAACATGGAAAAAAATACTAACAATAAAAAAGAGTTTTAAAAGATAACAAAATAGAAACCTTGGTGTAAGTGAATGCTCTGGTTACCATGGAAACATGTGGAGCATCAGCTTTGAAAACAAGATTCCTTTTTTTCATGTATTAGTCAGGCCACAAGGCAGAAAACATATTTTTGGCACATCTACCCAGATCTTCTTGAATCTGCATAAAGGAAGAGTGTTTAAAACACTTACGCAGAACAGCACCAGTTTCATTCATCCTAGTTTACCATTCTCCAACTTGACTTGTCTGTGGACAAAGCAAAAAATGCACGGGTCATGCATATGAGCTTGCTAGCATTAGAAAGCTATATGTGCCTTAGGAAAAGAGAGAAATATAACGATTTAGATGTTAATCTGGGAAAGGCTTTATGAATAGTCTCATGTCTGTCATTCTTCAAGTCTTTCACATTTTGTGTGATATTACTGACAGCTGCTAAAACCACTTATAGCGCTTAGGTTCTAACCTTATCAGTAGTAGAGTGTATTTAGATGAGCCCTATATGCCCTAGGTATGGGAATAAGTTTGAATAAAATAGTCTTATGAGCTAAATATATAAGGGACAAAATAACATTAAGAAATAATCTGTTAGAAAAATTCTTATTGCAATCACTTTGATCAGGTATTTTTGAAGATCCAAGTAAGTTAAAAATGCCCTGGATTTTAGGAGGGTCCTAAATATTTTTTCCTAGAAGTTCCACCAAAAATGGTCTTGTAAATGTAGCTGCTACAGATGGAAGATGAAGTAAATATAGCTTCTACAGATGAATTTATTTAATTGGAACATCTGTGTGATTTTAACTAGAGGGAAAATTGTATGCTTTCATCTTTGGCTTCTGCATTGTTGTCCTGGTAAGTTATTGTCTTCTCACTCATAAGTTACTTTTAATCCTCAGGAAAGTATTTATTCTTTCCAAAAGACCATAATGAATATTTTTCATTGCATTTGCTTTAGATAAATATTATATATACAAATATTTCTACTTCCTTTTCTGTCTTAATTTTTAATCCTCCTTTTCTCCACACTGAACTCTAGGAGGAAGAATTTCTTTAACTGTTCCCTTAAAATTGATTGAAGAAGTTCTCCACGCCAGAAAACATATGCTTGAAGAGTTTTTAGTTGCTTTTAATAGTGAATTTTTTTTCTTTTTGGGGAAGGGAGGGTGTTAAGAGGTTTGTGTAGATAGGTACAGTATGGCTACAATTTTTTGTTCTCTATCTTTTTTCAGTTCAACCTAAACATATCACAGAAAATTAAAATAATATATAGAGAGATGACTGGTTGATGAAAACCTGGGATATTAAAAGTAGGATTAAATGGTCATGTCTTCTACTAAAGGAACATCATCAGTGGAACACATTGGAGATTTGAGGTAGGACCTGTATTGTTTAACATATTCACAAATGACTTGGAAAGGAAAATGAGCAGAAAGTTGACTGATAATCTAAAAGAATTGGAAGAATAAGGGCAGATTATGAAGCAGGGCAGAAATATTATGTAAATTTGAGGGACTACAGAATCAAAGTGTACATGAAATTCATTAAAGATAAATAGAATTCTGCACACAAGGAAGAATATTCTTAATTTCACAGGTAAAATTATGGTGTCAGAGCTGATTTACTCCTCAGGAACAAAATCTTAGAGTCCAGATTAGACAGGTCATCTCAGTTCTTGGTAACAGTGAAAAATTCAATCAGACATTGGGAATTATTAGGAAAGAAACAGAGAACAAAACAGTAATAATCATTAAATCAGTGCAGAAAAGTGTAATTTGCCTTGAATACAGTTGGCAATCCTGTTCCCCCATCTCAAAAAAGATAGAGTAGGAAAGGAAGAGTCTCAAAGAAAAATAATAACAGTGTTCAAAACTATAGAACAGCTTTTGTACAGTAAACAGATGAATAGCCTAAGTCTCCTCAGCATGGTGAATATTGAGAGAGAAATACGACAAAGATACACAAAATCAAATGGAGAATGAAGAAATTGAATAAGGATCTGTGTTCCCTGATTTTTTTTCCCACGAGAGGCAGGGGAGGCCAAATGGGAATAGCTAGAATCATGTTCTAAAAACAAAACATGCTCCCTGCTTTAAAAACAAAATAGGTAAAAAAAATAGGTAATAGACCTGTGAAACTTACTGCTGAAGGGCATTGTAGATGAACTATATTTATAAGCATTAAATGGGAGAAGGGTAAATATAGGGGGAAAAAAAGTATTTTGTATTATCAACTAGACAGAAATCACCTGTAGCTCAGAAAATTCACTGCAATGGTTTGAGGATAGGATAGTAATGTGCAATAACTTGAGGACAGGGAAAATAATATATATGCTTACCTTATTGTTACAGCCCCTATACAATCTTTGAGATCATCCTTGATGATCAGGCAGAACACCTAAAATGTTACTTCTTGCATTCTTAACATTTGAGGACAAATGCAATATTAATGTGTTCCACAGGTATTTTGAAATAATCCACATTAAAAATGAGAACAAATTGATATGTTAGTTGTCATTATTTCTTATGGATAACATCTGTGGAAGCGAGATGCATGTTTGTGGTATTTAGCAAAAATGGTTTGCATCCTGAATACTGATCCTATTGGGAGGTGACACAGGCAACTATATACAAATAGATATGTACTTTTCTACTCAATCTGACCACATTTTTGTACTGGTATATGTTAATACTTTGCAATTTTCATAATTTTTTTAAATTTGATTTTTCTTTGATATAGATATATGAAGTACAGGTTGATGGAACTGGATGTAATTCTAAATTCTAGATTTACATTCCAAAGTTTTGACATTCAAAATGTCATCAAGAAAACCGAGAAAAAACATATTGAAAGAAAATAAAAGTAATTCACTTTTTTTTGTGGAGAAAGATAAATAATTGTGCTAAGTGACAAAAAGTTTAAAAATCCTATTATAAAGCTAGAAATCATTATCATTTAAGAATATGAGTAGATAGGCATAAAGGAAATACCACATATTGGTAGACATAACTGATTAGAATGGAAGAGTTCTGGTTAAGTCACCCGTCTCTGTGATAATCACAATATAGTTTTCAAATACTGATTTCCCTTTTTCTGCCTGAACAAGTAAGCAGAAGCACTGTAGTATATAGTCTTGAATATCTGAATATGTAGATCTGACTCTGTTCTTATCTGGAGAATATGCAGAATCACATGTATGTCAGTAGTTTTGTCCTACAATTAATCCTGTGAAAGGGTGGCAATACTTACTGGAGAAAAAACTGTCATGTTTTCATTTGAAAATTACTGTGGAAGAATAGACTACTGCAAGTAGAGGTAAATAAAATACAGCATAATATGGATGCAGACATAATAAATTTGTTGCTAGTCACTGATTTCCTAGTAAAAAACATTACCTGTTATCTTTTAAATGTCAAGGCTGAAGTGAAACTTTAGGATGACAAGGTGTTCTGATATTGGTCCTTTTTGCCACTATAGAACAATCCTAATACATGGTGAGTGTTTGATCAGAGTGGTGGAGGAAGAAAGGTACAGCCCCTGTTTCATATCAGTCAGAGTATACTTTGAAAATTAAAGTTTAGAAAAACTCAAGTAAAACAAATCGTAATAAAGTCTTTGGGGTGCAATGGAAGGGAGAGCAACATCATTTTATGTTTTTCTCAAGTGAAAAGTTTAGTGAGCTATAAGTAAAGGTATATATCACCTACTTTAAGCAGTAACCTAATAACAGAAATAAATTTCATCCAACATATGTTTGTTCTTTGTTAAAAATAACCCTAGGAACAGTGTCCTGAAGTGAAGAGCTTAGACTAGAGTACTCTTTGAACTGGGAGACTATGAAGTTATTTTCTCAGTGAATTTCAAATTAATTTTTCTAGTTCAAAAGAAAGACTTGCAAGTGTATCATTTGCCGGGTAGAAGAGTTTCATGGGAAATACGAAGTTTAATTTTCTGAGGCAGAAAATAGAACGTTTCCCGTATCTCTAAGGGAATTCACATGTTCACATTTTTATTCATGAAAACCTGTCTGAAAGTGTATCTCACTGAAAAAACTGCTGTTTCTACTTCCACCACGAGTTGTATCGAAAAACATACCAAATAATTCTGTTATTTCATGCTCCTGATGATTTATCATGTCACTGCTGTTGAGATTGTTAAAATTTTTAAGTGCTATCTCTACATAAATGCAGATCAACCTGTGATTTAGTCATACATATACTCTGCATTGTCCATTGGGGATTTTTTTCAATGCCCAGAATGGAGTGGAAAATGGGTGATATAAAAAAGAAATCTTTGTTTCTGCATATATGAGAATAGATCCGGATGACTGAATCAAAACAGAGAAATTGTAAGCTCTTTAAGATATATTACTAGTTTTCAACACTGGCTGCTGATTCTGTTATTTTTGAAATCCATGGCAGTCAGCATCAAAGTCATTGACAAATATGTACCAAATTACTTAACATTCTGATAAAACATGAAATGATTACTTTGGTATATGCAGTACTTTGGATAGACATGATAGTCACTAACTTTCCTCAATCAGAATATCAGATCAACATCAGCGATGTTTCTGCTGGAGTACAATTAATAAATTCTTCCAATAAATCCCAGTGTATGAGTTCTATTATTGTTATGTACTGTATGGGTTAATATTCTCAGCATTTTTATGCATAAAAGATGTAAACATCCTTTGATACTAGGCACCACTACAAATTCCACAGTAATCAAAAACTGTATTTCAGTTTCTTCCAACCATGCTTGTGGATTTCAACATGAGATGGCAAAAATTCAGGTACAGAGATCTATGAGGAAATACAAGGTCCTTTAAGTTAACTGTACAAAGAAGAACATCAAAGTAATTTTGTACCATACTGAAAAGAAAAAGACTATTCTTCCATAACACTAGGGAAGGACATAAAGAATATTCATCTTGACAAAACCACGTGAAAAGTTAGAACTAAAAATCAATATATACTCAGCATTTATTCGTATGTCCTGATCTCTATTAAACAATCCACTTTAAATATAAAAACAACCTGACATATTTCACACTAGTTTTACTTCTACAGAAGTGTTTGCACAGGACTGCTTTTTGTACCCAGCTAGCAGCTTTTCCCAGGTGCTGATTCATAGTAATTCAGCACAGTCAGGGCCAATTACCTCACCTTCAGGTTATGAGTAACTGCTAGCTGCAATCACCCTTTGCTGGCCAAAAATTCGTGATAACATTTAGTCCTGTTGTAGTCCCCCTCAGAATTCAGCTTCTGTGTCAACAGTAAAAAAGAACTAATCTGTGTTGGAATATGTGTATTTTCTTAGTAAACTACTTGAAAAGAATAGATAAAATATTTAAAACATTCATATTCCTTTTCTTCACATTCTATCAAGTTCTTTTCGTGATTATAGATATTACACCTCATTTTCCTTAATTCTGTGTGTAACTTATCTAGAGCTTTACTGCTTCAATATTCTGTGAAAGCTTCACTATTAGTGTTATTATGTTGATTTACTTGTATGAGAAACTGCAAGGAAGGGAAAAAAAATTAAACAAGACTTCAGATAAACCACTCAGAAAATATATTATGTATGTTAAAAAAAAACAAACAAAAAAACTCAGCCTGTTGCCTTTGAAGATTTTATTTTTTATTCCACACTAGCAAATTCAAAATTTACACTAGTTTTATCATGAAGATTACAGCCTTGGATGTTACAAGAACAAGGGATTCATAGTAGGATTTTTTTTTTTTATCCCCACAAAAAGCGAGGAGAGATCTCATTAGGTTTTGTTCCCATAGCTTTGACTGGGCTGACAAAAAATTTAGGTCTTTCAAGGTAAGATTACACTTTTAGCAAAATAAGCATGCATTTCTGCATTTCTGAGAGCTGAAAATATGATATAATAGGAAGGTTCAATAGAAGATTATTTGGTAGAAATTTGAAAGCACTGTTGAGAGCTGAAGGATATATAATAAATGGCCTTTAGAGCAAATTTTCTGATTCAATACAAATGTATTTCTACATGAGAATAATAACTAATATGAAAAGCACACACTGACACAGCTGGGTTTCATAGAAAAGGAGGTTCACTCTTGCTTCAAGCACACTGTGTGCTGTGATAAACAAATAACATCAAAATATCCACATCCAGAGAAAGTATCAAAATGACTGATCTACTGGATAAAAATACACGTGGAAAGAAGAGGACCAGCGCCTCCTACTTTTTCGGCAGCTGTATGTTGTAAAGAAAGAGATACCAGAGAACTCAAGATCAGAAGATCAGGACTGAAATCAAGTAAAGAAACCTAGAGTTAGGCATGAAGGTCCCGCAGAGAGATGGTATTTTAAATCTCCCTACAGTTGATTTAATTATATTTTATTCATGATTCTGTGATTAGCCAGTTCTTCCTCAGTATAGTGGCTCTGGAGTTGTTATTGTTGCATTCTTCAGGCATTTTGTGGAAAGCCTACCCACATATGAATCTATTTTGAATGCCACGCTTGGATGAAAGACCTAGATGACTATCTTAGTACTGTAAATTTTGAGTTACCTAGCCATCAATGGAAATTAAATACAATAACATAATACTTACCTTTCTTCAGCAATATATTGGTTAAAAAACTGTTCCCTGGACATTGTCATCAGGCCAGTGCCCTGTTCTGAAAAGTCTTCTCTATGTGTGACAGAATATTTTTCCATAATTTATAGCAGTCTGAGCTCAGGCTGCTTTCTAAAATAGTTGATGAAAAATATGCATCCAGTACTATGGACTCAGGAAGGAGGGTCAAGGAAAATAGGTGGCTTCAACTCACTCATTGCATAGGTGCACAGTGTATGTCTATGCTACTAAATCAAATGTGCTCGTCCTTGTTCCCCTACACAGAAGTTAACTAACACCAAAACCAACCAGCACAGCAAAAATCACACTATTAAACACTGTTCTCATTTAAAATAGAACAGAAGTATCCAAAAAACTCAGATTAGTACCACACTAATAGCCAAGCTAAACTCAGGCAATGACTTAACAGATCTTGAATCATAAAGATTCGTTAGACAGAGTTTTAAAGAGAATAGAATAATGCACAGCATAACTATGAGGAAGTAATTATAATTCTTGAAACTAACTCTTTAAAATGGAAATATGTAAAATTTTAAAAAGAAAATTAGTTTTGCACTGCAGGATGAAAGTGTAATCCCAACCTTCCTTTTGTTTTGAGCTTTTGTTTTGAGCTTTTGTTTTGAATTTATTTTGTTTTGTTTACTTTGTTATGCTTTA
>Ga0065711_1037161_pt1 | contig 20124 bp, 16 predicted proteins | sample Hoacrofraction12_FD_59098 | JGI IMG/M metagenome (GOLD analysis project Ga0065711, IMG submission 59098) | Hoatzin crop microbial communities from Cojedes, Venezuela - Epithelial fraction 12 v2 (version 2) | ecosystem: Host-associated > Birds > Digestive system > Esophagus > Crop | place... | reverse complement strand
AAAATAGAGAGAGAAATTATTTAAGGTACTGGAGAAGATGTGGAATTTAATCATGTGAATCCAGAAAGCCACTTGCTTCTGTGTTTGATCTCATGGAAACTGGTATTGTCTCTTCACGGGGCTTGACAGAATCTAAAAAGCAGACTCGTCAGAGTATATGAAAGGTCCTAATCTGGGGGTTTGGCTTACTCAGTGTGAATAAGGGGGCAGAATGTGACATCTGGTAATTGATAACTTAATTTCCACTATACCATTTCTCAGTGCTACCACAGTTTTAAAATCTGTATACCTTACCTTCATAGCTGCCCTCAATTGCAAGTTTTAGTGTAACAACAATGACCCTCACAGCTGCTTTTGTAAAGCAGTTGAGAGTCCCTGAGATGCAAATATTAGGAAGGTTTTTTTAACACTGACAGGAAGTAATTGATGCCAAAGAGATGCTTCTGGGTTTCTTATGGTTGTTTTGCATAACCAGTGCAGAGTGGTCACCTCACATTTGGGCCAGATTTGCAAGAAAGCTGAATATATAGAGAAATGAAGTAAAGACAGGCTTCATCCTCCTACCTGTCAGCAAAGCCTGGGGATACAGTTGCAGTAATGAATGAGAATGATGAAACTTGTGATAATAAAGTGACGGCAGTGGGGGAAAAACCAGAACCAAACCTGGGACAGACCCGTAACTAAATAAGCTCGTAGTCTGGGAGAAGTGAGCAAATGTGTTTGGAATGGAGGATGGGTAAGTGGAGAGAGGGAATAGGGCAGGGAGGGGGAAGGGGGACCCGTACTCCGGTCACCCAGAGTTGTGTCCTACCTGTTATCCTTCCCTCTTTGTCACTGATCTGCCTGAATAGAGAGAAGTGAAAATGAAGCTTTCCAACCCTTTTCACACACGGGATCTATGGTGGGTTTTTTTGTGCAGCGCTCAGGATAATAGGTGTTGAAGAGTCTGTTAATGCCAGAGATTCGTGCACCTCGTTACTTCTGCACTGCACTCAGTGTTTGCCCACAGTGCCAGTGCCCCCCGACCCATTTTCTAATTAAAACTCACGCCCTGTGTGTGCGCGTGCTTTTGCGAGCCTCTTCCCCCTCCAACTCTCTCCTCCCCAAATTCTCTTTTATTCGTATAAAGTCAGAGCTCAGGAAGCACAGTGACACCAAGCACGTGAAGTACTGAGATGCCGTCGCTCTCCGGGGAGCACAGATGGGGGCTTCAGCTGCAGCAGGTGCCAAGAGGACAGATCCCAGCTCAGCCAGAGAGTTATTGTCCATCAGTTGTATGGGCCTATTGTTTAGATGCATCCAGCTCAGTCACACGCTACGCGGGGCAGCGGTGATGCCAAGGGGGGCTAATTCAATCACTGCTTTTAATTTAGGAAAGGATGAAAAGGATGTTCTCCCATCACTCCCTTCCCAGAATGCAGCACGTGCGGGTTTCACGACAGACTTCACAGTCAGGCTGTGTTCACAAGAGTAGGGGGAGAAGGGGGGGACACGATCTGATTACTATGCTTACAAATATATTTTCTATCCTTTTTCTAAGGGAGCTCTGTGCATTTTGTTATGGCTAAAGAAAAGGGTCAGGCACTAAGGTTAAAACTACTGCTCCACGTTCTGTAATCCAAACTGCATTTTTGGTGTGTTAATGGAACGCTGCGTTGCGTGCAGTGCTGGCTGGCCATCATGCGCTAGGCACAGCAAACAGCAGAGATGGGACTTTTCAGCTGTAACTAACAGAGTTCCTTGGACATATTGTGAAAACCGTCTGCAGCGTGTGTGTCCTGTGGTCCTCAGGGCATCTGGGGATGTCACAGTTATGCTCCTGGCCCTAAGCAAACAGGCCTGGTTTAAACCAGAGGCTTTCCAATCAGCTCTTTTACAAATTGGCAAATTTATATGTAAAATAAGAACAGAAGAATCAACTCATCCATCTGCATCTCTGGAGAAGCACATGAACTCTGTGCTTTTGAAGATCCTCACAACAGCAGTGTTCTTAGTCCACTCAGTGGCCAAACGCTGAGTGGACAACAGAAAACATACTTTCCAGACCAAGTTTCAGGTTCCAGGACTCTTACTGGTATGGACTGGAAAAGAAAGCCAGATAGATTGTATTGCCTCACGGTAACCCTTTTTGTGCAAGATAAGGGAAAGAGGGTTAAAAAATTTCAGGCTTGAGAGAGAGGGTGATGCTGCCAGCACTGGGGGGGAGAGAGGGGGGTATCAGGGCAGGTGAGTTACATTCCTGCTAGGAGAGGGAATGAGAGAGTGTCCGGAAGGAAACAACAGAAGAGGGGAAAAGAATCGAGTGAAGATGTAGATACAAGAAGTCAGTACAGAGGTTCTGTTTCAGACACAGTAATATTAACATTGGTATGCATTTAGTGCATGCTAATTATATACTTTATTATATACTTCATATTCTTTACTTGTATTTTATACTATATACTTTATTCATTACTTTAAGTAGTTGCATTTATTAAAAGCAGCAAGAGAAAATAGTATCATTAAGGAACATTCTATTTTTTCCCATAAACATTACTGTGAATCTGCTGTTTGTGAATGTCTGTCTTTACTTTTCATTCAGGAACCTTAACGATAAAGTTGCTAATTAAAAAAGATGTGACACAAATCTTGCTGCGTGAAAGGCGAACACTGGAAGAGTGGAGATGCAAATAAATCAGTGCTTCTGAAAAAATGCCTTTAACTCAGCTGGCCCATACTCTAATAGGGTATAGGGATGTAGTTAGCTTATATGGCAGGGCTGTGCCAGAGAAGAGAGAAGTGTAAACTCCCCAAATATTAGGCTATTCTATATAGTTTTTAGAATAGTGTTTTAGAGCATTTACTTAATCTTGTGACTCTTTTCTAACCCTGGGCTGCTATTCTTTTATGGGTTCGTGGCATCAAAGTAATAGCACTTTGCCTATGTTAAGGTGGTGTTAAGATGTTAAGCTTTCCACTTCCCACTGGCACTGACCTAATTATAGCTGTTAAAGCATTTGGGGAAGAAAGGGGAGAGGAAGGGAAGGAGAAGGGATTAAGTGATTTAGCTGAATTTATGCCACAAGCACTTGTGGCCCTGTAGTCCTCTCCTCAGCGCTGGAGGAGGGAGGCATATTCACCTGGGAGGGGGTAAGGAGGTCCCCTGCTTCTCTGCTGCCCAGCCCATCCCTTCCCCTGGCAGGACACAGATCTCCTCGATGGCACGACCTGTTTGAGCAGCAGGAGCCAAAAGAAGCTGTCCTAATGTTGTGTTCGCTGTCAGGATCACACTAACGCTATCCAAGAGCCACGGTCCCGGCCTGTGCTCAGCGCAGCCAAAGCAATCACGCAGTTCCCATCCTTTCTGCAGCAGCAAAGCTAATGCAACTGTTCCCTTTCTGGTGCAGAAGTAATGCTCTTCCCAGCCAACCCCTTTGGAATGGAGATGGGATTTGGACTTTTCCTTGGATGCCAGAAACAGGCCATTTACACAAACCAGCATAAAATTTGCACACACGTGGCTGCCAGCAGGGACATTTTGCATCTGTTGGGTGAGGTGTGGCTGCAGGGGCACCGATGCTGTGTTTCTCCTGGTGACATTCCCTTTATTTACAGACATTAATGCTGTGAAGGCCTGGCATCCGTGACTGAGCTCACACACTTGGGTACATCCTTCTCTACCATAGGATTCATTGTCCGTTCGCAGAAAGCGTGCCTGCAGCTTGCCTGCTGCGAGAAGGACTTCTGCTCCTAGCAGGAGAAGACTTGGTCCCGCTGCTTTTTTAAGCAAAATGATCTAAGATACTACTTCCAGCACTCCTATCTTTTTAATCACTTCCTGCAGCTGACTTGATCACAATACAGTGTGAGTTATGTATTTCCGGTTTAAATTCAGTATTTAAATATTCTCCCATTTAAACACAATATCTCCATAAATAGTGAAGTTATGGAAGTTTCAAAATCTCATTCTAATCCAGAAGTGTAACCCCTGATATGTGTTTACACTGATCACCTCTACAAACTTCCCTTTGCAGTTGAAGCATCACTGTCAGTAGTGCTCTGTATCATCATGTTATCTGATCATGCCTGGAGTAGGTATAAATCAGTGTTAATAAATCTGTGTTCCGTGGAATACTCTTAAAAGATCTGGCAGAAGGTTATTCACCGATTTCTAAGCCTACTGCCTCAGTCTGCTTGAGTTCACTGCAGAGGGTCTTTCCTTCCACTGGAAAATTTTTAGGAGGCATTGAATCAAAATGGTTGGTAACCAGTGTCCTTAATAACTGACTGGATGGTAGAAAACCTGGAGACAGTTTTACACTGATGGGTCTTAGAGTTGTGGACATTGTAGGTCTCCACTCTGGGTAGACAGAGAGTGAGTCAGAGATTTTTCGAAAAGGCATACCTGGATAAGATCTTCCAAAGAAGAATTGCAGGCATGGAAAACTGATTCACTCCCTTTTTTGCTCTACCTCAACTCACGCACTAATTATAATGCAAGAGGAACTAAGCTGTATGTGAAATATATCAGGAACTAGGTGGTCTTTGCAGAGGAGGCGCTCCTTTTTCTAAATCACCAACTTGAATTGGTCTCACCTAGTAGCAACCAGATTTGCGTAACACTGTGAAATTCAAGGTCAGTCAAAAAAACTAAAAATTAAAAAAAAATCATTGGTGATTTAAGGTAATTGGTTGATGAGCTTACTGGGCTAGTGCCAATTGCAAAGTCACGGAGATTTTGTGGGAGGATCTGAAAATTATAAAAAAGGAGTAGCATTCTTTGATTTTTTCTGAAGACAATTTGCCTCTTAACGATTACCTCCTGTTTTTGGGCCCCTATGGACCAAAGGGTAAGGAGGATGTAACAAATATTACTGGGCGTATACATCTTTATTGTGAACAGACTATGTAAGTGGGTAAACGGTGTGCGCTTGTCTTGGGAGTCCTGAATTTTTTCTCATGGATGGAATGGAACATTATGTGCAGTGGTTTTTTTTTTACAGTTTTTATGTAGAAATACTTCACAACTACTAGGTGGAGGAAGGTGACCAATGGGAATAAACGCCCATACTTTTGCACGAACAACTCATGCTCTGGTTAATCCCATATGGATAAAGGAATGAGGATGGTTTGACCATGATGAAAAGCAGAGAATGTTGAGATTAACAGAGACAGAAGCAAACATCTCCTGTTCTCTTACCCTTGCTGACATGTTATTCAGCATTGAGGAAGGTTGTAATGTAGAGGGTTGGTTGTTTCTAATAGCACATTTGGCTAAGCATAATGAAAATACAGTATGTGCCCCTAACATAAATGTACTATTGTGTAACACTGCAGTACCACAAAATATTTGGGTTTTGGGTAGCAGTTGTTAATAATATCCCTCTTGAAAACCTTATACCAGATGACTGTAGCAGGGGAATGAAAGAGCTAATGCATGGTCTCGTTCATGGATCTGGTAAACTGTCACTTTGATCTGCTTGAACCTAGTTATAACCAAAACCTCTAAACAGTTTAAGAAAATCCTAAGAAAATCTTTGTAATGAGAAGTGTATGTTTCACTGGAGACTATATATTGTGATGGTATGAATTACCATCACTTGGTAATTGGCCAGGAGGAGGTGAATCTCATTTTTTTACAGGGGTTGAGAGTGACTGTCTGGTAGACATGTTCTTACAGAGTGAAACCAACTGAAGCAAAGCCTTGTGCCTGGCTGGGGAGCCTGTGTCATCTCTCCTACCTGGTGACTGGAGTTCATCATTGTCTGTCTTCAGAAAGGACCAAAGAAGATCCAAAGCTGTGGCCACATTTGATGGGGCAGGTATGGAGGGAGATACTTTTCTTCTCTGCATTAACATGCTGAAGCACTGCTTTTAAAAATAAGTCAAAGGCAAAAATAAATTTGGAGACCAGCCAATAAACAATCCACTGCTTTTATTGCTGAAAAATAGCTTGTCTACAAGGGAGAGACGTCAAGACAGTATTATTGAAGCTATCGAAAAACAAGAGTTCATAAAGGAGGCACCAGGGTAATCTTATTAAATGACTTTGGCTACCTTGTACAGGATTCCTCCTCAGGACTTTAGTTTTTTGTGATGAATGGCATCAGGAGGATTTGAAAGGATTGAATTTTGTTACATCAGATTACTTTGAGATATTTATGAAGGATTTAGGCAAACTACTGGTTCTTTTAGCATAATGTTGCTAATGAGAGGCAAGTACCAAAAACAGAGCGTTTTCTGCTGCTCAGAGAGATTTCTAACACATCATGCCTCTGTAAGCTGCACATTCATGTACAGTGCACATCCTTCCAAGACTACCTCATTGTGGGCCTGGTATGTTTTACACTTGCTAGGAAGACCCAGAGATAAGTTTCATTGGCCTGTATTGAGAAACAAGCAATTCTGTCAGCTGTGGCGCTCACGCAGCCCAAATTCCTGTGGATTTCAGTCCTTCGCCTTCCTCTTCAAGTTCTCTCTTTCATCTCCCCCCATTCCAGCAATGCCATCCTGTCCCCTGTGCCCACTAGGAGCCAGGGGACATCTGCACACTGTGTGCTGGCCCCGTGCCCCGCGCTCCGGGACAGAAACACTCTGCACGTTCTCTTCAGCCCGGCACTAATTTTGTTTATTTCAGCTTTAGCCTGATGCTGATCCTTTTTCATAATTATTTTTTAAAATCATTTAATTGCTTTAGAAATACGTATTCCTCTGGGCCAACGGTTCAGAAGCTGTAAATGAGGGATGGATACTGACAGCACAACCTGAGTGCCTGCCGGCTGTTGACTGTCACCTAGCAGGTAATCTTTGTCTGTTGGGAATGTGGAAGGTGTTAAATTTGGCAGAGCATTGTAACATGTGGTGCTGAGAACCACAGGGATGGACCTCTGAGCACACCTGCTTCTTTATCAGGATTGAAGCAAGGTTGTATTTATTCCACATAAGCCCTTGTAGGAAAATAAATCAGTAGCCTTTTTTATTTTAGCTCCCTGAAAGTGTTTGGCTGGGGAGCAGCATCTTCTTCAAGTCGAGGAATTGCCCAAAGATATCTGGGAATTTTGCTATCAAGCTCTGTTTTCTGAAAATTTGAAATATTATTCCTTTTTCTATCTATGTTAGTCACGGAGTGTGGGGTTGTTTTTTTTTAATCTGTTCTGTCCTTTAAACATTTGTACCCTGAAGCTTCTATCTGATGCATTTTGTTGAAGTATGTCTTTATTAAAACCTCACATGCTCTGAAGGGAACAAACAGTGACAGGAAGGTCATATTATGTAAAGTTGTTCAAAGAGAATACAAAATAGTGTTAAAAATTCACAGTATGAATGAACTTCGGACAAAATAAGCTCTTAGTTCGGTGGTCTCAGGGTTTCTAATGTGATGATATGGTGTCCAAAGGTAATAGAAGATTTTTGCTTTTTTTTCCCATGAAAATGTTGAAGTTTTTAGGGGTGAAGGCATCTAAGGCATTTGAAACCAAGCTACAGTGAAACACGCTGCACTTCTGGCAGAAATCATCATATGTCAACCATATGATTTCAGATTGTGTGCATAACCACACTTTTTTTAAAACTGAGTTTTCTGGCTCTTTTTTTCAGTAGAAGGGGAATTCTTTTGCACAGCAAGAATTATGGCTATACAGTGGATTAGCTGGGGTGACCCTACTGTATGTAAATGTAACATTAAGGGTTTCTCATTCTCAGAGATGGAGGAACAAGAGTTTTAATGAGCTGGGCTTGTCGTTGCAGTAGATCATTTGATCAGACTTCAGCAAAACTTTGTGCTGTGGCTCAAATGAAGGAGTCTGCAGGAACAGTTTCAAGAATAATCACATTTCTCCACCATCGCATCAAGGGCATTCAGTTGACCTAATGCCATCATGTATGAATGAAGCATCTGTCTGTTTAAGCAGTAAGATTTAAAAGGGTTTTGTGGAGTGAGAAGTGGTTACAGTACTGTTGATATGGGGTGGGAAAAGTGATTGATTGACTTCTCCAATGCAAGTTTTGTGGCTGGCTGTGCTATTAAAGTGCAGGGTGGGAAAACTTCATAAAAAGGCAAAGCAAACTAAAATACAAGTGGCGTATGGAATCTCTAAGTGGGCTTATTAGGCACATCATGCTTGAAAGTGATGCTGGAAGATGGAAAAAGTGAGCTAAAATTTATGATGCGCTAGATCTTTATGGTGATCAGTACTGAGAAGGGGTTGGCGTTGCGGGTCTGGAATTGCAGGTTGTTGCCACTCCTTTACCTTAAAATTATCAAGAAAAATGGGTGCAGTCCTAAGAGGTTTTATTACTGTAGCACCTAGAAATCAAGAGGTCGGACTTTTTGCATTTAGCTCTCAACACATGATGTAAGACAGCCCTTGCCTCTAATAATTTACCGTATGAATATAAACCAGAAAATGGTTAGTAGACCTTGAAAATGGAGGAACAAAGCTGCGGTGTCTTAGTGTGCTTTCAAGCGTTATCTTCTATGGTCACAATAAACCTGCTGATAAAGTAGCAAAACCAAACCCAAACCATACTCTGTGAGGATGCTGCAGGCATTTTGGCCAGCTGCAGCAAACCTGACTTCTGCAGCACGGAAGTGAGATTTATCAGGAGGTGGCACATCCTTTGCCATCCCCGAAAATCCATCCAAACTCAGCTAAACTATGAACAACAGAAACCTAGTGACTTGTCTGAGTCCTAATCTCTTCTGCTTGTTGCCATTAGCCCCAGTCTCAGTGCGGTTTCTGGTCCAACCTCCTTCCTCCCTCCGCCAAAAGACTGCACCCACACGGAATCTGCTGCGCTTTCTAGCCTAAGCCTGGATAGCCCTGCACAGTCTAGTTCTCCCTGCTGCTCTGAACCGTGCTTTGCCTTTCCCGGCCCTGGCTTCACTCCTTACTTTAGTGCCCTCCTCCACTTCCCACCTGAACCAGTCTGTTAAGCACATTTGGACCAGATGGCTCCATCCTCCCAGCTCCTGGGATGCCGGCCACCCGCTCCCCAGAGAGGCAGCGTGCCCGGGCTCTGCTCCACTGCTCACCTCTGCACCAACGCAGGCTGACGGGAAAGGCCAGTTTTGCCCTGGAACCCTCTGGGAGGATGGCACTCAGGCAGCTTGGCTGTATGATGGGGCGCCGTGTGCTCAGTCAGCAGTGTAATTTTTAGCAATCTGAAATTCTGAAATGTTATTTTCTTTATGCCTGAAACCTGGCCAGGTTCTCTTCTTTGCCTGACTCAGAAGTCATCTCTGCCAAACTTCAATTTTCTCTTTCAAAATAGCAAGTCACCTTAGTGTTTCAGAGAATAAAAAAAAAAAGACATATTCCTCTAATATCCAAACCAGTATTTTTTCTAGTATTTTCAGTCAGACCATTCTGACTATTTTTTTAATTTTTTATTAAAGATAATCAGCCTGAGGCAAACATTCAGCAGCGGCAGTATTACTCCAAATGGATAACGTTTGGCAAAGCCAGAAGCAACTGTGTCCTATAATGCAAAGTGTCAGTCAACCTTACTGGGCAATGCTAGAAGCTTATAATAAAAGAACAGGCCTGACGAAACATAAATTTCCATGTCATACAGTGCAGAATTTTAGGGGGTTGTACAAAAAAGGAGAGATGAATATTATATCAGTTGAACTGAAAAAAGTGAATTAAAAGCTGTAAAACTGTGATGCTTTATATCTTCTTTGTTTTTATTTTATACGGACAGCTTGAAATTTCAAAGCTACCCTGCCTGCAACTTTTAAAAAGCGTTTCATTTCCAGAGGCAATTTAGCTACTGAAACTGAGTGTGAGGTGCTGTGTGTGCTCATGACTTTTAAGGCAGGAAAAAGTTGTCAAGTTTCGGGCTTTAATTAGATCAATTACTTTGTTCCCTCTGCTTAGACACTTGTTTGAAAACATGCATGTTTGGTTAGCAGGTTAATAACCCTTCCTGTGTTTGCAGCATGATCCTTAGTGCTGTGCTATTTATTTCCCACCTCCCTTAGTTTTATATGAAGCCTTGCAAGAGGGGCAGGCAGTTGGCACCTCCTGCCTTCCAATTTGTTTGAATTTTTTCAAAATGCAGCTGTGTTTAAGCCCACCTTCCTAGCCCCAACTGGGAGAATACAGCTTTCAGCTGCCTGAAATACTCGTTTCACCTGAATCATCCTCCGACATGTGACCCTTTGTAATTAAAATGATGGAGGCTTTCATAGAATACACATGAGAGTCTGAGAATCTTATTCATGGTGATACATTTTAGTAGCTGGGTTTAATGCACAGCTGCTAAACTCATTGCAAAGTCATTATTTGCTTCGTTAGAGCCCTCTCCCCCACCCCAGTCCCCCAGTGCAACATTTGCTGTCACAGAGGCCATTGCCCTTGTACCCAAAGCAAAGGGCTTCCTCCAGCTTGGGCTGTGTCCTTTATTTATAACTGCTTTTAGAGAAATGACTGGATCCTTGGTTGTGCAAATTAACACTCCTGACCAGCTCTCCTAGATTTTGTTGTTGTGGCCATAAAACTTCAGTCTGTGTGCCACAGCCCTGACCTGCTGCATGGTTTTCACAGCCCTGGAGACTCTGACGAGGTGGCCTATGCCGTGGACTTCAGTGCTCAGAAGCTTGTCTGATTTTTGCTCCTCCCACAACTGTACCCCGTGGGCTAATAAAATGTGTGAATTCCTTCTCCAAATCCCACCTCTTTTATATCTTTAGACCATCAGTTTTGCTATGATGGATGCTACGGACAACATCTGTGGCACTGTTGCTCCCTTCCCCTGTGCCACAGCTTGGTGAAAAGGTGTCAAAACAAAACTGATGTGGTGAGCAAGGTCTACAGGCATCTTTGGCTGACCATAGTCCCAGAGAATCATAAATGGCTTTTCATCTTCATATACTCCTCCCAAAAAGCAGTTCATTCTGGCTTAGCAATGGCAGTTGAAATCACAGATGGTGTTTTTAAACCACCTGTTTAAATACAGCTCTGGCAAGCTTCCTTCTTTTCCTGGAAGCCACGTCATTTGTGTTCAGTGTGGTGGTGAGTTCCCTCTCCCCATCCCTAATCATGTAAGCTCAGACCTGCCAGCTCTGCTCTCCTGGCTCCTCCTCCCTGTGACTTTAATTCCAATGTGTGCAAAAATCCCCGTCCCTTTCCCCAGACACTGAGACAGAGAAGTAGCTTCCTTATTGTGCAGGTGTCATTTTGAGAGAGAGAGCGCATAGCTGGCTTGTCCAAGGACATGCAGAAAATCTACGGGACAAGAATTGTATTAGTCCAAGTCCCAGGCCAGCAGCATATTTACAAATTTGAACTTCCTACCTCTCTGTGAGTCTGCAATGACTTCCCTTTAGATAAATGCCGCACCAGTGCTGATATTTTACAACGTCAGTTCTGCCTTCACTCTAATCTGCGTGCTTATTTTAAAGCCTGACACTATTGGCTTAAACTGGCCGTGATGCACACTTTCCTCCTCCTTTGTCTCTCCCAGCTGGTATTTCTGGACACCTGGTTGCATGGTAATTCTCAGTTTAAACCATGACAAAGACGCTCTAAAATTAGCATCTTTTTTGGGACCTAATCCAGCAGTCATTTGCTACCAGGTGTAATGCTTAATACCTTGACAAGTCTCATTTCAGGAAAAAAACCCCACCACCTGCAAGTGTCTCATAGTTCCATTTTTCTCCGGTGACTCAAAGTGGCACTCATCTTTGAGTGCACAGTCACTAATAAGAGACAGTGTTTTCCTTTTCAAGCACCTGAAATATGCGCTGGCTTCATTTTGGGTTGGAAGGTGGGCTGCTGACAACTGCCGTTAGCTCTGATTTGTTACACTGTGAAACTGGTGAAATGAAGCGTAGTTTTGCAAACGCACTTGTAACAAAGATAACTTGCAGGGTATATTCATAAGGGAAGAGTCAGAGCATCCCTGTATGTGTATATGTATTTGTGCCCGGTCCGTTCCTTGAAGCCCCATACATCACATAAAATGAAAGACTATGTCGCCAAAATAACCTCCCAGAAATACAGAGCGTGTGACAGCAGCTGGTTTGGAGAAGGGTGTATGGCCTTTCTGCCTCTTTCTCACCAGTTTTACCGTACATGGATTGCGAGTGGTCAGAAAACAGGTCCTCTCCTTGTACCTGCAGTGCTTTTTATGTAAAATATGCACTTACCCGTCATAGTCTGAACATCACTTTTCTGTTCATAAATTCTGTATTGGCAGCTTCCCTGCTAGTGGGAATTCATGTTTATACACCGAAGTAGCGCCAGTGGTTAAACACATGGATGTTGGGATATAATGTATACTCAGAAAATGAGCTGGATTTGGGTGGTGGGGCTGAGCTGACTGCAACTCAAGAGCATATATGGTACAACACGTGTCTGCTTAGTGTCAACCCCATATAGGCACAGTTAAGGAAACCACTTGGCCAGGGCATGCAATTCCAAAGCATAAAGCCAGACTCCTTCTCTCCTTTTGCCAGACAAAACCTGTGAGTCACTGTCTGATAAAGACCAGCAGGGTCTACCAGCAGACGCTCAGGCCCCCGGGGCCTCAGACTGGCAGCTGGAGCTGCCCCAGGGGAACAAACCAACCGTCCCAGCCTCCCTCAAAAGCTCCAGTGACCTGTGCCAGGGCAGACTGTATGTTCAGGTCGTAAGGATGCAGCTTGGTAACTCTGCGGTTTGTGGTCTTAAAGGCTTCTGCAGCTACCTACAGAAAAATGGTTTTATCTCAGAGCTTTGCTCTTAGAGGTAAATCATTTTCCATCAGCTTCTGTTAAGCCTTTTTTTTTCTCCAGTTCCAGTTGTACCTCGCACAGAAATTAAATAGTCAAAGCAGTTGTATATATTAGACAGTAATCTCAAATGAAAGGATTTCTTTAATTCTTTCCTTTTCATCCCTGTGTAAGAAATGGATGCGGGGACACTTCCATGTTCCTCGTCTCAACCTCTTCCCCTCACTTATCTATTTTTCTTGCATTTTGCAAGAATCTGCTTTTCGGATTTCTCCATGAATTTGGCTGTCAATGCTGCAGCGAAATCTGTCTGGGCAGACCCTGCCGATGCAAGAAGTCCCTTTAAAACCAGCAAGGCTGGATGTGGAAACACGAACACATCTGTGCAGACCAACATTCCTTACTTTGATATCTAGCAGATCCGTGGGCAGAGTTTCCTGCAATCAGTTGCATCTGTTTGTGTTACATCTCCTCAAGGCAACTTATTTTTTTAAGAAATGGCACAATACTGTCCTTATTACAAAAAGGCAAGTGGCCTTAGTCTGTTCATTTCAAGGTGTGTTTTGTATGGAGAAGTCGATGGAATGGTGAAGGATATGGATAGGGATAGGGATAAGGATAAGGATAAGGATATTTGCTTTGTGTTTCTGCCAGGGTATTGGGTTTGCTGTTAGGTATTGTACAAGTTTGTGTGTTCCTCACTGAGTGTGGGGGCAACAGAAAGAAGAGAGCTAGGCATTGTCAGAGCACATAGCCAAAATGGTTTAATAAAGAAAAGGACGTATTTAGACAAATAGGGAGGGGACAGAGCAATCAAACGGCTTGCCTAGTATAATGCAGAGAGCTTTAGTAGCAGGAACTGAAAACAAATCTCTTGTGTCACAGTTTAAAATCTTTTGAAGATCAGCTCACTTCTAAGTAAAATAAAGCTAAATTATATTTTCTTTTAATAGTTTGTAATACCATACATTTATGACTGTATTAAAACACTTTCAAAATTACAAACCATGAAAGAAGAGGCAGAAGGGGAAAAACATCTTCGAATTTCTCTATTAGAAGTACCTGAATCTACAAAATTGAAATTTTGACTTAATGAGCTTTAAACACGGTAATAGAATATAAAACTTGGTCTTTGCGGCTGCCGTTTGGAATGGAGCTCATGATGGCATGAGTTAAAGAATTTTCGTGTCTGACCAGTCCAGGAGGAACTGAGGAAGAACCCCTTCTTATTTCTAGTGGTGAAGTGCTCCTGCTCCAAAATGCGCACTGCAAAATTTTATACATAGCAGTCCTTGTAGAACAGGAATTGGAGGGGAATGAAGACTGTTACTATGGGTAGCCAATAAGGTTCAGGTTTGTGAGATATGATTGATCATGCTGTACTTGATATGGGGAGTAAGTGAGAAACCTCTGGTCTCCAGGAGTGTCAATATACTGCTTTCTGTCAATATATTGTATTCTGATTGTTCCCAGGAGACAGAAATGACAAAGGACTTGGCATTTTGATTAAAAAATAATCTGCACTATGAAAATCCTTGGCATACCTATTGAGACAATGCCAGGCTTTCATGCTGCAGTGAACTACAAATAATCCTCGTTCACATGATCCTGCTGAAGCTGCAGCCTCACACCCTTCGTCGGTGCGGGGGATCAGTTGAGATGCTGAGGAGATGTTCACTGTCTGTTCATCGCCATTGCTTGCTGTGATGTACGAGCTGCTTCGTGCTGGTGGAGGGAGTGCGAGGACACTGCTGACTGGGCTTGTCTTTACTCTTATCACTCAGGCCCCGTGGGGGCTAGATCTTTCTCAGAAGAGTGAAGGCTAAGAGCACAGGCCATGAACTTGTAGGTGGCAGCTCAAAAACACACAGATACTTTGTAGGTACGTGTGCCTCAGTGTGCTGCTGATGGCTGAAAACAAGCTCACTCCATCTTAATGGGAGACAGGAGAAATCCCTCTCTGCTTTTGCACGGAAGAATGACAATGCGCCCGCTGAGAGTATTTATACAGAAACCACCTTCCAGACTCAGGAGATCAGGGCACGGAGCAGAGACCCTTCCTTCACACCTCCCCTTCTGGCGGTTTTCCTGGTAACCGCTACCTCAGCGTAAAAGGCAAATACAAATATATAGCAAATACATGCGACTGGGTGGAAGTCGCCTTCCAAGCGTGTCGGTCACCAAGTGAAGTGCTGTGCTAGGCATTTTGTTCCTACCCCAGAAAACTATTGTGCTGCTGAAGAGGGTGAAAGAGAGAATGTGAGACTTTTACAGGGTCTTTTGTTGAAGGAAATGGCTGATATCCTACACTTTGGAATGTATTGATTTTGTATATGTCTGTATCATTTTGTATGATTTTTAATAAATAATGAGAACCTAGTTGTCATGTTACTGTATACCATTACTGATGATACCATCTCCAGTATTAAATGCATATGCTCATATATGCACACACACATTCTTGTTTTACTGGTGAACACTGCTGTTCTCACAGTTAGTTGCCATGGCATTGCATGCCTTTATTAATATTGTATGTTAATAGGTTGAGGAACTTATCTGCACATGCTCACAGTTGCAAATGCAACATTTACACATGTGTCTTTAATTACAAACAATAATTTACCATTTCCTGGTCTTTTGTTGGAGAACTTGAAAATCTTCGTGCTTTTTAGGAAGCATTTTAGGTAGGGCCCAGTAAGCACAAAAAAATACATCAAGGATTGCAGTGGCACCTTGTGACAGGAAGATGCAGATGTGGTTATGGTTTCATGGTGAAGGAGATGAAGGCAGGATCTAGGTGAAGTGATTTGCTTGGAATTACATAGCAAATTTTATTTTGGGGGTGAAAATAGAAGACAAATGTCTGCCATTGAGGCTGAAAATTGCAAGTCCATCTTTTTTCTGAATTGAGTATGCTACTAATTTATCCACAAGCTAGGATGTTTCTGTCTTTAACTGAAATAGACAGCCCTATAGAAAATGGAAAATGAGTCTTTACTGTTTCACTTGAAGACTGAAAAGGAACAGGTTCACTTGATAAGCATAAATTCACTTCTGTGACTGATTCATAAAGTCTTGTGCTACATATTTTTTTGATCTTGAAGAGCAAGGGGTAAACCTGCAAGTGTTTGTGCTGCAATTAATCTGACTGAATTCAAGACAAAACTGTTGGGCCAAAAGAACCTGCTGGACCAGAAAGCACCCAGAAATGTCTTTTCAGTGTATTTGACACTTGAATCCTGAGGCTTGTTTATGCTTTAACACTTACAGGGGCAGAGTCAGTACAGCCTTGAAAAGTTCAAAGGAATTACGTGAAATTTTTTAAGAGTTAGGCAAATGTTTACTGATCATCAGGTATCTTTAATCAGCTTGAGAAGTTAGATACTCTTAGGACAATATCATGCAAGCTATTTTGAGATTTCTGCATTGAAGTCCAGCTCTTGATCTAGTCAGGTTTAATTTGAAAACATTGAAAATGCTAGTTTTATTTTATTTTGCTATGAGGTATAAGCAGCAAGACTCAGTTTTGGATCCAAGGTTCTCCACAGCTTCCTCCCCCTTGCGTATTAGAGCAAGAGCCTATTTTGACGTGGCAGGGCTCACAGTATCAGAGGGTTATACTTCTGACAGCTTACTCGGCAAATGAACAACAGATGAACATAAGCTGTCAGTGGAATAACCACCTGGTTGTTTGTTCAGGGATAATGTGTTGAGAGTTCATGTTCACTGCTTGGGTATCTGTCATGGAGGACATTAAGCTCCACAGGGACGGTACCGCCTTACTGCTTTGCAGTAAATAAGGAGGATGCCTCTGTACTTCTCGTTCTCTTCTGCTCCGCACCCATCCTGCTACTCAGCTTACACACAGAAGGGAAAGTGGCTGCAACAAAGAGCAGAGAACAAAGTGGAGGTCTGGAGACTGTCGCTTTGCAGGCTATTTTTTCTCTAGTCCCAGGAACTATTTCACAGTCCAGCTGAATTAGCTTTATGAAATATACAACTTTTTGCTTATGGAAGGAAAGATACGTCTTTTTCGTATCTTCTTTAAGTCTTTGCCATAAACATGATGATGCGTGGATAGAAATTGTGTTCATAAGCCCTGTGTACAATCAAATCTGTGAACATTGCCCTCTCCGTTCTTGTGGTGGCTCCTGCTAGTGTTGGCTGCCTACAAGCAGCGTGCAAAGCCGTTTCTCAGCTGTTCAGGAACGCTGTCAGCAAAGGAGAACATTGCTTGTGGGACAGCAAAGCTATAAGTTACAATGCCTGACCAAAAGCTGCCATTTCAGAGAGGAAAATTGCCGTGCAGTCTCTCAAGCAGATAGATGATAATTTTGTGTAGTTTTGTGTTTAAAAAAATAAGATTTGTGTAATTCATCAAAGACATTGTTCCTGATAACAGATGTAAAGATAACAGTGGACGTCAGGTTTGAGTTCTCTTCCACTCTTTCTACTACTGCAATTTCTGAATAGAAAAGCAAAACCAAACCTGCACCAGTAATAGTAGCTAATTTTTTTTCAACTGGGAGATGTTGCTTAAACTTCAGGCAGTTTATGAAAGAGAAAAACATAATTTTGAATACATGACACATTTTGTAGGATAAATTCCTTTGAAGTCTTTTCTACTGGAAGCATCCAATATGTGTTGCATAGTGCTTTGGCAAGAGAGGTAAAGAGTAATGTGAAGATTGTGTCAGTTTAGATGGGAGATACTGAATTTATTTGGTACAGGATGTAGAACTTGGAAAAATGAAAATAAATTAATAAAAGATAATGGAGATTGAGATTCTGTAAGATTTCTTGATCCTGAAGTACCTTTTGAAGGAAAGTAAAAAACCCTTGATGTCTGAGCATACAGATTATTAAAAAAATCATCATTGCCAGGATTGGGAAAGAGATGACCAGTGAAGAGAGATTTCTGTCATTATTTGTTAAGGAAATGAACTGTCAGATCGTCTCCATAGCAGGAGCACACTGCCTGAGAGCTAGGAGAGCAGGAGCATATTAACTTTCTCTTTTTTCAGCCTGTGACTTCTTGACTGTTTTCGTTCTATGTCTCTTCATGTTACGAACATCAGTTTCCAGTTCTTGGGTAGTATCAGCTGAGGAGCATCATTATGGGTGATGTTGCAAAACAGCTTTCTGCTCTCCATGTGTAAGATCTGCTTCTGGCACTTTTTTGTTTGGCTGTACTCGACAGATGCAAAAGTGGCATTTTTTTTTTGCCTTTGAACTTGTAATGCTCTAGATGTGAGTAAAGGAAATACTCCAGATACCTAGCAGGTCTTTGTGTGCCTTGGCTTAGGTGCTGATAGCCACGCCACTGCGTATATTTGTGCAGTGCTGTTAATAATTTTAGGCAGCAGCTTTCCCAGAGCAGACCCCAGTGACCAGGAGAGCCAGCAAAGCGAGAAGATTGGGTGGGACTTCTTGTGAGGAAGGAGTACTTCCTCCTCTGCAAGGGCGAGCGTCTGGGGGAGGCGAGGGGTAACATGATATTTTGTCCGTTGCTTGGTGTTGTGTTTGACTGCAAATTGTAAATTACAGGGTTTGGGCTGTAGTCTGCAGTCTGCAGGGAGACGCCATGTCCTCAACAGGGCAGGCATTTTGCAACCTGTGGTGAAAAGGAAGGATTTGACAGGCTGTTTGCTGGGACTGAGGAGGAAAACGGGCTGACCCAGGCAAAAGGATGAAAACTCCAAGAAGCCCAAGGGCAAATGAGAGCTGTGGGGGAATGGAAGGATTTGTTCCTTTTCTTGTGCCTACCTTCAAAGCCATGGGAAACCCAGGAGGGGATGATAATCACTCCTAAAATAGCAGGGAAGAATCCTGGAGTGCTGCAGGAACAACAGAAATGGCTAGGAGCTGGGGCTGTAGCTGGTTCATTGCTGCTGAAGGGGACCATCCGTGGAGGAATCCTCAGCTGGAAGAGGAGATGTGAAAGCTTAGAGGGGAGGCCTCGTGCATTCACACTGGTATCTTGAGGAGGGAGTGAGCTGCCTACACAAGCCAAAACTTGTAAATGCCTGTTAGATAACACAGCAAAGAGACTGATCCATGGAAACAAGGACTGAAAGAAATAGGCAAAGGGAGAGAAAAGTTGATGGGCGAGAGCCTAAAGCTAAACTTGAAAGGTTTCAAGTAAGGAGGTATGAAGTATGTGTGTATGTATTATATCCCGGGAACTGCATGGCCCCCAAGCTTCTCTCTTCCGCTGCTGCACGAAAATTGCTGCTGGGATAGAGATTAGTAGCAACAGTTCCTCATGCTTGTGCTATATATAGCAGATCTCAAAAAAGTCTCCTTCCTAAACCTCTGCCTGCCAGCAGACACATGGTTTCTACTGAAACCGTGACAGTACAGAGGTGGATTAACACAGCAAAGGGCGAATATACTACGGCCTTTTATGAGTACCCCATCTCATAAAAGATGTACCTGCTCTGTGTCACATCACTCCTGTCCCCACTTACTGCACCCCTTGCTACCAGGCCCACAGCATGCTGGGGTGCCCAGAGATCCCAATGTGGAGCTAGGAGTTAGGTCTGCTGCTAATGGAGACTTCTTGCAACCATCCTGCCAAACATGTTGTTGTGGGTTTGCGTGGCAAGGTTTTGGTAGTGGAGGGGCTACAGGGGTGGCTTCTGTGAGAAGCTTCTGGAAGCTTCCCCCATGTCAGATAAAGCCAATGTCAGCTGGCTCCAAGATGGACCTGCCACTGGCCAAGGCCGAGCCCATCAGTGACAGTGGTAACGCCTCTGTGATAACATATTTAAGAAGGGGAAAAACCTGCTGTGGAACAGCAGTCGAGAGAGAGGAGTGAGAATATGTGAGAGAAAGAACTCTGCAGACACCAGGGTCAGTGAAGAAGGAGGGGGAGGAGGTGCTCCAGGCACCAGAGCCAGAGGTTCCCCTGCAGCCCCTGGAGAAGACCATGGTGAGGCAGGCTGTCCCACTGCAGCCCATGGAGGACCCCACACCGGAGCAGGCGGACACCTGAAGGAAGCTGTGACCCCATGGAGAGCCCACGCTGGAGCAGGCTCCTGGCAGGACCTGTGGCCCCATGGAGAGAGGAACCGACACCGGAGGAGGTTTGCTGGTAGGGCTTGTGACCCCCGCGTGCTGAAGCTGCAGTTCCTGAAGGACTGTGCCCCGTGGGAAGGACCCCCACTGGAGCAGTTCGTGAAGAGCTGCAGCCCGTGGGAAGGATTCACATTGGAGCAGCTTATGGAGAACTGTCTCCCGTGAGAGGGACCTCACACTCGAGCAGGGAAAAGTGTGAGAAGTCCTCCCCCTGAGGAGGAAGGAGCAGCACAGAGAACATGCGATGAACTGACCGTAACCCCCATTCCTCGTTCCCCTGCACAGCTTGGGGAGGGGATAAAAAATTGAGAGTAAAGTTGAGCCCGGGAAGAAGGCGGGGCGGGGCG
>Ga0065711_1009233_pt1 | contig 20124 bp, 18 predicted proteins | sample Hoacrofraction12_FD_59098 | JGI IMG/M metagenome (GOLD analysis project Ga0065711, IMG submission 59098) | Hoatzin crop microbial communities from Cojedes, Venezuela - Epithelial fraction 12 v2 (version 2) | ecosystem: Host-associated > Birds > Digestive system > Esophagus > Crop | place... | reverse complement strand
GGGGGGGTGTCCAACCCCGCCCCAGGGAACCCCAGCAGCGCCTCAGGTCTCGCCTTCACCGCGGAGCCAGGCGCAGCGCCCGCTCCTCCGCCCCCCCCGCTCCTCTCCCGGGCCCGCAGCAGGGCCGGCCGCAGGCCCCCGCGCCGGTCCGCCCGTCAGAAGGAAGCTAAAAGGATGGAGTATTGAAAAAAAAAACAAAATGGGCGAACCCCAGGCCGAGTTCAGCGCGGCCGTTTGATGGCAGAAAGGGCACGAACGGCCGAGGCGAGGTTTTCTGCATGGGGACGGCAGAGGTGAAGGCAGAACTCCGTGGGTCGAAGGATGGAGAAGGCGTTCTTCAGGGCAGGGCAGCTCGGAGCTTGGTTGAAGAGGAGAAGGGGTTAAGAGACCCCAGATCAAGCTGTGACTTGTTTTCCCTGCATAGCAGTATCCTGACAATTCTGAGAGCGCTTTCAAGCTGTTTTCCCACATTTTGGATTTCCGACGCCACTCTGGCTCTCTCCGTGAAGCAGAGTACAGGCACCATCAGGCGATCTCTCGCCAGAGCAGCTTTGGCTTCACAGTTACAGTTGGCGACACTCCAAACGGCTTTCACACGGGACAGGGCTTGGGTAACAGCTGTCTGTGACAGCCTAGGGGTGAATTTCCAGAGCAGCCATCCTCACTCTGCACTTGCATCGAGACAACACTGAGGCATCTCGCCGAGAGAGCCCCAAGAGGCAGTGCACCCTGCCACCGCCCAGCCAGCAGAGCCTGGCTGACAGAATCCAGCCCACCATGAGAAGGTCTCTTCATTTCCCATTACCATAAGAATTTCATTTTGGAGGCCATGCAAGCTCTCAGACTGAGGTAAGGGCGAGAAACCCTGTCTTTGGCATACAGCTTCAGCTCACTCGCCACAAGAATTCCCACTCAAAAATAATCACTTCCAATTTGTGTCATTAAAGCTAGGTGCAGAAGGTGAAATGACCCCCACGCTCTGCCTGTCCCCTGCCCCTCGGCCCTGACTGGAACCGACACGCCTGTGCGCACGGCCCCCACAGAAATGCTCCACATTAGGGAAAAAAAATGAGGTTTTTAAATGCATTTTCAGTTCAGGCCTTCAGAATGGCACTGACACAACTGAAGGTAGAGGATATTTTATTTATTTTGTTTGGTAAAATCAGCATTGCCACTGAAGAATTCAGCTACCAGCCTTTTGCTACGAGCGGCCAGCGATTAGGTCTGAATACAGGACAGGGAAGTCGCCTGCACGCCGGAGACATTCAAACACTACTGCGAATGCGCAAACGCATCACGTTAGAGACCGACTCATACTGTCGTAAACTGACAAGAAGAACAGTCTTTCTTGACACTTCACAAGAGAATACAAATTCTATTTTACTGAGCTCAGTTTACAGATATTTTTGCAAGCATAGGATGTGCTGCCAGTAACGGATGCTGTGACTGAAATCTTTAACTTGCATTTATTATCAAAGTCATACTGTTTACATCTGTAATGTCAACAAGATGCCACAACTACAAAAAAAGATTGTGCACATTGCAGTTTCAATGCAAAAAACAGTAAAATGGAAATCCATTTGTTAAAAAAGTAATTAAAATTACTCCAGAAAGCAACTGAATTGTTTTAACACCTTTACATCCAGTCAAATTAAAATGGTTAACGAGAAAAAATACAAATTCAAAAATCTGGTATCAGTGTTAAAAAGGCAACTACTTAAGCATTTCTATCAATTCGCACATCGATCTCCCTCCCACGAAGCTGTATCCCATTCATCATACGGCAGGCTCTCTCAGCTACTTCTGGGGACTCAAATCTAACCACACCACACCCTTTAGACTTCCCATTCTCCATCTTGATATCAGCATACAGCACGTGACCTTAAAAAGAAAAGAAAGGTTCTTGTTTAACCTCGCAGGTACCACATTAACTATCAAGTCATAGTTCCCCACATCAAGCCATAGAAAGGATACTTTTAGAAACCACCACTACTTTGAAGCTTCAAGCTGCAGGACAACTTTACCAAGTCATTGTTTTAAAGAAGTGTTCTTGGTTTAAGAGATTAATTAATTCAAACTGTTTCTCTCAATTCTCACTCAAGCACCAGCATCAGAAGTAGATGAATGGAGAAACGCACAAGCTAACAAGCCCTGTCCAACTTGTCAACACTTCGCATCGTAACTGATGAGGCTGGGACTCGGTTTTGCCATCACACAAGCAGCACAAGACATCGGGGAGCAAGGTTTCGGCATAGCAACCGCTACCACAGAAAAACTCCCCAAAGCTGAACAGCACATCTCAGTAGCTGAATTCAGCATTTTTTCCATTATCTTTTTAAGCACATTTGTCCCAGACAACTACGTTCATTTAGATACAAAGCATCCATGCAGGTGCTTCTCAGCAGTTCTCCAGATTTCCATCTCTCTATTCCTGTCTCTTTCTGCAACTACAAAGCAGCCATCCACCTGATAACCCAGTTAGCACATGCCTTCTCTAAGCATTTGTTCCCTTCTCCATCTCAGGGGCTGGGTTTATCAACTGGCTACACTTCCCCCCCCCCGCTTTTCAACACTGCAGAACTCTTGCTGGAATAGCAGGGATGGTAAACATCCTCACACTCGTCAATGTTCAGTTCTAGTATTTCAGTAAGTCTGAGTGAAATTTTGGTTAAGATACTAGTGTCAGGGACTTGCAGAGCCAGGAGTTACTGTCAGAATTCATATTCAATTCTCAGAGTATTTGGTAAAGATCACCAGTGATAAAGTCACTTACCACATTCATTAAATTTATCTTTCAGCATTTTCCATGTAAAATCAAAAGGCAGCTGTGAAAAGAGAAGAACACAACATTACTGAGGATCTGCTGAACAACTCGTAAGCACTGCCAACTCTGCAAAACATGTTTCCCACCCTGGGACAGCCATTGTTCAGGATCTTCATTTACAGATGCAGAGAGCTCTTCTCCTGGTAAGGAAATGGCTTCAACTCACAAAAGCCCACCTAAATGCTCCTTTGGCAGCATCCCGTATTAGACATTCTGACTGAAGTCAACCGAGCAGAGATGAGATCAGCATGTCAGCACCAACTAACTTCAGTAGGAAGGAGAGGTAGGAAGAAGGCTACTCACATTTCTCACAAATATCTGACAGGCTTTTCTGGCCACCCCAGGTGCAGGTCCTCCAGTTCCTCCAAGAGAGCCTGCAAAATTGCCTGCAAAGTTTCCACGTTCCATGTCCATTGTTCTTTCAAAATTGCTTCCCATTGCAAGTCCCATTCGATCTATGCCTGCTCCCATGCCCTGTCCCATAGCAGGACCCATCCTTTCCATATTAGCGGCTCCAATGCGCTCCAAGCCCATTCTCTCCATGCCAGCAGCACCCATACGATCTATTCCTATTCTTTCCATAGGAGTGGCACCTATGCGATCCAAACCAGCTGGCATTCTCTCGATCACCTGACCCATTCCAGTTCCCATTCCAGCAGGGACCATGCGCTCCATACCTATACCCATTCTATCCATGCCAGAACCCATACGCTCTACGCCTGATCCCATTCTGTCCATAGTGGTGCCAACGCGGTCAATGGCAGCACCCATCCTCTCGATACCAAAGCCTATTCCAGAACCCATCCTTTCTATGCCAGAACCCATCCTCTCAATAGCTGGGCCCATCCTCTCAATGTTCGGAGCGATGTGATCTATGCCCAGAGGGGCCATGCGGTCAATTCCTGAACCCATTCGCTCCACGTTGGAGCTCATGCGATCCAAAACAAGACCCATCCTGTCTATTTCTGACCCTACTCTCTCCATCCCATGCCCCATCCCAGAAGGTATTCTTTCTATTCCCGAGCCCATACGATCAATGCCAGGTGCCATCCTCTCAATCCCAGGAATGCTGGCATTTCCACCACCTGGAACACAACACACAGATTATCAGTAATCACACAGGGACAAGAAAAATCTAATGCATGCTTACACTACTGAAATGCTTTCAGCTCTATCGTAATCCGAAAAGTGGCTGCATACTATGTATGGCTGAGTTGTCCCAACTCTGCTAGAGTCTTCCAGCTCCTGCAGTAAAAGGATCACTCCCTTATAGTTTAGGCCATTTTGCTGTTGTATGAAGGATCTTCAGTTACTACCAAGTCACGTTTAGCACTGCAGCACTGTAAAAAAGTCTTGAGTTTGATTCCTATTTGAGGGGGAAAAGCCTTGAAGAAAGTGTGTACTTAAGTTATCTACACATATTTAATGAAGAGAAACTAGGTATGTAACCCTACGCTAAGCCTACGCTCCAGAAAACTGAAGCAACCACATTTAAGACCAGCATTCATCCTGCTTTAGTATTTCGGGCTTCAATAGTATTTTAAATAACACAGAATGGTTTGGGGTTACATGACATTTGTACTTGTGCAAGAAAGTTGGCTGCTTTTTTTTTTTTAAATGAAGAAACAACAGCAATAAACATTCAGTGTTTCTTCAGCTGAAAGCCAGCAGCGTTGTGCACTTGTTTTCAGAGTCTCCTAGAAAAGGGCTAGTCCTGTGCAGGCAGGCAGAGCCAACTCTTGGCTATTAAATGTTGCAATTCAGTCATTAAACAAATACGATTAATTCTGTAAATCGGGAAGGGGGAACACGTCTGCCTACTTTGAGATATTTGGGTTCAGCTTTGTTTCAGAAATTCACTGGGCAACTTGCTAGGAAGCTACATGTTATACAGGCAGCGGGAAGGAGCAGGACTTTGTTCTCACAAAAAAATGGAGTGTCTTACCAGCAGCGTTTCAAAAGTGGACAACTGCCAGAGAAGATGACAGCTTAAAAATATTTTTTTCTAGACTTTCAGTAATCTTTTTTGAGAATTGTTTTAATGCATAATATTGCTTATGTATTTAAAGAATGTATCTGTCAAAACTATTTTTATTATGCTATAAAAAACCCTCAAACACCACAGTGAGTTACCGTAACTGAACTGCTGCTTTAAGTGCTTTGAGTTTTTTTGAAGACTGTATTTACTTTGCAACCGTAATTTTAAAGGTAAGGGTATTTTTTTTATTTTTTTAATGAGCTACAAAAAAGATCACATTTCCTTGCATACAAGATCCAATTCTATAGAGAGTCATCGGAGTTGTATCAGAAAGGGCGTACTGAGTTTCACTTTCTTTAAAAGTGAATTTCAGTTGCATCAAAATAACAGAGCACAGCAGTAACAGAGCGATCTCAGGAACTGGCTGAATCGAGCTGTACACGCACAGCACAGATGCTCACAGAAGACATTAAAAATGTTCAAATTCTGAATCTTTCCACGAAGCATGATTAATACCTCTTGCCATCTCAAAGCTGCTACAGACCAAACAGCAACACACTATCCTTGCTCAGTCCAAAGAATATTTTGCACCGAGTTATTTGCTATATTGATAGTCTTCCTCTTCCCACTGGGGTTCGAAAGGAAAGACCAACAGAAGAGCGCTAATTTTAGTGCTGCCTGAGTTGCACCGTAAGGCATCCTCTTCAGTTATCTGATGTGTAAGTCTATACCAGATTCCTAAAATGTCTGGGAGGAAGGGAAGGAAATTTAGGTTTCACCACACTTCTCCTCCCTACTGCCTAGGCTGCAGGCTGTGTTTCAGTGCCACGCACATACGTGGAAGTTTAGCGTGAAGTTTCAAGACACAAGGCAGCGTGCTAAGACTGTCAGAGGGTTTCCTGTCCCACCTGAAATCCCGTTACACAGCCCCATAGATCACTACCCGCATATCCATCTGTCTCCTGTACAGCTCTTGGGAGTCTGATCAAAACCAGACTATTACAGCAAGTACAGAGAAAATACAGCCTGGTTTGTTGTAACAAAACACACATGATTTTTACATACAGTTCAGCCATGAAAAGCAGGTAGTAAAAGTACTTAGCTTAGTGTACTTACCTATTCCTCTCTCCAAGGTCTCCCCAAAACTACGAGACATTCCCATTTCATTTCTTCCAAATTCTCTTTCAAATCCTCCACCCATGGCACGATCCATCTCTGTAAAGATTAAGTTTGATATGTTCTTTAGGGTGTCTAAGCGACTCCTGAGAGAACATTTTAATACAGGCATAATTTTTTAAAGATTAACAGCAAGGCAAATTTTTACTATGGTCTCCTGATCATTTTATTATGTCTTTCTGGGAAAAAAAAAAAAAAAAAAAAAAAAACCAACAACAAAAAGCAGGACTCCTCTCTATATGGACAAACACATTTGAGTCAGCCACTTTCCTCTGGTGAAGTCTTTCTGGTGACTACAGACAAAGCACAGTTTATCTCATTCTAAACTAGTCCTTCAAGACAACCTCAACAAGTCACTCGTTTTCTGTAGCTCAGAGGCCACGAGTGACTTGTGGACACCATGTCAGCTGTAAGCTTCCAGTTTTTCCAGTAAAAACCAAGACAAGGAGACCAGTCTAGAGAGCCTCTCCAGTGATACGCTTTCAGACAACACAAGTCGGGAGTTGGATATATGAAAAACAAGTGCCTACCACTCATTCTGCCCATGTTCATTCCAGCTGGGAAGCGACCAATGTTTTCCATGGCACCGAAAGGACCTTCCATTCCTAAAAGAAAGTATTTTTCAGAGATTCTTTAATAATCCATTTCAGCTTAACACTACGCTTCACCCACCAAAGCTGCTTTCACAGACCATTTCCACAGGCACCAAGACAACTTTGCATCACAGATTCACAAAACAAAACTGGGTCAGAATTTGGTCACACTTATCTCGTAAGCCAAGGACAGTTTTAACAAGTCACACGACCAAAACATCAGTCATGTTTTATCTGAGGTCTTAACCCTTCCCATACACTTACAGCAGTTTTATTAATACTAAAAAAAATGGAACAAGTTATTACTAAATTGGTGACGATCTCAAAGAACACAAAGGCCTGCTAGACATACATGACTAAGTTTACATGACTTTCAGAAAGCCCAAGCTATATACATGCCAAAAAACACAGCTTACCTCCCATTTTATTCATTCCAAAGCCCATGCCTTCCATTCCCATTCCTCAAAATAAAAGAGAAAGCTTTATATAGCAGATGTAATTCTACAGAAGTTCAGCCGTAAGACCAGCTGTACAGATAGAGACCATACAACGTGCCCACTGTTTGGATTGAAGAGCTTACACATGAGAACTCTGAGTAGACCGCAACATTCCTTCTCAGAAAACAAAGCAGCAAAGGGGAAAAACCCATAGGCATTTATAAATTGAAAGCTGAATGTGTGCTACTTTTTAGGTGGCTCTTTAAAACTTGTGCTATTTAAACATATCCTAAACAAAGATTTGCAAGCCCACTAATAAGTGTTAAAAGTGACAGATGGTTTTCAAAGTTTAATGTATATTTGCAGTGTCTGCTGCTCATGCTCAAGAGTCAGAAAATGAGAGGTGTGCCTTGACCACAGTGAAAAAAAAAATGGAGCAGTTGGTTAAATTCGAGTTTCCATTATCAAGCTCATTACTCAGCTCAACAAAAACTCATTTGGCTTTAACACTCCTAATACACTTCAACTTTTTGTGTAGGCAAAAACAAAGCTATCTACCTTCTACACAGCTTAAAGCTCTCATGAAACAAAAGCATAGGAGTAATCTTCTTACCTCCAGGTCCCATGTTGCCCATTCCCATGCCTTTGTTTAAATGATTTGCATCAATAGGTTGACCTCCAGGTCCTAATCCCATGCCAATACCACCAAGACCATCTGAAGAAAATATTCAGATATCAAAAAAGCCTTCTTTCCATATTTGACAAAACAGCAAGTTTTATTCTTAAGTAATTGACTTCCATTCTCCAAAAAGCTTGCTGTGTTCCCACTTTGGGGCGTGTACTTTAAGCATGAAAGTGTATAGTAAATCCAGAGTAGATGTGTCTTGAAATATACTAAAAACTCTCTCAATTTTTTTTTTTTTCCTCATAATCGATTTTCCATCTTACTACTGAGAAAACTTGCTTGTTTGGTTGGTTTTAAGCTGACTCCTGAAAAATAACTGGCTAGAACACTGCTTGTTTTGTGCAACTCCTCAGTCTAAGGAGAATAGAGTGGGCAATTTGGTATAGAGATCTTCTAACCTTTGCACAATATTACCCTTGATTGACAATGGCTTATTTCCACCTTTGCCAAGGTTCTTCCCTTGTAGGTAAGAATTTAACCACAAAGTTCAACCTCTCATTATGATAGCCACCTATAGAATTCAGAGCACACAGCCAGCCTCTTGTCTAAGCAAACAAAGTATATCATTCCCAGGCACAATTTTGGATCTTCCTGTACCAAAATGAATCAAGGATTCCCCAGTTCAAAGCAAGAAGAAAAAGCCCTCATATTTTCCTTATAGTTAATCAGCAAGAAAGATTTCTCTGCTTGCACTTGCATCAAACAACAGCTTAACACCATTCTTTGCCTATGAGAAGAGGACTTCCTCATTTACAGCTCAGCATAATAAACACAGGAAGCGTTGAATCTTGTTTTAAAACAACAAAAGATACCCCTTCCCCGCCCCAATAAAGGCCAAGAAATAGGCTTCCACTGGTATTTGTTGAGTTTTATACAGAGATAATTCAATCGAAACCCAATGGCTTTGTCTTGAAAAAGAGGTATAGCATTGCAGAAAGTCCAGGCAGCAATAAAACCCAAGAATGAGACTGCTGCCAAATAAGGCTTTGACGGATACACAGAAAACTGAACTAATAAGGGATGCATTGATTGATGATCACTAAAATTGTGCAAGTTACCAGCATGCAACAGGTTTGGTTACCATGCCTCAGAAAACAGCAACTGGCTGAATTAAAACAATTCCATTAACAGCCACACTTCGCATTTTTGCAGCATTTAAACAAACTAAGCCTCCATTCTCCCACTTCTAGCTCTTGCCGTCAAACTCAGACTCTTCCTGTTCAATACTTTCAGTATCTTAGCACAGCATGGCTGAGGCTGGAAGAGGCCTCTGGAGGTCATCTGCTCCAACCCCGCTGGCTCAAGCAGGGCCACCTCAAGCTGCTTGCCCAGGACCACGTCCACACAGCTTTTGAATATCTCGAAGGATGGAGACTGCACAGGCTCTCCGGGCAACCCGTTCCAGAGCTTAGTTGCCCCCACAGTAATGTTTCTTTATTCAGATGGAGGCTCTGGTGTTTCAGTTTATGCTTACTGCCTCTTGCCCGGTCACTGGGCACCACTGAAAAGAGCCTGGGCTCCCTCCACATGTTTATAGGCATTGGTAAGATGCCCTTTAGAAATCTGAAGACCTGGAAGATTCTCAGGTCCTCAGTTCAGCCTCTTCAGTTGAAGGAAAAATGTTAGATAGCCAGAATACCATCACGTAAAAGGAGGCACACTTTTCCCTATTGCCTGATTAATAATGTTTCCGTTAAATCCCACTATTAACAGTACTTTTACAAAGCATTGGTCTCTTTGAATTGCAATTGAGAGATCTGGAAGCCTTGAGAACGTGAATGGGATACTGTTTTAAGACAACCTTCTAGCTATGAGCTGAAAGAAGTATCCAAAAAAAAAAAAAAAACAAAAACAAAAACCCATGACTGAGCAGCTCTTCTTTAGTACTTGCCCTTTGATATTATTCAGACCATTTGGATTCCAGCTTTCCAAAGTCTGAACCAGAGTCTTACTGGGGCTGGGATCGGGCCCCAGGTGCTGAACAGCAAAATAAAAACCATAACATGTTCAGTCATGCAGGAGAGACTTACGAGGAAGTTGTTGGGGTCGCTCTGGAGGAAAGAAGTCTCCTTTGGGAAAGGCTCGCTCGTCCTAAACACAATTCAATACATTAAAGTTTGTGAGAAAAGTAAGAAATTATTTCTTGCTTTTTCTTTTTAATTAAAACACCAAAACTTAAAAGCTAAAGCTACCTTCACTGTATTTACGATTACCTTTTAGCAAAACAATCAGAATTAACCTTCCCTGACGGCATGAGTTGACATCACTAGGACTTCGGCAAGTCTCCCACACGTCCCCCCCCGTATTTTGACCCAACCTTGAAACCACACATCATCCAAAATCAGAGGCACAACTACCAGTTCAAAAAGCAGAAAGAATTTGAACATACTTACCATTTTTACATGCATCGGTCTGTCAAACAGCAGCTGCCCATTAAACATCGCTGTCGTTTCATTAAGGATCATTGTTCAAGCGCTAGAACCACACAAAGTCTTAAAGCTTTAAGCGCTATCTGACACAGAGTACAAAAACCCAGTCAGAAAATCACACCTCTCCAGGTCGCTTCTTAAGCTATCATTCACAGATCGTCAAGAATCCTTCTGCCTTCTCCAAAACTAAAAAGCTCTGAAATCCTAATAACTGAATATTCAAAGAACGGCTTTTTAAAATTAAAACATGAGTTAGAAATATTGTTCTGGTTAAGATTAAGTTCATTAAGAGATCACTCAAAACGCAACTCCAAATCAGCCTAGGTGTTTAAATATTTCACCAGTTAACTTTCACCATGTAAAACAGGAGAAAACATGCAAAAGTTCTCAACGCTTCCAAATCAGTAATTTTGAAGTATGCCACGCTAGTGAATCACGTGCCATTTGTGTAAGTCTTGCTCCCACAAGGCTTAACACACTAGAGGCACATGCAGAACGGAATTCACATTCAAACAGAAACTTTGGGAGGGGAAAGAAGGAAGTATTTTCCTCCTTTCCGTACCATAGCCGTAAGTCGAGAGATCACGCACACAGTAGTATCTGTACTTTGTTCTTGTTTGGTTTGATTTGTGTAGATTGCTATGTAGCAAACCATTGCTTGCACAGCGTAAGGATACAAGGAACGGAGGAACACACTAGGCCAAGCCACCTCACACTGCAAATGGGTTTGCTGCATTCCTCCTTCACCTCCACCACGGGAATTTAAGACAAATCTTTTCTCAAAAATTGCACTTTAATACTAGCTACAACCTAGAGACAGAAATTTACTATTTGGGCTAGAAACACATACATCTATGTGAGAAAGAGAATCCACTTTGCCAGTGATTCTGAGCAAACAGCAACAATTCTTTCATGATGGACTTTTCCCTCTTTCTCTGTTTTCCTTATGTTTTCCATCCACTGCAATGGCTTGACTTTCTGTGATGTGGCAATATCCTCACTGGTAATAGTACAATTTATATTTTCATCTTGCTTTGTTTACTAAGTTCTCTGCCACCTATTCACCATCATTACTCTTCAAGGATACATATAGCCTGAACAGCCTCTATAGCTTGCTCAAAAGTGACAGTGCCGATCCCACGACTTTTGCCATCTTTATCTTCTAGTATGTCTGCCCGAACCACAACGCCGGCCATGCTGAATACTTCTTTCAGTTTCTTCCAACCAACCTTGTAATCCAACTGGAAGACAAGCAATAGCAGAAGTATGAGAAAGATTTCCATAAAAAAAAAAAAAAAACAACAAAAACAAAACAAAACCAGTTTTAGTGTTCTCACATTTCCTTTCCCCGCTATCAGCAATCGAAAGAGTCTTCATGAAGATAGCTATTCTTTACACTATTTAAATTTTATCCTAAGAGCTTAACGCAACATTCTTNGCTTTGTTCAAAATACAAATTAACAGACACCACAACATACATACAGGACACATTTTAATTTACAACTTTGCTAGCACAGGGAATCAANAAGACTAGCCACAGAGTAAGTTACTACTCCGTTTTACTGGAACACAGCTGAAAGTCTAAGGCTTTTCCTCTAATTCATTAGCTTCAACTCAGACCCAGATATTCTGTTCACAGCTTACACAGCACTTACATTTGCAACAAAGACAGTGCTTCCCAGTCTCCCTGCCTGCAAGGCATGAATGATCTCGTTGGGTATGTTGGGATTGTTCAGTATACTAGGCGGGATATTGATCATGCCGGGGCCGCCCGGGCCTGGACCAATACCCATTCCACCAGCTGCTGCCATGACCTTCTGCATTGCTCTCCGGGCATGTTCACCATCAGGATCCTGCAAAAAACCAGAAACAGACACAACACACTCAGTTCCCTCCGTATTCCACTACACGCACGGGGATTTAGTGGCATGACTAAAATAGTCAAAAGAAGAAGGGGTCTCCCTTTATACCGGGCTATCTGCTCCCTATAGATCTCCAGCCAACTACTTCACATATCATTGCCACCCACTAATTTATTTTCTTTTACTCAATATGCCAGCACCCTTCAAGTTATCAAGTTATTCCTACTCGTGCATTTCCCCCGATTCTGAAAGTGTTTATCTATTAGCCAATACCAAGAATAAACCTCAGTTACATCTGTTCCAAAGACTGATAAACCCAGAATGGCATTGGAGAGGTTTTGGAGGACAAATGCCAACTCACTCTTGGCATCTTCAAAACAATGCAACAATTCATCTACCTTGCACTTGGACTTCTTTACAAGACAAGATACAGCATGTAAAACTTCAAGATTGGTTTGGGCATGCTTCCCCCCACCCCCCACCCCAGCTTTCTAACCCCCCAAAAAGCCTTTAAATGTATCCCCCTATTACTAAATAATGTCATTATTTTAGGGCATGCTAGAGAACATGAAGCATATGATGAAGAATTCAAGGAAGCAGATAAGATTAATTATTGTCACTTTATACTGAAAGTGAACGTAAGCACCTTCGCAATACAAGGTGAACTTATGTTACTTAGGTTGGAAACGTCACACTGTATATTCAGTGAGCAAAACGCACCAGCACTGCAAGACTGTTGAAGGAAGTGAAATGTCAAATAGAATTAATTAGTCAGAAATATAGATGCTTTAAAATTAAAAGCTATTTGAGTTAATTTGAATCTTGATCTGAATTTTAAGACTAAACAATAGCACATTTCGAAAACAGGAGAAAGGACAGATTTCACAGGATTATTTCAGCTACAGAAAACCATAGTAGTCTGAGGTGGAGAACACATTAAAGTGAATACAAGTCACTTCTCAATTTAAATTTCCTATTCATTGTTAAAATAAGGTATTGCTTAAAACCAAATTAGCTCCAATAGAAAGCCAAGAGTGGCTGTCATACAAACTAAGGTCTTCTGATCAGGCCAAGAACTTTATCTAGTCTGCCACACATTTTTATTACATCCCTTCAAGGCCTTTGTGCTCCTCAGCAGGGAGACAGCCAACAAGGACAGGTACGTACCGGAGAGTTGGCAAAACTGATGCCAATGGTCATCCTCAGTAACTTAATTCACTGCACACAGTCAGACTGGGGCAAATGTTGCTAAACCTAATACTGCTAAAATGCTTCTTCACTGATTTCAAGTATCACTTCTGTTCTGTCTGTGTCATACAGACAGAAATCTTCAAGCATGGCCACAGTTTCATGAAGAGTTGGGCAAGTTACAATCACCTCTTCTCAAGGACTGATACCAAAGGGCAACCTGACTGCCAGTACTAATGGTGTATCGTTAACAGGAAAACTGACCCAGACGTGGCCCACGCTCAGCAGCTTGTTCTTCCGAGGTCCCCTCAGGGACCATCCTTAGGTCCCCTGACAACCTCTAGATGCAGCTATGTGTTTCTAACCTTTCATTTCACCTCTTCCTTCCTTTAAATGGTAGCAAGAGGTCAATAGTGCCAGAACATGGCTTGCGCCCAGAAGCAGGCTGCTGCCCCCAGAACTCATTACTCTACTCAAAAAACCTGCCAGATCTGAGAAGTGCTGCCACTTGCTGTCCCCATCTTTCTTCCCAAGTGCTCCTCAGACTACAACAAGAAGCGGGTTGCTAACGGCAGACTTTCTGCACACGTTCTCCATCTTAAACCACTAAACAAGAAAGTACACCTGCAGTTAAATCCGAACTCTTGCTTTGTCCGAGTTCTGCATTGCTACCATCAGCATCTATTCCTCAAATCAAGTTGAGTCTCGATAATCACATTCAAACTCAAGTTCAGCAGTACATGCTGATGGTTAAAAAAAGGTTGACTGTCTTTTTTTTTAAAACCCTATTTGACAAGTCCTGCCTTTTATTAATTATTCTTATATGCAAATGAGTCAGCCATAAATCTTGACTAAGAACTACCCCTTCACCTTCAAGTTCAACATACTGAAAGAACAGATGCACGTCTTACTTCTTTCACTTTCAATGGTCTTCCACCAAGACTATGCTTGTTCAAAACCTCTGCAGCCTTTTTCATGCTTTCTTCCATCTTGAATTCAACAACACTGTGGGGATATAAGACATCTAAGAACATTGCTTATTTTTTAAGAGTTTCCTCATTTCTTGCTATAAATTCATAAGTGAACTTACGCGCATCCCTGATGAGATGATTTCACAGGCGAACAACGAGGAGGAGAGGAGGGAAAAAAGAAGAAATAAAGTAAGTAAAAGCACAAAACAGCTTTTTTTTTTTTAATGTCAAATCACATTAGTTAGCCCTAATAGCAAAAATAAATGTAATCTTACCCAATAAAGCCTTCAATACTTGAATTCCATAAGATATAATTTCTTATGCATTAACAGGATTAAACTCTTGTTTCTGAAGTTGTAACAAACAGAACTAAGTCCCGATTCTCCAAGAAAAATACCACACGCTTCATGTGACCTGTTCCTCTCTGTCATACAGCGAAACCCTTGCCATAGTCTCTCACCCTAAGTCCGTATCCTTCAGTACAGTTAAGTGTGCTCCTACTGTTTTTCTCCCTGCAAGATACTGTCGCTGTACTAAAGGACTTAAGACCCTATGAAGGCAAGATACATTTACGTTCAGAAATTGCATTCTGTTTACTGGCACAGGAAGTGTAGTTTACAGAACCTGCTTTTGCACACTGGCCTTACAAATTCAGCAAACCACTGAAGTGACGTTTTCCAAAACACAAGTATGCTTTAATATTCCGTACCACTATCCATACTGCTACGGTCCCTGGGTCAAACAGCCAACGCCAACTGAACGAAGTGGAAGACCACCCTAACGCTCTTTACAAGGCCCCAGCCCACCTCCTCCCCATCCCAAAAGAAACTTTAAGCAACCCTATGTTATAGCCGCTAAGCATACACATTCTCTACCTTCCTGACTTCCTTTCGTTCCACGCCACCATACAGTTACATTTGTCATGTAGAAAATCCACAGAAGAAATCTCTCAAACACTTACCCTTGACTTTCCTTCAGCGTCCATTAAGAGCTCCACGTATGTTACCTCACCAACTACAAATCAGATTCCAGACGACACATATACCAAGGGAGAAAAGCCAAGAAAACAATGGGAATTTAGAACAATCAACAACCGTGTATGGAGCCTCTGCCTTATAAGAAAGCCCAGAAACACTCCATGTTCTCTAGACCACAAAACTGGACAATTACAGGTATGCAGTAAAGTCTTAGAACAGTTAAACATGTTCTTGATTTTCCTCCACTTCAGAAGCCAGCTATTTCCACAATATCAGTTTCCTTGATCTTTATACCCACTCATTACTCAAGGCAATCCAAATCCATGGGAAAGTCTGCAAGAACAAGTTTCCTTCACTTTATACAGTATGCAATCTTGTCTCCATAGTCCAGAACTTGAACAGTTATTTGCTTTTCTCTGGATTCAAAGACAAACTTCCAAATAGGGAGTCAGATTCAACCAGGAGACCAAGAAACCACTGACTGCCTACTCTTTATTTGAGCAGGTTTTATAAGTTTTGTTAAGCCACAATAAAATAAAGCCCATTTTTCAGCTTCCATAAGTGGTATTAAAAAGTCCGCCATGTTTGCTCTCAAGACAAAACTGTCTACAGCAATAGGCAAAACACACTGGAAAACTACATCTGCACCTTTCCTCACAAGATTAGGATTGCCTTTTTATGACCACATAACCGTATCGTGTACCTCCAGAATACAACTACCGAAATGGCTGCTGCCTTTGAAGTGACTGGCATACAGAAGAATCATTAAAGAAAACATTTTTTACTTTTTAATTCTGGTTTTAGAAGTCCTAGTTTTTAAGTTTAAGACAGGAGGACTCCAAGTTGCATCACCTGAAAGGTGGAAAGCAGTCTTCATGGGAAACCATGACCCAGTCTGAATACTGACAGCATATTTTGAGCAAGGAACTGGAGTCTCACATTCAAGAGTCTGCCTCTTAGCAAGAGGCAGAAGGAGGAAGAGGTGTTCAGCCTGACCTCCCACAGGACCGGCCCTTTATAGGATGCCTAGTGTTATTACTCAAAACAAACATCCCAAAAGGTGCCTCCTGAAGTTGGAAGAAAAGGAATGCTTAATGAAATCACTACTTTATCTCCGTTTCATATTTAATAATTTAGAAATATCAGCATTCCAGCCAAAGAGCAGTTAGCTAGATAGAATAAACTCTGACCCATTCATGTTTTTCTGAAGATAGCATTTGAGACTGGTAGAGGTGAACAAGCAAGTCCCTTTGAAAGGGACAGGGCAGATCAGAGTGGTTGATTGCTATCCATAGCTTCACAATTTAAACAATACTTCTTGAAATAAAGCCTAAGAAATTTAATTCCACCCCATAATCTGAACAATATGGGATCATGTCACCCATGGAATTGTTTCCACAGTCCGAGTAGCAAAGGGACTGCACTGTAAACAGCCCTCCTGGACTAGTCCTTGGTGGTACACAGCAGCCGTGCACCGACTCCAAATATTCAGCATTACCAAGACATTCTGAAGCCATTCATCTCAACAGCAGCAGCCAGTGTCCAACCAACTTTGATCAAGAATGCAAAAGTCATTCAACAATTTATGTAGTAAGACAACAAATTCCCAGATTACCTACAATACAAAACCACTCCGTTTCACGGAGGCCGGAAGTCACAGGTTAGAAGTCTGCAACTTTGCTCCTAGTAACACTACTGAGCCCCTGGACTGAGGGCTCTCCTCTCCCAACCACTAATCGAATTCAGCTACAATTCTTACTTCAGATCACACAAACGCTTCCCAAGAAGTTTGCCAAGCTTGAACGTAACATATTGAATATGATTTAACATTGACTCTTTTAACGAATCTCTGACCTCTGAACCACAAGATTTCCAGGAGTCTATCACAGCAGCAATTGTTTGTCACTTGGAAAAATCTCGTATATGCCAATTTTGCTCAGTGCTTCACATTCAAGCCTTATAGACACCTGTATTAAAAACTATATACACATCTTGAAGTAGCTGTTTGCCTTCAAAGGACTGCTAAACTTCCTGAATAGCCAAATTAAAAAAAAAAGCAGGGGGGAGGGGAATGACAGAAATAGCGTAACAGCTCACTATCCAAGACACCAAGTCCAGAGTACAGAACAACTGCAACAGAAATGCATTTTTTTTCCACTTGAAAAAACACGTAAAACGATTCAACATGACACTTCTTCCAGGAGACTACTGTTTGAAGCTGGCAAAGCAAACTTTTTTTCTTTTAAACAGCCTATGCTGGGTCACATTTTATTTGGCTTGTTCCTAGATCCCTAACCACAGTAAATCAGAATATCAGGCATCGGGGATGAAACAGAATAGCAGACAAGGACAGCCTACAATAGCACACAGGCAATTAAGCCATGGAAAAGTACCAACAGCAGATATCCACGTACTAAACCTGCTTCAGAAGGCAAAAGAAATGCACAGTGATCCAGACAGATGATCTTATTGCTAGAGAACAGTTGCCTTACAGCAAGAAACATATATTCTATATCCACAAGTGAAGAAATTTCATTGAGGCACAAGAGGCTGTTACTCAAGGAACTCAAGTTTATTACCAGACCAGCCTCTAAAGGGAGACAAATCTTGCAGAAAACACTAGCTCTATGTCAATGCAAGTGTAATTAAGGAACATGTTCCCCATGGAGTCTTTAAGACTTAGAGGAAATAGACTTCTTTATTTTTTTAAACTTCACACTTGAGAAAGTTCAGAAACTTGATGTGTCTTAAAACAAGAGATTAAAGCAGAAATCATTACTTTTTACTTCTAGTTATTGCAATCTCCAGTGTTACTTATTACAGCCATCAGGGTTTTCCCCCTCAAACTCTATATCCACTTTCCAAAGAAGTTTATCTGCATGGAAAATTGAGATGTTCAAGCCAGGCTGCTCTGTCAGCATTCAGATATTCTCCAATGACTGTTCAGGAAGCTCAGATAAGCACATCTACCCGGTGATTTGAGGCATGGCTCAGATGGATTCACCTAGCCCTGAAGGCATATCTGGGAAGTAACCAGGATAACAAGCCCAGACGTAGATGTCATCTTTGAAGATTCTAAAGGTGGACAGTATGATTTTAATAGTTAGCAACAAACCAAGAAGCTCTGAAAGGTGTGAAAGGTACAGAGAGGCAAGTTTCAGCAAGAGCAGAAGCACAGAAACTGAAAAAGAGGTAAATGCTTTACATTGCAGTAATTTATTTGGCCTACAGGGTCAAAAGTAAATACTAACTAGAGAAAGAAGCCTCTTGAGACACTATCAAAACTACATGGATGTCCCATCGTCTTCTGAAGAACTCCAAGCAATGCGACTGACTCAAGAGGACCCTGCCATCAAAAGCCTAACACTTTCAACATGAGGCAATTCAGAATTTGTCACAGCTCCTCCTTCATTTACAGTGTTTAAAGCTCATGACAGGCAACCTCAAAAAAGTTACATGGGGGCTTGTGCTGGGGAGAGACAAGAGAAACACACTTTAGACATGTACAAAGCTTTAGTTAAAAGGGGAGAAGAAAAACATCCTTCCCAGAATAGAGGCAGAGACAAGTTTGCAAGCTATTCTTTTACGGCAGTGGAAAGGAAATCTCACCTTTGCATGAGAGAACCCAGAAAAAAACATGGGCAATTTCGGCTCTCTAACAGCCCAGGCAGGAAAGATTAAGTGAAAAAAAAAAAAACAACTTCATATCCACTGATTACAGACAGTGCCTCCTCGAAAAGAAAGTTAAGGCAAATGAAAATAGAGCAATTCATTCATGCATCTACTTAAAGTCGGGGGAAACAAGTCAGGTGTGGAACAGCACCTGCACATTGATTATTCATCCTTCTCTCTTTGCCCACCTAAAACTTCGGTCTGCAAGCATACTGCAACAGAATCTTGGGCGTCGAGGCCCAGGGGACTTTCCAGTAACAGGTGCCTTCAGGTACTGGAGTAACAGTTATTAGTACCAATGTAACACAAGTGCTCACCAGTACTAACATCTGGGATTGAGTACAATAGCAAGAGGGCACGAGTTACATCTTTAGGAGGCCACAAAGGTTCCAGAAATTTCTGGAGATGTAGCAAGAAAGAACACAGCACATGAAGTTTAGCAGCTGCTCTTCTTCACAGGAAGTTTAAGCTGGGAAAGCTTTGCTGCTTCTGTTGCTCCCATCCGGTCACAGATCCAGGTTTCTCCGGGAAGAGTCAGCCGTGCCTGCTCCACACTACAGCTCTGCCTTACGTAAAGGTGGTACAGCCACGCTAATACGAACAGTCACTGGGGCGTCCCGGAATCTCTGAATGCAGCACGAGCACGGCCTTGACTGCAATTGGTCCTAGCTGTGCAACAGAGCAGAAGATCGTTACTGCCTCATTTTACAGCTAATCTTTCTCCTGGTATTGTATGCCATCTTGCTACTCTGGGCATTAAAAAGGTTTAATACACGAAATTCTGTATTTCCTAAAGGAATCAATAAATATCTCAAATTCAAATACAAGTTCTTTTTTATCATATGGTACCACCTCACTTCTGCCAGCTGCCATGAAGCATTACTGGTTTTCTCCCCAAGACAGAGCCGTTTGTTGAGGGACAGATTAAGACAGCTATTTTGCATTCAACCACATTTACATTTAGACTCCACTTACATGCTGAAGAACCGCTGCCTCATTCTTCTCCTGAACCCACTCACCAATTGCCAGTTATCAATGCTGATTACATCAGTTTAGCAGAACCTTGTGTTTGTCAGCCAATACAAGGGAGTTTCAACCAAGAACATTTTGTCATTTCGTTAATAATTACATCATACTGCATACCTGTAATTGAGTTTCACCAACAAATACACTGAAATGACTGAACCAAGGCATTACTCAAGAGAGATATCACCTTTAGAAGACTTCAGATGTACGCATCTGAAAAATCCAGGTTGCAGAAATATGAGCAGACCTCAAAGCTCATGTCTCCTAATCCATACTTACTGACGCAAAACAGCTGATCGAGGGGAA
>Ga0065711_1037160_pt1 | contig 20125 bp, 11 predicted proteins | sample Hoacrofraction12_FD_59098 | JGI IMG/M metagenome (GOLD analysis project Ga0065711, IMG submission 59098) | Hoatzin crop microbial communities from Cojedes, Venezuela - Epithelial fraction 12 v2 (version 2) | ecosystem: Host-associated > Birds > Digestive system > Esophagus > Crop | place... | reverse complement strand
CGCGTTCGGTTCCCCCCCCCTCCCCCGCTCTTCCGGCCGCGGCGCCTGGAGGGCCGAGGCCTGGTGGCGGGCGAGGGGAGGGCCGCGGTGCCTCGGGCGGGGCCGCGCCGCCCGTCCTTTGGCCCCGGGGTCGGGCCGTCTCTGGGCGCTTAAGAGGAGTCGGGGCCGTTGGGCAGTGCGGGGGCTCTGGGGCCTGCTCGCGGCTCTTTCCCGTGGGGTGGCGGTGCCTGCGGCGTTATTCCCTCCGTTCCCCGAGCGGGTTTTTTTCAGCTTCCGCGGTGGCAGCGTCGGGGCCGCCCCGCCCGGCAGCTGGCGTTGCTCCGTGGGGGTGGCGGCTGCCGAGCGGCGGGGTTGCGGTGGTAGGCGGCGTGCGGGCCTTGCCCTCCCCTAGGGTGCAGCTGCTGGGCTGGCTCCGGGTTTGGGAGAGGAGCGGGACGGTGCTGGATGCGGCCCTGCTAGTCGGGGTGCAGCTGCTTGTTGGGTTAGCGAGCGCGAAAGGATGAGGCGGGTGCTAAAGCCGGGGAAGTGACGAGTGCCTGCCGCTGAATCTGCTCCTCATCCTCAGAAACAGATGAGAAGAAGCTAAGTTCGCTTAAAAACAGGGTTTGATGGAGGAAGAGGGAATTGGAGCTGTGGGTGCAAGGCTTTTCTTGCCCAAGAGCCGTTTGGTGCCTGTAGGGCCGTTGGGTGATGGAGCATCCCGCTGTAGGTTGACCTGTTGAAGGGGGTTTTGCTTGCCATGCCCCAGTAGAAAAGGATGGCAATCTCCACGCCGCGGCTTCTCTCCTCGGCCTTTTTTGTAATCCCACAGAGGTCTGTTTCCATTAATAAAAATTGCTGCTCGGTTACTTATTTTGTGATCTCTGTTAACAAAGATTTGTGTGACTGGGAATTGTGAGTCAGCAGATCTTCATTTAGTGGTGCCTGGCCTTACGGCCGGCCAGTTGCTCCCTCTGCTGCAGTAGATCTGATGCAGCTTCTGTGGTTGCAGCACAGTTATCTTCGTGAATAGCTTGAACTACCCTGTGGTAAGAGTATATAGCTCGCTTTTAACCCCGAGAATGTGTTTCTTAGCAAGGATAACTTTCCGTAATCATTCAGCCTTCAGTTCTTCCCCTTTTTTCTGCCTACCAGCTGATACCTTCCGAGTAAGGAACTAAAATAGCTATCTGAATTAGTGGGTGTGCTGTTTCTTTCCTGGCTAAATCCCATGAGGCTTTTGCACTAATTGACCATAAATAACAAATTGCCTTCCACGAGGCTAAAAATGTGTTAAAACCATTTGTCAAAATTAAACTGTGTTGTGTTCCAGTCGACTTGGATCTGGTGCATTGCTTCAAAAAGTGATGATTATGCACAGTTGGGGAAAGGGTGTGTTAATCTCACTTATTGAACAGCTGTGGTGGTTTTCAACCTGACATCTGATGACCCAAAAGTGATTTGCAGAGGTAGGAGAAAACATTTATCTGTTCACACAAGTGGAGAAGCTGACTTGCAGAGATGATGTTTTGGACTCCGCTCTCCTTCTGTCTTCCTGGTGGTCTGTTACTGACATACATTAGTGCTGCAGTTAGGACTGAGCCTAGGTTTTTTAATTCCCATTTACAACTGCAATTTTGCTAGACCATAGATGTGCGCTTTTCTCCATTTTAGGTAACCACATCTGTAAATGAAACTAGTTTATTTGAAGCATCATTTGCTGCAGATTCAGCTGGCTGTCTCCACCAGGTCTCATTCACCTGTTGAAATTCTCATGAGGGAGTTTATTTGCTGCTCTGTCACTTTCTTTAACAGCTCCTCTCCCTCCCTCCCTCCCTCCTTTTTTTTTTGTGGCTCAGTAACAAAAGTTCTTCCTGGAGCTGCAGTAGTCTGGTGGATCTGCAGGAGTTAAGGAGTAACATCACTGTAAACTTCAGCTTCTTCAGAAACAACCTGTGTGGAGCGATTTCAGTATTTTCAAAGAAAAGTGAAGAACGCAGTGTGTGTGTGTGGCATGGTGTGCCTTCAAGCTATACCCAGTGTTGATGTATTTTAAACCTGTACAGCAGCAGCTGTTCAAGAAGAGAGAGTTTGTGCATATGGCACTGAGCTGGAGAGGTGGCATCTTCCTTCCGTCTTGTCCGCGCAGCTGTAGTCGCAGCAGCGTGGTCTCTCTGTGCTTTCCTGGGCTGGTATGGCCACTCGGTGTGTGCTGCCGGGGATGGAGAGGGTGCTGTGGTGCAGGGGCATAACCTGCTCCCCTCTTGTGGGGCTTCAGCCCGGGGGTGAAGATGGTCCGTGCAGCAGGCCACATGACTGTGTCTCCATCTGCCTCCAAGTGCTCTGACAGAAAAGGCCCAAAGCAGTGGTGTGCCTTAAGTGATGTGCTTGAGGAGCCTGTCTGCACGTGTGTGCATCAAGGAGCAGTGGGTGAGGAACCTGGGTGATATACTGACCCGGCTACTCCCAGGCCCACTGCAGGAGAGCAGCCAGCTCATGCAGGCTTGTCTCCACACACGTGCATGCCAAGGAGCACAGAGACACTGGCAGGTGGGGGAGCACTGGTAACCTGTGCAGAGAAAAGAGCCCAGAGCTATCTGGGGAGCCGTTGCCTGTGGGCCAAGGGTGATGCCCATCTGCACCTATCGGTGGGAGGCTGGCTCCCTTGCAGGCTGCAGGGGCACAGGATGAGCATTTGGGGATTGTGGGACATTTAGGGGAGTCTCCGTGCCATTTGGGCAGGAACAAATGTGGGGAAAATAAAAGGGTAAAGGGATAAAAAGGGCTGACCCTGCATAAACAGGCCTGCTCTGTACCCTTGTCTGGCAGTGTCCTGCAGCAAGTCAGTGCAATCTGTCCCGTGTCATCGTTAAAGTCTGTAGCTGCTTTCCTGGGGAAGGGACGCTGCTCTGCATGCACGTGTCTCTGTGGATGTGCCAGTGCCTGGAGCCAGACCACTGTTTGGAGGGCCTGCGTGTCCATGGTGCCAGCACCCAGTCTGAGTGTGTGATGGCTAGCAGAGATCAAACTGGAGTAGGCGAGGTGGCCTGGGAGCCAGGCATGTGTGCATCTCTGAGGGTGAGACCACTGAGGGCGATGGCTGCTGGAGGGGCCAGGGGTCCTGGCCAGCTGCCAGAGAGTGCGCGGGATCTGTGGTCAAGTGTGAGACCCCCAGTTACTGGGGTCCACAGCAGATGTGATGGTGTCTGAAGGGGTCTGTGCAACAGTGGCTCATATGTCCAGGTGCTAGCAGCTGGGGAGACTGGAGTCTGGGGACAGCTGCTTGTGAAGGCTGAGCCAGCCACTGGTGGATCCACGTGTGTGTATGTATTTCCCAGTAATGAACCTTCACCCTGATGGGTCAGAGAGGGGAACAGGATGAGGCTGTTGGTACTGTCTGTGTGAGCGTCAGTCTGTTCTGGTCAGTGTGGCCAGCCACGTGTGTATTTGGGCATGTGTTGTGTGTGTGTCCGTGTGCGTGCCTGCTGGACATGCATGCTCAGCCGAGCTAGTAGTTGGAGCTGGGGACGTGGAGTTGTGTCATCCTCACTTCTGTCGAGCTGCCGGGTTTGGCAGCCCGCTGCCAGTATCCCAGATCCCTCAACGTAGGAGTAACGCCAGGTATTCATAAAGCAAAATATGTGTGTTACACTGGCTGGTGGTTTTTTAATACTTCCTCTCCCTGCTCGTGTTAGTACAAAGAAGCACAGGTGTTTTGGTGGTTAGGTTGTCATGTTGTGCTACCATATTCCTTCTCACCCAGGTAACTCTTGTGATGCACATGTGTCTAACGCTCTTTCTGTATTGCTGCAGCTGGGTTGGGTTGTGACGTACCCAATACGGCTAATCTACACCTACATCTTCCTGAGGCTGTTCAGGAACCCCAATCCTGCGATTACTCTGAAGGATCCTGACGTGAAGTATGCATTGAGGCTGATAGATAAGGAGGTAAGTGCACGTGCAGTGCTGAGCATGACCTCTCCAGGGGTACTGTGAAATACTTACAGCTTCTGAAATCTTGGGTAATGTTGCAGCAGGGCGAATACTTGTATTTTAAGGAAAAGACTTCTTTAGAAGTGCTCCTTGCCTAGTATAGCCGAGTTCTGCAAACAGCTTGTTTCCAGGCAAGTTAGAGTGGAGAACGCTGCTTTGGTCATTTCTAAACTCATAGTTTCTGTCACTTGAGTCTCATGTCATGGAATATATTGGCAGAAATTTCTAAACTCTGCACTTCTAGATTGGCTGTGAGACAGAAGTCATGCTGTCAGGCAGAGCAGGCAGTGTTTTCACGGTCAGCAGCATTCAGCATAGTAGTTGTCAGAAAAATGTTGATGCTGATTCATGTTACTTGGTTTATGTATGCTAATGTGTTACAGGAAGAAAGGCATTTAAGTGGTGTAGTCCTGACAGCACCTGAGCTGTCTCAGCTTCCCTTTCTGTTAAAGACAGAAGCCATTCTGTGCCTCCTGGGCTGTTCAGCTGGGTTTTCAGAGGAAAGTCTTGACCCTGTTAAGGGTGGATCTTGCTATCAGAAGGTGGTAACTCAACTTGTGGGAAGGGGACCAAAGGTGAAAAGTTGAGGTTTCCCTTGGATAAACTCACCATCAAAAGCATGAAATAGATATCTTGGCTTTTCAGGTGTGAAGTCGCACCAGAAGATACTTCTAGTGTTGACTTTTTAACTCAGTGAGCTAGTCAGAAAGTTATCAGTAGTGTTTTGATGAAAAGGACTTTGGACTGCAACAGAGCTTTGTTTGAGATACAGAGAATGTACTGATATCTTGGCTTTCATTTGTTCTGTCTGTCAAAGAAAACGATTACTGTTATTCTGAATCCTGGTTTTGTGGGAACGGAAAGCTTCCCTGTTCTTGGGCTGGGTGGCATTACTGTATTTATTTCCTGTGTGTACTTACTGAATTGATTTGCCATGTGTACTGCAACAGCACTATTATTACGTAGTCCCCACTTTCTCAAGAGACGTGTAGCACATGGGTGCAGGTACAGTCTGCCTGACCTGCAGGAGGGGAGGGAAGCTGGAGACACCGTGCGTGCTTCGGAGAATCAAACTACTTGCAGGCTTCTGCTGTAGCAGTTTGTAACAGAAGAGAATTCACAGATCATGTGATTTTTTTTTATTTTTTTTTTCTAAATACTGATTTTTTTTTTCTCACTCTGTTGTTATTTTTTGGTATGCTTTTATTTAACCTTGGGATGGAAGAATAGCTCTTGCATAACCAGGTCAAATACTGCTGCATGTGGTACCTTGATCAATGGAGAGTATTTGACTAATGGATGTTTATAAATTTTTGCCTAAATGGGAAATCTGGGAGTAGCTGGGGGCTGTAGTTTTTAACCTGATGTATTTTGATGATATCGTTGAGAGTACAGCCTTGCAGAAGCTTTTCTTAGTGGACTGTGGCCCAAGAAGCTTGACCAGAAAGGGAAGTGGCAGGAACCGCTTAGACGGATTTCACAAGAAAAGGTGATTGCAATGGAAAACTGAGTCACAGGTACTGGGCTGCCAGACAGCAATGCACAAGTGTGCAGTTTCAGAAGGATTCCACAGTTACCTAGAAACAGTTTTTAGGTGTCTGCAATCTGAAGTTTGAAAACCACTGGTCTGGAGAATGCCTAGTTTCACATATGTAGCTTTTAACGCAGTTTAGATTTTTGTGTGTGAAAGCTGGAAATCGAGTGTACTGTTTTGTGGAGCTGTTGTGAGCAGAAGCCTTTCTTCCTCTACCCGTTGCCTGCCTTTTGCCCACCAGCTGAAACACTGACATCTGCCCAGATTGAGTGTGCCATACCTCCCGTCCCTTGAATCGAGAAGTAGCGGTCACAAGGCTGCTTCCTAGTGTTTAGCACAGGAAAAAACTGTCACAGTGTAGTTAGGTGTGCTAATTTAGTTTGTGCCTTGAAAAAGCCCACAACCTCAGGCTTTTTTTTGCAATCGTAAGCATAATTCATTTGTTGCCTTTCAGTGGCTTCAGCAAAGCACCAGCCTGCAAAAACTCTTCTCCAGCTCTGCATTTGTGAGTGTGGAAGACTCCTCAGCACCTGCAACTGGAGACAGAAATGTGTGCTGGTAGCTGGAGGCCAAGGGCTTCCAGGTGCTTAGGGCAATGCCAAATGATGGCTTTGGGGAATGCAGCGGAGATGACCCGTGCTGGAAAGGCTTCTACGTCCTGTTTCAAGGCTATCTTTAATCTAGCCTTGACTAATGACTTGCTGAATGGCATGCTCAGTGTCTTAGCTCTGTAACAGACAAGGTGTCCGCATGCTGATCTAGGTACTAGGAATTTCTTGAGCCTCTTGGTGTTTCTCACAGTTGTCTCTTGTGATGCACCAAAGTACTTGCGTGCAGATACCTTCAGCTAAGCTATCTCGACTTTAATTGATGAAATGATTAACGGGGAATTCAGAGCTTTATTCTTTCTGCATACCATTAAAGACAGCATCTTAAAATAAAGGATTATTGGCAAAATCCAGCTTTGAAGTAGTGAAGCTGGTATTGAAATTTTCAGACGGAAACAGCAGCGGTCGGTGTGAGAGCAGCAGCGTGAAGTCCATGTTAGCTGTCTCTCTGGTGGAATTTTCAATAGCATTACAGTTCCTGAATAGACCTAAGTATAGAGAAGCCCTTTTTAGACTGCCACTCAGTTCCCTTCTTTCTTCAGCATTTGCCTTAAAATGATTTATTGTGAAGGAGATTTCATCAGTGTGACCAGAACTAGTAAGGGAAGACTAGAAACACTGTGATGAGAAAGAAATCTGTCTCCACTGGTTACTTCAAAAACAAAAAATAAACAAAAGAAGTGTTACAGTATTTTAGCGGATGCTTATGAAATTTTCTCTGGAAGGGATATTATGTCCCATAGGGCTTTAAAAAAAGAAAGTCGTAGTCATTGGATGATGCATTAGGCTGGATGCTCTTTCTTTCTGTCTTTCTTTGCTGTCTTTTTCAGTCCCATGAATGTGACCTGATTTTTAAGATGAAACTTACGTAGTATACGGAGTAACATTTTATTTACTCATTACCAAAACTTTATTTAAGGTATGACTTTCCTAGTAAAAGATTAATTACCCCAGATGGACTGCATAATTTTTTATAATTTTATAATAAAGTTCTTATATAGAATAATCTTTTCAATTTAAATTAAGGATTAATTCAATTTTTATTGGGAAAATACTTTTAAGGCTCTTAGTGTAGCAAAGGGGACCAGATTGCTACTTCGTAATCTTCTTCACATCCACTAGTATTTTCTGAAATATTCTACATGGAGATGGTTACTTCGTCTGATTTTGAGACATCAAAATCAAAATTTTTTTGGCCTTGAACTCCTGCTTATTTAAACTTTAAGTGAGAATTCAAGAACTGTAATTTTTATCTTGTGGCCTTCTCACAGAAGGCATTTTAAATGTTCATATTATTTAGAAAAGTAATGATTAGTCTTAATCTTCATATGAGTGTCTTGTTAAGTTCTGCTATTCACATTTAAATACACATCAAAACAGTATTTGCATTTGTTTGCTTTATTTATTTCTATTTTTACTTCTGCATTACTTCTAAAATGTTTTGAGATAATGTGAAGTTTTCAGGGAGTTTGAAGGAAAAGTTGACCTCTGCAGGACTGCCACATTCAGAGGAGTTCATGTTGGCGTTATGCAAAATTTCAGTTAGGGTCTCTCCACCAAATACTTAATCCTGCAGGAAGCCACACTAGCGTATTGGTTTTACAAGTGAAATTACAAGCATTAAATCCCAGCAACATAGCTGATTGTTCTTTTTATTTTCCTCTTTCAGGAAGTTAGCCATGACACAAGAAGATTTCGATTTGCTCTCCCTTCCATAGATCACGTTCTGGGTCTCCCCGTAGGTACGTTCTGCCTTTGCTTACTGAGAAGCCAAGCATTGTTAATTATACTGTAAGAGATTTTGTGAGGATTTTTTTCCTACAGTTTGAACTGTTGAATTTTGAATACCATCCACATGGCTTGAGCTGGTGTTTAGATGCAAGATTTTGCTCATGCTGTGAGTCATCTGCAGGGTCTGAAATCTGGTGTACTTACAGAGAGTGTACATCTAGCTTGTTTCTGTGACGACAGTAGAAAAATAAACACTGGTCTAGTATTTTTCCAGTCTCAGCTTTCCAATGCATGTTATTCCCATGGTGCTTGATCTCTGTGGTCCCTTTCCATCCCCTGAGGCAGTGCTCTCAGTGCTTCTCCTCTCACACGTGCGGTTTACTAGATCATCTGCTCACTTCTGAATGCAGCCAGTCTCATGGAACTTCTTAATCACCATGGGGTAGATGTTTCCTTAGGCCTTGCCGTGTGGTGTGTTGCGTTCCATAATAGCTTGCTGCTATTGTTTCCTACCGCTTATATAAAGAGCGTTTAATTGTGACTCATGTTTAATAGGGACTTCTGCTCTAACGGCCTGTTGCAATGACCTGTGGATCAGGTGCTTTGTGGTAGTCCTCTGCACCTTTCCAGCACCAGTCCATCGTGCTTAAGTTCGCTCTCGTTTAGGATATGTTATTGTCTTGATCCTGTTAAGCAGCCGTGAGGCCAAAGCTAGTTTCCCTCTCTTGAGGAGTGAGCTGTCTCACCTCTAATTGTTCTTGTCTTGCACACCAACAGAAAGGAAGCCATCTGGGGTGAATTTGACCTGCTGGATGCCACAGTTTCCTCCAGTGGTTTAGTAAGGTCAGGGCAAATCAGCCGGTTGTTTCGGTGTAGCCCAAGAAGGGCCCTGCACTGTCCCAGGAGCGTCATAGTCATGCTCCCGATGGTGCCCTGCGGGCCAGTCTGTGGGTGGCTGAGGGAATGGTTTACTGGGTGAGACTTGGGAAGCAAGGCGAGCTGAAAGCTAGTGAGGGTGGTAAAAGCAGCTGGCAGCAGCAGGCTTGGCAGCCGTGGGACGGATACTGGCGTGCACTCTGCATTTTCAGTCCAGCACCAGCATTTCGCTTTTACCACCGGCTGGACACAGGAGAAAACTGCAGCTGGCTCTGAGGGAGAGCATGGCTGTGGATGGCCCCACACAGAGGCTGCCAGCTGCTGTCCCGTCGGGGCAGGGCAGAGCTCCGACCAGTGAGAGCGTAAGGTGTGTTTTCCCGTTGGGAGAAGCACCTTGTTTGGATCTGTACCAATTCTAGTGAGACGTGCCCCAGCGGTGGTCCCGTCCGTCTGGGTTCACAGTCTGCAGTGGCCACCGGGGGTCTGTTCTGGAGGAGGGGGCGGCGAGGCCACCCCTCGCCGGGGGGAGGAGCGGGAGGCTGCCACTGCAGCAACCCGCGGGTCTTCCCAAGCAGGAAACATGCGTGCCACCAGACGGGTGTGGGCTGTGCTGGGAGGGTTAGTCGAGTCACCCTTACGTACCTCTGTGTACAGCTTCAGGTGAGTTACAGTTGCTCATTCCCCAGGTCACCAGGCAGCGCATCTTCATTTGCTCACTGGTTTGCCTCGCTGGCCCTGCGGCTTGCAGACGAGCTCCCAGTAAAGTCCCCTCTGTGTTCCTGTCACGGGCAGAGGAGCTGTACTGTCTTTGGAGAGCTGCATTCGTCTTAAGAGTTCTGTTGACCTTGTGGTGGTAAAATAACAAAAACCAAATCCACCCATAGGTATTCTTCACTTGGGTCTCTTCAGGGTGTTGGAATTTTATAGGAAAACCTTTCAAAGGACTTCATTCTAGTTTTTTTCACTAAAAACATAGACACTGAGAAAAGAAACTATTGTAGAGTGTTTGGTGAATGAGTGACATTGGAACGTGATTGCTACGTTCAGATGTTAAGCTAGAGGTGTAGCAGGGTTAGAGAAGTGCTTTGTGTCTCGGCAGCCGTCGGAATGGCAGCTAGGAGACCTGCTGGTAGGCATGAGCGATCTCTGGTCAAGGTAAGAACAGTTACAAACTCAGTTGTAACTAAACTGCAGTGGTTTATAACTGACATGTTAATAGAGAAGTGTGAACAGCACTTGACAGTTTTTCCCTCCTGTGTACTTTTTACTTGTCTGTTTGGGAGGGTCATATCACATCTTTTGCGAGACCTCATATACAGTTAGGGCTTTGGTAAATGTAAATGCATGAAGCTATCAGAACAGATATGATTGGCACATCAGTTAGCAGCAGACTTGTCTGCCCTTCCAGGTAGAATCTGTGCGTGGTTAACTACTCTGGCAAGGTGTTACAGCGTCAGGAAAATGAGAGAGGAAAAAGTGGTGCCCCAAAACAAGGTGGTTAGGAGAACTTTGAGACTGCATTTACAGTACATACCAACTCAGTGCATCCACTGAAAGAAAAATATTTTGAAACCGAACTGCTTTTTTTCTTCCCTGAGTATAGGACAGCATATCTACCTGTCTGCACGGATTGATGGAGCGCTGGTTGTTAGACCTTACACTCCAGTTTCCAGTGATGATGACAAGGGCTTTGTGGATCTTGTTGTCAAGGTGAGAATCTCCCACTCTTTTACCAGGCTGGGCAACTTCTGAGCCCACCTTTACGCTTGCAGTGCTGTGTGAAGTCTGATGTGCCGGCTTCTGTTTGGGTATGTGCCACTGCGGACTTCCACTGTTCTGACAAGTGATCTGCAATTACCTACCATCCATATGGCATTCTGCAAGCACTTCTGTAGTGAGTCTGCCTCATGAGATGCCGCATGATACAGTATTTGCATACTGTAATTTTCCAAAATCTGTGTAGACCTGCAGATGTTCACACACTTTTTTAATCCTTCTGAAATAAGGAGTTAACCTTGCCTGAACTGTCAGCTTCTTCTGAAGCTAATGTAATATGGTCATTACAGTCATTAAGAGTGGCGATCATTATCATTACTGATCCAGACAGTGTGAACGACTGATTTAATTAGCAAGAATGTGATTTTGAGTCTTGCCATAATGTACTTTTGTCTCTTAGTATCTAGACTAAGCAACTATATTTAAAGCTGACAGGAATTTAAAACCTGAATATCTGCACTGGATTTCCACTTAAAATTTTACTCCTAGTTTTTTTTCTTTTTCACAACCAACAGTGCTTTATTCATTTATTGTGAAAGTAGCCGTGAATTTGCCTTTTACTTCCAGCTTATCTTCATGAGCATGGTGTGGCACACTGAAGACATGACAAGAGAAAAACGTAAATCTTTGACTCAGATTGAAACATTTCACAAGACTCCTTCTTCCCAGTGTGGCTCTCCATGCACGCAAATGATGCTGTTCATGTAAAAGTGTAGCTAGTCTCAGCTTGAACTGTTTCACACTCATGTGATTTTAAAACAAAAAACCCAACGCAGTTCCAGCATTGTGACTACAACTGCTGATACCTCTTGGTGAGCAGTTGAATATTCTATTAGTTGGTATCCACGTTTTTGTTACTCTGACTTTGAGGTGAAAACAGCTGCCATCCCAAGAAAGAAGGTTTGGGTGTATATCCCTTTGCAACTGAGCTGTCAGAGATCTTTCTCAGAATTTTTTCTGTTTGAAATCACAGTGGCCTTTTTTTCTTTTTTTTTTTGTTCTTTCCTTTTGAACTTGGGTGTCAATTGTGTTGATTATATAGAGGTATCTTCCATGTTACAGAAACACAATGGAGAAATTGTGTCCAACCTGGTCAAAATTGGGGCAAGAGTGGCATTTTAATCTTTTTGTGAAAAACTCAGTGCTTCTCTTCTATTGTCAGTCAAATCTGCATTGATAGTATTTCTTTATGTAGTAATTGTGTTCTTCGCATGAGGAGTATGGGCGTCTAAATATTTGATGGGCAAATGCTCATCTTTGAGCTGTGAGATTAATTGCTTCGTTGTATTTTTAACAGATCTACTTCAGAAGTGTCCATCCGAAGTTTCCTGATGGAGGGAAGATGTCACAATACTTAGACAGCCTGAAGATAGGAGATACTATTGACTTCAGGGGACCAAGTGGCCTGCTTGTCTACAAAGGAAAAGGCAAGGCTGGCTGGGAAGATATAATTTCTCCAGAGTAAACAATGCAGAAGAAACATCATGAAATAGTAGTGACACTGATAACATCTTTTTCCAGCTGAGTTCAAGTCTTTCTCTGCAACAAAGAAATTGCTAATGTCTTAATTAAGTCAACGGCCATCCTGACAGGGATTGTTATATGATTGTAGAAGTGCTTGTTATTGATACTATTCTCAAAGAAGGGAATTCTCTCTCTGCTTATATGGACAATTTGTATACTGGTAAAAACACTTGGTATTTGTGCTGTCTAATGCTAATTTCCTAAGTAAAAATGAACTTTGTCAGTACGAAGTACTGTTATGCCAATATAAAATATCTCACTTTGGCATAGTGCAGCCACAAATGTGTGACAAAAACCTTCTGGCAGTTTTGTGAGCTGCAGAGCTCAGACATGTGATTTTCCAGAGCTTTCTGTCTTACGTTCGTATTATCCTGGATGAAGAGAGGTGTGAATACAACAAATACAACATATTGGGCAACTTCAAACTCTCTGTCAGATTTTGCTGGAACTTGAAAAAAGAGCTCAAAAAGAGGAGATAAATATAGAAAAATATACATCCTGCGGATTTCATGTTTTCCCTTAAAACAATCTGCATGGGGTAAATAAACACTCTGAGCGGATTAATTCCTTTGTGTAGAATTGTTTCAAGAATCTGGGCTTCTGAATATCACTGGGGGTATGGGACATGAGCAAATAGAAATACAGGTAGTGATGGCTTGATGCTAAATATTCAGGAGTGAGTAATAACCATGTCAGTGTCTGATGTTACCATCACATGTCTTAAAATCTCTAATCATCTTTCAGGATTTGTTTTAATTGGTGACATCCTCACCTTTTTCTGTTTCCTGCTCCTGCTTTATCGGGGGGCCAGGGTGACAGGGTTGAAACAAAGTCAGTTAGGTGAATGTGCTGCGAAGGCTTCGTAGGCCCTGTTTCCTGCTTGCTTCAGTGTTTTCCATCTCTCTCTCTCTTCAGGCGAGTTTGCTATTCGGCCTGAAAAGAAAGCTGAACCAGTTACTAAGAAGGTGAAATACGTGGGGATGATTGCAGGTGGGACTGGTACGTATCTGTGAAGATTCACCCTTGGTGTCTGACAGCTGGTAGATGCGTTTGTTCGTATTTTCTCTCACATGCTCACTTGCACTTACTTTCTTCCTTCACGTTGACCTGCCTTTCTCTTTCAGGGATAACGCCTATACTGCAGATCATTCGAGCAATCATAAAAGACAAAGATGACCCTACAGTTTGTCAGCTGCTGTTTGCTAATCAGGTAATGCTGTCCTTTTTTCTGTTTATAAAGTTTTACTAAACTAACAGAACTCCACTCAGCAAATGGAATTCTTGCTGAGAAGGCCTCATGCAGAAATACAAACCCCAAGGGGACAAGTGACCGGAAATGTTGAAAACTTCCCATAGAAAAGCACTAAAATGACTTGATTTTTTAGTGTAACTACAAAAATGCCGCTTTCCTCCCAGCTAATGCTCACTCTCCTGTGTCTCATTGCTCTGTTTCTAATCTAGTTTATAAATATTTTAGAACTCTGCATTCCTTTGTGCAAATTGTTAATGTTTTGGGCAGAGGTGGAGAGCTGTCTGTGTTAGTGTAAACATGAGAGGTGGACATCTGCCTGCTTCAGCAATTGCAATTCCCCAGCTTCGCAGCAGGGTTTGTATGTGGAATCATTCTGTTTGAGAACACCTTCGGTGAGGCTAAAATTAACAGTAGTCTCCAGCATCTCCCTCAGCTACGGAGCTGTGATCCTGCATGGCTGTCTCCTTTCATTTCCATTCCCTCTGTCAGCTCTTCATGTGTTTCTGTTGCTCTTTGAGGCTGGACAAAGGGAAGATCTCTCATCTATGGAATCCTTGTGATAGAGATTTCTTGGATGACCGGGCAACATAAATGGTGGTGTGCTGCTGAACTGCGATGCCCCTTCTTTGCCTGATGTCCTTCTGGTGTTAATCCTTTTGCTTTTAAATTTCTCTGTCATAATGAATATTTGTTTCTGGTTTATGAGCCATTATTTGTGGTTGTCCTGTTTCTTCTGGGATAGAGTTAATTTTCTTCCCAGTAGCTGCTGTGTTTTGGATTTAGTACAAGGAGAACGTTGATAACACTGATGTTTTCAGTTGTTGCTATGACATCAAGGACTTTTCTCCAGTTTCTCATATTCAGCTAATGAGCAGGCGTGCAAGAGCTGGGAGGCAGCACAGCCAGGCAGATAGCCAAGCTGGCCAGTGGAAATACTGCATACCATGGACATCATGCTCAGTTTAGGAATGGGGGTTGGCCGGGGGGCAGGAAGCTATGAGCTCTTCTTGTTTTCCAGGAGTTTGGTGTTTTGCAGTCACCTCTTGGGGACTGGCAGTCAGGTGGTGAGAAGGTTGTACTGTGTATAGTTTATTTTGCATACTCATTATTATCATTGTTATTATCATTACTATTGTTAGTATTAGTATTTCCTTTGTCATATTAAACTGTCTCTATCTTAACCCACAAGTTTTCCATTTTGTCCGTTTCTCTTCCCCATTCTGCTGGCGGGGGAAGGGTGAGCAAGCGGCTGTCTAGTGCTTAGTTGCTGGCTGCTGGGTTACACTACAACAGTGATGAACCTCACTTCATGCCTGTGGTTTTTAGCTTCTTCAGGCTCTCCTCTGTCATTCCTCTCTCCTCTGATATGCAGAGTGTCCTCATTTCCTTTATACCGTATCGGAACTATAAACCCAAATTTTTCCACCCAGAAGCTGTGATCAAGGTGCCAACAGATGCCCTGTTGTGATACTTCGTTGTGGCAGGACCTCCCCACGAGCCCTGCCCGTGCCCTCTCGCTGCTCTCTGCTGAGCACATGGAGTTGGCATAAAGTGCAGTCGATGCCAGGGCAGGAGGGTCAGGATTTGCTATGAGTAATTCAGAATGACTGATAACAGGGCTAGAGCTGCTTTAGCAACCGAGAAAACCGACCGCTTCCTGCTGGGAGGACTTGGGGAGCGGTTGCCTGCATATGAGCAACAGCCTGTGTAAACATCAGTCCTTGGATTTATAGGGTCCTTGTACCCAGTGACTGCACAAATACAAAGTAGCCTCCTGACAAATGGTCAGTCAGGAAAGCCTGCAGGCTAGATGTTTTGTAACATTTAAAATAGTTTTTGATGTGTGTTTTGCTGATCTTTCATTTTGGTCCTCCTGAAAGAGCTGTGTTGGGTTACAGATGACAATGTGCGTGAGCTCGTTCTGGCTAGCATGCTTCGAGTTGGTCAGACCCAGTAATAGCCTTTCTGGAACACACGCAGCTGCAGATCCAGAAATAGGCATCTTCTCCAGCAATAGTTGCTGGCACATTCCTCCTTACCCCCACAGTTACAGACATGGTGGTGTCCTCAGTGCCAAATTATTAAGGCTGCAGAGGATGGTACCACTTTTAGTCTCTGCCCTTTTCCTGCCTTCCCAAACTGCAGCTGCTCCTACGGGAATAAGGCTTTCTTTTGGCCTTCAGTGATGTTGCATCAGAGAGGAGCAGAACTTGATACCCTGGGTAACGTTTGTTGTTCCAGTCAGAACTCGATACCCTTTTGGTTATTTGCGCCACATCCTGTTTAAAAACCAAGCAATCTCCGTACAGCAGTGCTGATGACATTTGAAGTGGCAAAGGTGAAAAACCTGGCATTTTCCTGACTGAATGGCACAGTATGGAGGGGTAGGGAGATACTTGTGTGTGGTCGTGGTTAGTTTTTGGGTGAAAGTTACTTTTGTAATGGGAGTGCTAAAAGAGGGCTTTCTTCTTCTGATGCTACCACTAATTCCCTCAGCAAGTGAACAAGTGAACAAGTTCTGTGTTTTGATACAGATTCTGCTTCGTTTTATTTTTTAGATGGAAGGCATTGTGTGGTCAGGATTTGGAAAAGTCATGAATCTTTTTTTAGCTCTGCCACGTGACAGTCATGGAAATAACTTGTGTTTGCTCTCTTGAGCCTATAAAACGGAGTTGAATAATCTGTTCCATCTCACAGGGTTGTAGAGTAGCTAATGCTCTGTGGTTGGCTGAGGGCTGCACTCAAATGCAAATCATTGTTTTCCACATCCTGCAGACGGAGAAGGATATCCTGTTGCGTTCCGAGCTAGAGGAGATCCAGGTTCAGCATCCAGGTCGCTTGAAGTGTTGGTACACACTGGACAGAGCACCTGAAAGTAAGATCTAACATGCTACTTCCACTGAAGCTTGAGTCAGCGTATTAATGCGTGTGTGTGACAGGAGACATGCTATCTTGCTTAATGAATCATGTCTGAATGTGCCCAGTAGCATTGTTCTTCATACTGTGATGCACAGAAACTCTCAGATATAATCAGGCAGCATTTCCAATGCTACAAAGTAGGTAGTGCAGTGTTCCTCCCATGACTACACCCGAATATTGACCGTTAATTACTGTGGAAGGTAACCTTCCTCCCTCCTTCCCCACAGGCATCAATGTAACGTGTTAGCTTACTGTCTCGCGTGCATGAAGGCAGCTGTGGTGGGAGCGTCAGAGGCACTGCATCTCACAGAGTGCAGACACCTACCTAGCTGTTACTGTATGGCAGCTCGTGGTAGCTGATCTTCCTAGGCAATGGAATTGCCTTTGTATTAGCAGTGTTTCTCAGTGAAAACACTGTTCCATCTTGGTGCAGTTCAGTTTTAGAGATAATGTGGTGTAGTTGGCTGGTCTAGGTGAGAGGATGAGCTCGCTGAATGTACCTTCCTCAGCTGTGCAAGTTTGAGGAAGAAAAGGCTAAATAGTTACTGCCATTGCAAAAAGGCTCCATAGTTTCTGTGTCATTCCTTGTCATTTTCCATTCTTACCATTCCTCGTCGTGCCCACCCACATCAGGATAGATTCACACTCCTACTCAGTGCCAGTTTGGGGCAGAGAAGGAAAAGCTTCTCTTACCCTGCGACTAAGAACACACCTCCTGTAGCGTGGTGGGCACGGTCTTGCTGTCCCCATAGTCTGTTGCTGTCATCTTCTGCAATTAGTGTTCTCCTGGAATTTCTGATCACTCTTCTTTTTCTTTGATATTTGTGAACTGTGAACTGATCCCAGCAGTTGCAATAAAAGTTTCTCCTTAGAGCCCCTCACACTGTTCTGCAGACTTTCACTACTGTACATGAAACTGAACCAAAACTGGAATTTTTTGGATAATCTGTGGGAGAAAAATGTGTCGGTCTTACTGTGCCCAAAGGTTTGGGTCAGCATCTTTTTTTGCATCCAGGGCTGGGGCTGCGATGGGTAAGCCTGAATCCTAGTATTCACTGATGAGCAACCATGAGTGTTCCAACTAGGAACAACTGCATCAGCTAGGTTTTCCCTAGTGAGCTTGCAAAGAGTGGGTTACGGGGGATGATGTTGTCATTTCACAGTGCTGCAGCTGAGAAGAGTCACGTTCTGTTCATGGCTCTGCCTGAGATTTCCTTGGGGCTTTTAGCAAGCTTTGTGAGAAGTTAGCCCTTGTTTTCTCCATACACCAGTTTTGCGTCCTAAAAGGAGAGGCGGCAGTTTTTCCATGTAGCTGTGTTGAGGACACTAATGCGAGTGGAGTGTACAAATGTTTAGAATGTTACTAAAAAAACCCCAGCACCCCCCCCCCAAAGTTACTTGTATCTATATTTTCCTCCTTTTTCCCCTTCCCGTACTTTGATTTTTGTAACAGCTTGGGATTACAGCGAAGGATTTGTGAACCAAGAGATGATCAGAGACCACCTGCCCCCACCTCAAAACGACGTTCTGATCCTCATGTGTGGACCTCCTCCAATGATCCAGTATGCTTGCATTCCCAACCTGGACAAACTGGGCTACACCAAGGACATGAGGTTCTCCTTCTAAAGAAGACTGATAATTCAGTGATCTTGTGTAGAAGGGAAGAAAAAAACGTTTAATGGGGAACAGGACAGAGTTACAGGGATGGCTGATGCACAGTGCTGGGAAGCTACATTCACGTTTAAAATGCTTCATTTTTTCTGAGTCTCTGGCAAGTGAGACCCTGAAGCTCAACTGTACTGTGTGTTGCACAGAAACGGCTGTATTGTGGAAAGGTAGTGATGCCTAGTGCTCAAAGGAGGACAGTACAGCTGCTTAAGGCAGTAAACACTCATTTACACTTCTTAGCACTGTAATCAAATGGCAGTAATATCCTACTTCCTAACACTGTGCATACCCAGTATTTTATTTGGTAGGAAGTATGAAAATGTATAGAGAGTGCTGGATTATTCACCTTGCTTATGCCAAATTTTAATCCTTCCAGAGCTTTTACAGTATGAGGGCCAGGAGTGTTTGCCTTGTGTGCATAATCTTTGCAACCTTAGCAGCTTACAGATGCCTGTTCAGCTGAAGAATGACAGTTAACCATTTATGACTGAAGTTGTTCAAGCTGCTGTGTTAATCAAAGCGGAGAGGTAGACAGCAATACAAAATGTGTTTCCTTTGTATTTTGGCATAGCCTCTCTTAAATGTAGACACTTTTCCAGCTAGTCACAGTTATCATCCCTGGGCAATGAAAGAAACTACAGAAAGCAGGCAGCTCTGTGTGCTGTTCCACAGATAGCTAGAATTTTTTGCTTGTATGTGTGTGGAATACTGAAAAAAATACTGACTTTAGTATTGGCTTTTAAATAGCAGATGGTGCCATAGGAGTACAAATGCCTTGTTTTGCATGGCCTGTGCAGTGAAAAAAAAGGCTGGGTGAAAACTGGATCTTAGTTTTCATTTCTTATTTCCCTGAGGTGGATTTGGGACAGAGGGAGCTCAGGTTTCGTTGCCAGGGTGGGCTGCGGCAGGTAGCCCAGCTTCGGGTGCAGGACGCGTGGAGTCGGGATGCGCCTGCGTGTCCTGTGCAGGCAAAGCTCCAGAGGGTTTTGTTTGGTCAGGATGCGTGGGAACAACCTTAAGTCACCAAGCTGACAGCAAATTCAAATGTCTCGCTGAATCTAAACACTGTTCCTTAGATGCTGTTCACTACAGCTCTGATTTTATTTCTTCTAATACACTTTTTTTACAGCAGCCTTTTACCTAGCCTTTAGTAAATGTAAGGCATCTTCCATGCTGAGCCTAATGTTTCTGAACAGCAGGGATGCTGCTGAGATGAGGGCTGTCCTGCAAGGAATCTGTGAAACTAAAAATCTTGTTCTGGTGATGAAACCGGAGTGACCGAAAGGAAATTTAGTCATATATGAAGTACTGTGGATCCCAGTTAGCTGCCAGTGTCAGTGTATAATACCACTTGATTTGGGTAGGTATTTGAGGTTATAGCTTGCTATGTTTTCTTTTGTGCCTATGCAACAGATGGGTACTGTGCACTTCAAAGGTTAATTTTCAGCATGAATTAAAAGGAGAAAAAGATACTACAGTTAATTTGAGGAACCTCAAACAGATAATGCTGTTATTAATTTCATTAATTAGACACTTGCCTCTGAAGTCTTGAATTTTGATATGTGCTTCTGGAACTTGTTCTTTAATTCTGTGCTCCAAAGTTCAAATAACACTCAAGTAAGTTTCAGTCCCTGTTTTTCAGAGGCAAAAGGCAGAAATATGGCAGAAGTTAACTTGCTGCTGGTTTATAGTACTGTGGGAAATGTATTGATTTTTTTCATTATTTAATGAAGTTTTCTTGTTTAAAAAAAAACAAACTAGCTGTTTACGCATCAAATGTTTTGTATTACTTACTTTGCTTATTCAATTACTGGCTTTTTTCACATCTGTGTAAGTAATAAAGTATCTTGCAGGTGAATCACCTGTGTCTTGCTGAGCACGTTGTCTTCAACCTTGTAAGAGACACACTATAATTTTGAAACACTCTGTAAAGTGAAAGTTCAAAAAACCCAGAAAGCCTGTTCGATTGGTTTTACCCAAGTGCTTGTCTCTCTGAGTTTGGTGAGAACTGCTGTATTTGGATGCTGAATCAAGGAGTAAACTGTCTCGTGTTCTCCCCATCAGTCCAATTTCCTCTTTTAACCTTTATTTTGTACATCATCCTTGTGAACATGAGGCTTTTAATAAATAAAAAGAGGGGGTTTATATAATCTACTGAAACAGAACTGTGTCACAGTCCCTTTTGCTTGATGGTCCTGTCCTACAGCATTTAAACAAGGCAGTGTTAGAAGTTGGGTTTACTTTTTTTTTTTTTTTTTTCCCCCT
>Ga0065711_1037159_pt1 | contig 20126 bp, 10 predicted proteins | sample Hoacrofraction12_FD_59098 | JGI IMG/M metagenome (GOLD analysis project Ga0065711, IMG submission 59098) | Hoatzin crop microbial communities from Cojedes, Venezuela - Epithelial fraction 12 v2 (version 2) | ecosystem: Host-associated > Birds > Digestive system > Esophagus > Crop | place... | reverse complement strand
TTCCTTTCTACCCTTTTTGAAAAGGGGCACAATGTTTCCCTTTTTCCAGTCACTGGGAACTTCCCCTGACTGCCATGACTTTTCAAATATCATGGAGAGTGGCTTGGCAAAGCTTAGTCTATTCAGTTACTCTCTGATTCTGATTTCAAATATCTGTCTAGTTTGCCCTTGAATGCTAGTAAAATTCTTCCATTCACTATGTCCTCTTCAAGGAGTTTCGTAGGTCTAATACACACTGTGTGTAATTACATTAAATAGAAAACACTTCTCACTCTATTTCAGTAAGCAAGTAAGCTACCTGAAAACAGTCACCAGAGAAAAAGCTTAATACAACCACCCTCCCCCCAAGTTTCAAACATTTATTGAAGAGCTAAAAAGGATATATTGGTAAACATTGGACTGTAGTCTAAAATATTTGAATGACAAATTTTTCACAGAACTTGTTGGTTATATTCAGCAGGCTGGATCAGGTATTCTTTCCCCAAAACGCAGTATGTGAACTACTTCTGTTTTCCTATCCTTCATTTATCAGATATCTATTTTCTTCTGTATATTGTGTAACAGTGGACCCTGACACCTATACATTTTCACTAAATATTTTTCATTTTTTCCTTTTTCATCATATTTTCCATTTATTAATACAAAATACAAAAATAGGCAGCTTTTGGTTTGCTGCTACTTTACTTTCCACATAAAGCTGCCTCTTTGCTTCTCTTATTGGAATATGTTGTAAAGTGTGGCATTGTGCTACGAATTTAATGATTCACTGATCCTACTATAACTTAAGTTAGATAATCCCTCAGCTGGATCTGCAGAATAAGAAGTAACTTAAAACAAAATCTGCAGGCAGCTAGTATTCTCTGTTGTTTTAGCCTTTCTTGCCTAAGCAATTAATGAGCCCCGAAGAATAAAGCATAGTAGATTCATTTTTGAAAACTGACACCAAAGTGGTAATTATCATAAAACTGCAATTTGATATGACTCAAATTAGCAGTTAAAGTGAGAATTTTTTATCTTAGTTTAAGAACAAGGTAATAAATATTCAAGAAAAACAATATTTCTATTTTCTTTGAAATGTCTGAACATCTCTCAAATATCTTGTTTATCCTTTTCACTAATAGAAATTCCAAGTAAAAAGGGGTGGGCGGTGCAAAGGTGATTCCTGTAAAACTAACCTATGACAATGCCTGTGTTAAGTGGTGAAGTAATGGATTTTCAACTACTAACATAAGATTTCCCGCCAAATTTTTATCAACCAAATAAATTTTCTTGTCAGACTTTTCAAATCTGACCATTCATTATAATGAAGCATATTATTCTGAAATAATATATCTGGTTCGTAGTATTCCATTTAGATGATAACAATGCACCTTCACAATTGTCTCAGTAGGTATTTCAACACAGGATGAGTTAACCAGAATCATTCCATGTGATTGCAGTTAAGAGTTTAAGAAGTTTTTCTAATCTGGCAATCTACAACTTCAGAACTACTGCATTTTGGTACAGTCTCTTGCCTAAAAGACACTGTTGAAATGATTATTGCCTTCTCTAGACAGCTTTCAGCCACTTCTTACAATAAACTATCTTCTCATTCTGTAACAAAAGCTAAAATGCTTTACAAAAGTACTTGTGTGCACTCACAGTGTAGACAGTGTTTGAAAAGTCTGTTCCAACAAGAAAAACTGCCTTGCCTGTTTTCCAGGGAATCATAGTCATCCTAGCCAGTTAAAGCCATTTAAAGAAAATTATATTTGCCTCTATGGTTACACCAAGCAGAAGTATAAACCCATCTGTAGTATAGCTCTTCATCAGTGAATACCATTGGTTAAAATTCACTCATGTTCACGTTTGCAGGTGCTTTGTGTGTGAAAACTCAGCACTGGAAAATGAAGGTTAATAATTCTTTCAGTTCTTGGAAAGGAGTGCAAAGGACGTTTTTTCTAGTCAGTTATCCACTTTCTTGTACTCGAATTGTGAGAATGGAAGAATGCATGATGTGCTTGTCTCCAGATATAGGACTGTTTCAACCGCCAGGTGGGACATATTTTTATTTTTTTTCAACTAGAGAAGTGCAAAGCACAGAACATATTAAGAAGATATGAGCTATTATACTTATGAATTTAGGTTCAGGTACATATAAGACTTGGAATTTTGCTGTTTCTATAACTGCTTTTATCTTGATGATAAAACTTCATCCATGAAATCCTAGGCTGAATATTAAATGGTTTTTGTCTCTAATTGTCGTGTTTTAACCCCAGCTGGCAATTAAGCACCACACAGCTGCTCGCTCACTTCCCCCGCAGCGGGATGGGGAGAGAATCAGAAGAGTAAAAGTATGAAAAGTTGTGAATTGAGATAAAGACAATTTAATAGGGAAAGCAAAAGCCATGTGCACAAGCAAAGCAAAATAAGCAATTCATTCACTACTTCCCGTCAGCAGGCAGGGATTCAGCTATCTCCCGGAAAGCAGGGCTGCATCCCATGTAATGGTTACTTGGGAAGACAAACACCATCACTCCGAACGTCCCCTCTTCCTTCTCCCACCAGGTACATATGCTGAGCATGACATCATAAGGCACGGAATATTCATTTGGTCTGTTGGTTTCAGCTGTCCTGGCAGTGTCCCCTGCCAGATTAGCATGCACTGCAAGCCTCCTTGCTGGTAGGGTGGTGTGAGAAGCAGAAAAGGCCTTGACTCTGTGTAAGCACTGCTCAGCAATAACTAAAACATCCCTGTATTATCAATACTGTTTTCAGCACAAATCCAAAACATAGCCCCATACTATCCACTGTGAAGAAAATTAACTCTACCCCAGCCAAAACCAGTGCATAATTTTGCAGCTGAATACTCTCAGCAAGAGTTTTCTTTTGGAAGGGGAGGAAGCTACCTCATAGGTAAGCTCAAGAAGTGCAGGCTAAATGAGTGGACAGTGAGGTGGATTGAAAACTGGCTGAACGTCAGAGCTCAGAGGGTTGTTGTCAGCAGTGCAGTCTAGTTGGAGGCCTGTGACTAGTGGGGTTCCGCAGGGGCCGGTAGTGGGCCCAGTTTTGTCCAACTTATTCATCAGTGATCTGGATGAAGAGTTAGAGCGTACCCTCAGCAAGTTTGCTGATGACACAAAACTGAGAGGAGTGGTGGATACACCAGAAGGCTGTGCTGCCATTCGACGAGACCTGGACAGGCTGGAAAGCTGGGCAGAGAGGAACCTGATGAGGTTCAACAAGGGCAAGTGCAGGGTCCTGCACCTGGGGACGAACAACCCAATGCACCAGTACAGACTTGGGGCGGACCTGCTGGAGAGCAGCTCTGTGGAGAGAGACCTGGGTGTCCTGGTGAACGACAGGTTAACCATGAGCCCAGCAGTGTGCCCTAGCTGCCAAGAAGGCCAATGGGATCCTGGGGTGAATTAAGAGGAGTGTGGCCAGCAGGTCGAGGGAGGTTCTCCTTCCCCTCTACTCTGCCCTAGCGATGCTGCATCTGGAGTCTTGCATCCACTTCTGGGCTCCTCAGTTCAAAAATATAAAGAAAAATTCTGTAATAACTTGCCCAGTTCTGGGATCCCGGGTTCAAGAAAGATGAGGAACTACTGGATAGAGTCCAGCAGAGGGCTACGAGGGTAATGAGGGGACTGGAGAATCTCTCCTCCGAGGAAAAGCTGAGGGAGCTGGGCTTGTTCAGCCTGAAGAAGAGAAGGCTGAGAGGGAATCTTATAGGTGATTATAACTATCTTAAGGGTGGGTGTCAAGAGGATGGGCCAGACTCTTTTCAGTGGTGCCCAGCAACAGGACAAGGGGCACTGGGCACAAACTGAAGCATAAGAAGTTCTATCTGAACACGAGAAAGAACTTCTTCACTCTGAGTGTGCCAGAGCACTGGGACAGTCTGCCCGGAGGGGCTGTGGAGTCTCCTTCTCTGGAGATATTCAAGACCTGCCTGGATGTGGTCCTGTGCAGCCTGCTGTAGGTGACCCTGCTTTGGCAGGGGAGGTTGGACTAAATGAACTCCAGAGGTCCCTTCCAACCCCTACCATTCTGTGGTTCTGTGAACATAAATTCTGAATTGTGGGCCTCTGCCTTATTTGTCCTGTAATCTTCATTAGAACTTCACATACTCTTTCATGTTACAGTAAGTAGGATATCTTCCAGGATGTGCCTAAGGATGTGCTTTAAACTGAATTCAAGTTAAGGATTGAAAATAAGAAAAAGCTGTAGCCAATGCCAAGTGCTGTGTGAGTGGTGAAAAGAATCTTTGAAAAACCCTGGTGGAACAGCCTGAGCAACTATCAGTGCCACTACAGAAGGATATTATTGTAAACTTGGTATTCAATTGTTTAAGATATTAATGCCAGTGTTTCTTATAGAAATACTTTACTTAAAATGAAGTGGCTACCTCCGTAAGTGAAAGGTAATAAATTAGAGAGAATTGAATCTACAGACTGTTCTCTACTAATTTCTAGGTAAAACTGAATGTTGTATAGTGTTGGAAAAGGGGGTGAAAAGTTATGAATTACTTCACCATTCTTGTGATATTGTCTCTTAGTATGTGTCTTAAAAGCTATCATTACTGTAATCTCATTTTTAACCCTTTATAACATGGGATTTCAGGAGATGTGCTGTAAATTCTCCTTTCCCTCATAGGAGAATAGATGGAGGGGAGGCACAGACCACAAACTTAGACTGAGTTCAACTATCCTCAGCTCATAAATTTTATTTTCTTATGATAAATTTCAATATAATGCAGTTTTTGTATTTCAAATTATCTTTAGTCTATTGGATTCAACTGGGTCCCAACAGTATCTAAAATCCCACTGTTCTAGACATCTTCCTTTGCATTGTAAAGGAAAATCATGTACATATGGCAAGTTTATTGGCAGTCAGAATGATTTGTCATTTTGCATCTGACAAAAGAAAAAAAAGATAGATGGTAAGTCCTTGAAAGGAAATAGATGGTGTTCTCTCAACTGGAAAAATCTCAGTGCTAAGAAAACTGAGTATCTTTCAATGACAAGTGCCTGTTACTCACTGTATTTGCAGATAGTTTTTAAACATGTAACTTAAACTGTAACACAGTTAATTCTGATGTCACAAAAAAGCAATTACTGTAACACATCTGAGCTGAGATTTCATAACTGAAGACACAAAAAAAAAGTATTAATTTGAAAGACACAGTACAATTTCCTGCAATGTAATTTAATTATGAGTGGAAACTTTACTGGAAATTGTTGATAACCCTGTAAATAATACTAACAATATAACTGCTTGTGAAAATGATTCTGTGCAAAGCTGCTTTAATCTCAGGTCTTTAAGCAAAAGGTTAAAGTTCATTTACATCCAAGTGATGATTTTGACTCTATCTTCTCCAGTAACCTAACATGAAACTTAACTAGCAGTGGAAAGGATTTATACTGTGCTTGCTGGTCAACTTTTTGTTGTTATTATGAATGGTGTTGGTTGTCTTTAGAAGAAGTTGAAAGAGACGTAATATGTCCCTTACACAGACACTTTTCAATTATGTGGAAATCTTGAGCCATAGCTTGTCTTTGTTAGATATGGCAACTGTGTCCTGGGCAGTATCAAGAGAAGCGTGGCCAGCAGGTCAAGGGAGGTGATTCTGCCCCTCTGCTCTGGTGAGAACCCACCTGGAATCCTGCATCCAACTCTGGAGCCCCCAGCACAAGAAGGATGTGGAGCTATTGGAGCAAGTCCAGAGGAGGACCACAAAAATAATCAGAGGGCTGGAGCACCTCTCCTGTGACGAAAGGCTGAGAGAGTTGGGCTTGTTCAGCCTGGAGAAGAGAAGGCTGCGGGGAGACCTAATGGCAGCCTTTCCATTACCTGAAGGGGGCCTATGGGAAAGACGGGGAAAATATTTGCAGCAGGGCCTGTTGTGACAGGACAAGGAGTAATGGCTTTAAACTAAGGGAGGGTAGATTTAGACTGGATATAAGGCGGACATTTTTTACAGTGAGGGTGTTGAAACACTGGAACAGGTTGCCCAGAGAGGCAGTAGAGGTCCCAGCCCTGGAAACATTCAAGGCCAGGTTGGATGGGGCTCTGAGCAACCTGGTCGAGTTGAAGATATCCCTGCTCACTGCAGGGTAGCTGGGCTAGATGACTCTAAAGTATTCTATGATTCTGTGGTTCTGTTTTTCTATATTGAATATTTGCACTTATACTTACGCTGTTAAAATCTACCGTAAAATTAACAGACAGTTTTGTGTAAGCTTTGGTTCAATATCACATTTTTCCTTCGAGGTAAATGGGGATTCAAAACATAGGTGTGTATCTTCAAAATAGGAAATAGGTAATAGGGATTCTTATTCCAGTCTCAGTGGCTAGACTTTCCTTCCCTTCAGAGCAAGGTCTCTCACAAGTAGATCTGCCTCAAAGTATGTATCCATGCATAACGATTTCTAGGTTGTACAGAGCTGGTATAAAACAGTTTGATGAATACATCAAGACTATTGGTAAACAACATTGGTGCTTACATCTTCCAAAGAAGATTCTGGTTCCTTACATTTGAAAAGATGTATAGGTCTTCAAACTACAATCTCCTCGCTGTTCAGTGAAGAGCGGCCACTGCTGTAGGGCTTATATGGAAGAATCAAGTTGAACATTGGAAAATGAATAGAGCCTGAAACAGAGAAATACTTTGGAAACACAGGGAATATGAAGAGTAATAAAAATCGTACTTTCTTCCGCGTTTCCCAGTGTTGATTTAGCATACTCTTTCTGAATCAACAGCAAACACCCTAGAACCTTAACGCCTCCATATTTCTCTGCAGTTAAAGTGAACTGGCACTTCAGGAGTGTTCAGAGTAATCTCGAGAGTGAATTGGAGTACGATAATAAAATCCTGCTTAATGACCCATTCATTCATATACCAGATGAAACTTTTGATGTTGTTGACTTTGTACATCTGTGCTGTAGGAGAGCTTTAACTCCAGAGTGCATGAATCAAGTCTTCAAATAGTAAATGAAGGAGAATTTCAAATAAACTAAATAATAAAGGCCAGGTTTCTCTAGTATTCTGGTGCCCTGGCTGAGATGTCTGTTCTAAAGTCTCAAGCAACATGTCAAAACTTGGACATGTAGCTATTATTCCTGCACTTCTTTCTCCCTAACTGTAAGAAGATTTCTAGGTACCACTTTTCTGCTTTTTGTCAAGCAATTAATCCCCTTTTTTTTGCTTCTTTTTTTTTTCTTCTTTTCCTTGCTACACAATCTGTCTAGCAAAAAGTTGTATGAAGTAGACATTTTTCTTTCCATAGAAACCTAAGTGCAATTGCCAGGCTTTTAGATTCAGGAAAGTGGATGAAAAGATAACATACAGAGTCATTTTCCAGATGTTTTCTCTCCTCCCTGTACAAATGTCTGACATGAACTTATGCCATGACTTATATTGGGCTTTCTGACAGTTCAGTAGTTACATGAACTCGGATCACTTCAGTCTCTGTAACCTGAGTAATAGGTGGGAAAGTACATTTGCATTAACCTTGCATGATCATTTCAAAGAATCACCTGTTTCTCTGGAAGTGTTTGGATACTCCGTTATGTAAGCACACTAATTTAGGTACCAAATTAAATAAACCGAGCCATTTTTAACAGATGTACTGCTTTTCCAATGTTTAAATGATAGTTGCTGCCTAAGTAATCTATTTCATAGTCTAATAGCTCTATACAACTTGTTTAGTGCGAAAAACTGTTTTGAAACTCTTCCTGTATTTGTCTCAAGACTTTAATTAGCAATTTCAGCTATTCATTCTAGCAATTGCAGCTTGTTGCTGATTTTTTTTCTGTGTATTTTTTTCTGAATGTCCCTATGTTGCTACCCTTACGCTACCAATTGTTTGCTTCAACTTTGTGACTGTCTTTTATGACACTTGTTCCCATTGTTGGACTTTGAAGACTATACTTTCCAATGGAGAAGTCTATGAAATGCAGATAGAAATCTGCTTCTAGGACAAGTGCTTGTCTCCCTTGATTCTGTCCTAGATGAACAGCCAGTGCTTCAATGGAACCGGATCCTTTGAATACTTTCTAGAGTAACTGGATCTCATACATTAGGCCAAAGTAAATAAGTTGGCACGTAAGTCTTAAATCAACTGTAGTTTACTTTATCATGCTGTCTGACAAACATACATACATACAAATATATATACACATGTATTTCAGAAAAGTGTTAGGTTTCTTCCTGAAATTTTGTGTGTCACACTAACAGATTTCCGCATATTTCTGATATGAGGATTTTAAGTCTTAAAACCAAAAAGGCGTGAATACACTTCTATAGTCAGGATCACGAAAATGCTAAGAAAAGATCTGAAACTTTATTTCCTTGATTACAATGTCACTCACCAGGGGAAAAGAAAATAATCTGTGGCATGTGTGACTCTCACTTAGAAGTTGCATTGTGAAACAGTACAGCTTAAGTTGTAAAGAAACGTAAGGTAAGTACTACTGGCATGACAAAGTAACAGAAAGGTGCTCTATCCATAATCACAAGTATTGTGAAAGGTGCAAAAAATTTCTTTTTTATTCAGAATTTAAAGGAAAGAAAACAAGACTTTTACAAGCAAGAAGTATTTCTGGATTTGTATCTGCCATGATCCTGAAAAATCTTATGCTAACTTGGGCATTTTTTCCACCGTCCAAAGGAGGAAAAAAAAAATCACTCTTCCAGACTCGGCTGTCAAAAAAGGGGTTTTGCGGGTTTTTCCACTTTCTGCTTATTAGTATTGGTGCATTAAGCATATAAAAGAAAAAAGGCCCTCGTAATCATCCTGTGGAATGTAGGTACATTTAACTATTTGTTAGAAAAACTTGACTCACTTAGCAGACTATTCTGTCGGAATGTCTAGCTCTTGGAAGTATTTTTCCAGAGTTTCCTACAATACAGTATGTGCACACAAAAAAATACATCTAATATTTTACATTAGAACAAATCAGGCATATATTTGTGGCACAAGCAGAGGGAAAAGACAGCAGTGTGTGAAGTGTTTGTCTGACAAAAGAAGGCTAGTCATTTCAATGGAGTAGATGACAGCCTTTCAAACATATCCTGTCATGGTTACAGGAGCCACATGAGGAGATCTAAAGATTAACATAGCAGAAGTAATGACGCGAGACTTTATCTTGTTGATATGGAAAAGGATATATCTCTATTTGAGTAGTTCAGCTAATGGAAACTGTTTCTGTGAGTTCAGATTTTTGCTGTGATGAAAACTTGAGCTTCCCCACTGAAGTAGCAATCTGTCTCTCATAGAAAGTTGAACTTCAGGCTGAAGCAGCAGGAGTTGTTAATCTTCCAGTGAAATTAAAATTCAGAACACTTTCTATATCTTTTCTGCTAGAAAGCTGATTCACTTCAGCAGATACAGCAAGGTGGAGGCAAAGCCACTCCTATCACAGGTAGTGTAGTTGACAAAACTATTTAGGAGGGTGGTATCCCTCACTTTCTGCAATAAACTTGTAGCTGCTTCAAAAGTTTAGCCATCCTTTCATAAGGATGCATTTGTATGTTTTTATGTTAGTTTTTAGTTTTTAAGGATTGTATTAAAAGCTGCTTAGTCACAGATTCATATAATTTTATACATGTATATATTGTTGAGTCTACATATCATTATGTAGTCCTTTTAGCCATCTGAAATCTTACTGAAGTGCTTTAATGTCTATGGAACTCGACCTTTTAAGCTGCCAGTAAATGCTATTTTGTCTGAATATTGGAATGAAGTGCCTTCACCCAGCACAGTTGTTTAATATAATTCGATTTTAATAGAATAATAGCTTCATACCAGGATCTTTAATTTCTCCTTAAATTTTTCTGCTAGAGAAACACAGCTGGCACCTGCTTTTGCTTGACCTCTGCCTTTACTTGTAGTATATTTATTAATGTTTATTTCTATTTATTATAGTTTATTATATACAAGGAATTATGCACTTCACTTTGTATTATGAAAGTATCCGAGTCTTTGGAAACCACTTATTTACTATCCTCAGATCACTTTTTTTGGGCACTATGTTTTGAAAAATGAATATTTTAAAATACTCTTTACTTGTTTCCATAGTATTTTCTCTCTTCTGGTTATTTTTAACATTTCCAGTTTTATTACTTTGTGAAACTAATATTTAGGATGTTGACTGTTTAAATTGAAATCTGTAAGAGGCTACACTTATGAGTATGCTTATGAGGCAGAACACACAGCATTACGATTTTCCTTGTTACAGATCCAAAAGTGATTCAGAAAGTGATTCTGTCTTGATCCCCCAAATTTGCAGCAGCAGGTTTAGCAGGGTTTCTTAATCAAGCACCAGAAGAGGCAAAAAATTCCTGGAACACAAAAAGCCCCAAGGTCCACCGATGGGATGTTACTGTTACTTTAGACATCTGTTTCTGTATTCCTGGCTTCCTTATTTGTGTTTTTCATAACCCATGGTAATGCAGGCTGTTTAAATACTTTAGCAGTGTAATATAAGTAATTCAGTGAAAGTTGAATACTACTGGCTTCTGAACTTCATGCTGGCAAGTGGAAATATAGATTACAGTTCCTACTTTAAATAAGATATAAACAAGACTATTCTTAGGCAATATCCTTCTCCTTTCTTACAAGAAATATACTTTTTCTTTAAAAGTTTTGATTCCTATTTGGTCTTTTTTGTTGTTTCTTTGCTGGTCTTTAAATAGTGAAGGCCATTTCCACAAGGTATTGAGAAAATGAAGGTGGTTAGCGGCTGCATTACGGTTGTACCTGATGTTCTATGGCATATAGTTAAGTATGATACTTCTATTATCTTTATGATGTTTCTGTATTTTAACTGGGTGATAGACGGAAATTGGCTACCTGTATAAATGTTTTCTCTCCTTTATTAGTGATCCTTGTTTCAGCTTAGTGTTCAGCATTTGTTTCAGTTTAGTGAAGTTAATGTTAATGGGCTTTCATTTTTTTAGGAGGTTATTTACCTAAATATATAATCTAAAAAAGGAAAAGATGTATACAGATGATACTGTATTTTATTTTCAATATATCCACTTCATACTAAATTCAGAAGTGTTTTGCCTAGCAGTTTTATGAGCTTGAGCTTAAAATCATTTATCCTTCTCTTGTCCCATGCACAGCCCACTACATGATTTTGTGGTACTCTATTACTGAATCAAAATCTTTACTTTGAACACAGTAGTTCAGAGTAGCTCTGGTCTCTTTTGTGTGGTATCATTTACTATTCCTCTGGAAACTAGGACAACCTAAATCTTTCCAGTTTTGTCTGCTTGTCATCCACGAGTCAGAGGATCACTGACACATTCCAGGGCAAAACAAGGTTCGTTGTAATACAGTTTAATTTCAGTGCTTTACTGTATTTCAATATATTGCCCAGTAATAGACGAGTGGTATGCACATCCAGTTGTATCTTGGCCCTCTTTCTCTGAGGAAGAAAAAAGCTATGTGGACTCTGTCATTTTCTGAGCTTGTCTACATTTCATAAAACTTTTTCAAGTACGGAAAACCAAAAGAACTCAGAATTGCTTGTATTTGCCTTTAGACAGCTTTCTCTGGCACATTTCAAATTGCATGTGCTGACCTACTTCAGGGTCTTTTTTTTCCTGGGGACTGTTGTAAGCACTTCTGTATTTGTAGTTTTGAGATGGAAAATTTAAGTTTCTGCATTTATAAGAAAAATGGAGACCTCCATACAAATTACAAATCTAAATTCTACCTTTATCAGCTTTCTTTGAATTACTTTACTTTAAAAAAAAAAAAAAAGCCCAAAACCTTGTTAAATATATCTTGTTTATTCAACTGGCAATTCCACAGTAAAAATCTGATTCCAGGTAATGCTTTGAGAGTATTCCTTTAAAAGTAGTTGTCACACCTTATGACAAGAGACATCATCTTGGACAGCATTGTAGCTCCAACACGTTTCTTTGACTACTAGACTTGATTATAGCCAGCTGCTTAAGGCTTTGCTTGAATAAAAATGGGATATATTGCATACATGAGTAAAAGTAGACTTGAACAAGACTTCAAAGGATCTCTTGTGGGAAGAAGCACAAAAATTACATCAAAGCACAGTTCTATGAATGATAGCTGACAGCAGATCTCACTGAAGTTGTTGCTGTCCCCCGTTGCTTGTTGCTGTTCGAAGCTAGCTTTTCAATGATATAAATGAGGAACTGCTTTGGTTTATGTCTGGCTTCTGCCTGCCTTGGATGGTTGTGAAGCCAGGTAATATAGAGTTACAAAATAACAGAGGAATAGAACTTACCTTGCATACAATAAAACTTCTAAAAGAACTAACAAAGCTTAGCACATCAGATAGTACAGACAATAAGCACTGTCATAATCAAGCTGAAAAGTTGATCAAGACTCTGTTCTGGCAGGCAGAGCAAGACAGCCCTCATCTGAAAGAGTTTACAATGGGCACTGTCAAGATTTCTCTGAGAAGACTGAACCATTGAGAAGCTTCAGAAAAAAATCTGTAACTGTAAGAAAAAGTGACCTCCTTTGTTTCTAGTCAATGTTATAACAGCATGATTAAAGTCTTGCTTCATAGCTTTTTAGAAAATTCAGTTGTGTATGTACCGCATCCTCATTTTCATGTACGATCTTTCATGCAAGGCAACAGCTTGAACAATTGCATTTATCTGTATAAAAAAAAAAAGAAAAACAAAAAGAGGGGGAGGGATGCGAAAGAAAGAGACAGCTTGAATGGTGTGGGTTTTAACTTATTTATTCAGGAAAAGTCTGGTGAGACTAAGTTATTTTGTCAGGCAGCCTCTTTGTATGTTAAACTACCTGATAGAGATCATGACATGTCACTGAGTCTGGTTAATCTTTCAGACTAGTCTAGATATGCCTATGGAAGATATTGCTTATTGATCATTTTTAGCAAATGTCTTGACACTCCAGTAAAAGCCTTCAGTTTCTCAAAGTCACATAACAAACTGCAAGGTTACTCTGGTCAAAAGACATACAATATTAGTAGAATTATGTCATAAATTTCCTGTGGTCTTAATATTTCATGATATCTGATCATTGAAAAGATTACCAAAAACAAATTCTTATGCAAATAATTCTGCCAGTTTTTGTAAAAAGAAGAAAAAAAAATTAAGAAAAATAAAAAAGCCCTACTTCTGATGTTTTTTTCTGCAGAGAATCTGAAATGAAACTCAAAAATTTAGAAATCAGCCAGTTCTTGTGTGGTGCTCAATCAGTTCTCAAAGTTCTTAATCTATGAATTATTACATAATCTATTTGCATATAATGAAATAGTGGTTACTTTGGTCCTAACGAACTGGAACTCTGCAGGGCACAACAGTTGAAATGAATCAGTAACAGAAGTCTTGCTTTTGTCAGGTCAGCTAACCCTTTACTGATAGTTAGTCATGGTAACCATTTTGTGTATTCATATAAATATACAATTGCATAATTTATGTCCTTATATTGAAATGTCCCATATAAGCATTTGCTAAACTGCAGAATGCCTTCATCCAATATGAGTAATAACAGACATTTTCCAGATTATGTTTTCTGTGAAGCCCACATTAGTCAGTAGATCCTGAATCCAACAAATCCCCGAACAACTTTTAGAAATTTCTTTCTTGCATCTACCCTAGTGAACACAACCTAGCCTGCAATGCAAGATCTGGGTTCAGATCTTCACATGCTTAATTTAGACAGGAAAACCTAACCAGATATCTCAATGGAGTTCCATATCCAGTTTTAGGATGGAACTCACTTCCTTCAATTCAAAGTTCTTGCATTCTTTTGTCCAATATATTAGATTCTTTTGTTTATTCCTTTCTATTGTAATGCTTTTCCTGACACAGTGGTTGGTTTTTTGGGGGGTTACACAAAGAAGTGATACAGTTCACCTGGTGCAAATTAAAGGTCTGCATAAATTCATTCTGTATCTTTGTGGCCTGGGAACTCAGACTGGAAATAAAGGTTCAAATCACTCAAAACTGGGACTAAAATCAAGACCTCTCAAATAACAAGAGAGCTTTAACTAATAACAATGAAAGGGTAATGTCTCCTTCCTAGAGCTGGGTTTTTAAGTAAGACTGACTCATATACAAAGACTCAAAGACTGAGAATTCTAAACATAGAGCAAATCTATGGCTTATGTGATTGCATATAGAGCACAGTAGTGTCTTTACAACCTGCTGTGGAATTGAGGCACTCAAGGAAAAGGTTTATGTGGCAAAACTCCTGTGCACAGTCATGAAGTTCAGTGGTGAAGTAGCAAATTCCAAAGAACGAACACTGTATTAATCTTGGTTCTCAGTTCTTACTCATTAATGTTAATGAACTAGCTTCACTAACAGTATTTTATTAAACAAGGAAAAAAAAAAAGACAAAATATATAGCATTAAAGATAGAAGATAACACAATTGCTCAGTTATTTTAGTGCCTCTGCTATTCACAAAGCAACTCAGGACTAGGCATGATTTTTGTTGACACTGGGGGATTTTTCCTTCCACTTCTTCCCTCACTGTCTGTCCTACACTCCCACCCCTCCACAAATTGTCAAGTATTGTGGAGTGGCAAGGCCCATGCCTTCTTAGGCAGGACTATAGGATAAAGGAAATAAAAGTTGGTATTCAAGTAGACTTTACACTCAATTTAATTTTCTCACTAAACATCAACCACCCTACCAAACTAAACACCCTATGAGGCCTTAAAATTCTAGAAAAAACCTTATCTCCCTTGTGATATTTAGGGGTCAATTTTTTCACAGTATATTTAAAACTGTTATGTATGGAGTCACAAATTCAGATTTCTCATTGTCACAGTAAAAGGAAGATAACTAATATTTTACTTGTGTATCTAGTTCAGAATGTACCATCCTCTTACCCAGTATAATAAAAGGCTAGGCTAGTCCTTATCTGATTATTTCACACATTTGATAGCCTTGATAGGAAAATTTCTGCCAACAGAACATTTCACACCCAGAAAGTGCACTCTTCAAATTAATTAACAATTCTGTCATGCCTATTTATTTTTTCAAATATTCTTATGGTTAGGAATACTTAGAATGAAATTTTGGTACTACACACCTGGAAGTGATGATACAAGAGAAACTGCAACAGCTAGATGATCAGTTTTCTTGGTCATGAAGAACTCTATCACTATTTATTTCTGCAGGATCACTTGTCCTTTAGTAAGGACACAAATATGGTTCTATCTGTTCTCAGTAGACCAGGAAAAAGAATTGCTCAGCTATTACTTGGTAAACTCAGGATACCTTTGTTGGGAAAAATTACACTTAGTCATTCTATATTGTCAGCCACATGACCTTTCCAGTCTACCAGCCCCAATATAAAGATTTATAAATCTTTGGGAAAACATGGTCCTCTATTTTAATCCCCTTTTGCAAGTGACAAACTGCTTACCTTGTTTTCTTTTGCTTATTAACAGTACTTAAGGCAAGGAACAAAGCCTGAAGTAAGGCTGATACACAGATATGTAAAAATAATGGCATACTACTTACCTCAATATTTAAACATTAATTTCTTAACAAAGTTTATTCTTCTTAACTGCATGAGAAATTACCTAAGATGAGAAACTTCTTAAGGAGAAGTCAGCTGGAAAAATGCCTGTTTCAGAAAATACATGATTACTCTTGATTGTTCTATAGGAGTGAAAAACAGTGAAGGCATTGTACTCTTGCAAACTCCTTATTTTGCTGAGGTCTTTGTTTAATGAGTTGGGTTTTTCCCCCCCCAGGGGATTCTATGTATCAGAATCACTGTAAAACAGGAATCCTGTGTAACCTCTGTCAAGTTCAGAGACTTTTAAAACATTAGAGCAGAAATAGAGTTTTAATCTGGAGCACCCTTTAAAAGGCATTCACTAAAAAAAATTGTGGTGTGTATTCAACTCATGCTGAATGAACCCAGTTCAGTTTTCAGCTAATCAGCTCTTCTTCTAAGAGTGAAGCACAGATCCTGACAGCACAAGTTTATAACTTCTGAATTCCAGAGTCAAAATATATACACCTAGCAGCTGGAATTAAAAGCAGGTGTAAATGTTTGATAAAAAGGTTCAATTTTCTGTCAGCTACAAAGAGAGAATGCCTGCTCCTGAAGCTGCAGAGGCCAGCCTTAGCAGCATAACCTGGGAAAGATGTCAGGTTGAATTTACGCAGGAAATATCTTCCCAGCCTCCTGTGCCCTCCTGTGCATTAGCTCCCTCTCACAGCTGTCATTTCTTTTCACAGATGAACTGAAGTTTAGATGCTTATCAAATATGATACCTTATTTAAAATTGATATTTCATATATAGCACCTATTATAAAGAGAGGAATTCTCTGTAAACTATATAAAGTAATATCCATTAACAAGTGTTGCATCCAACTGACTAGCAACATACAGCTGTACGTAAAAAATAAAATAATCAAGGTATCATTGGGAGAGAGATTCTCTTTTTTGTAAGGCACCAGAGGTTAATTTAGGTGAATGGTCTGCTTTACTGCTATTCTTTCTTTAACAAAATTGAAAAAATGACAAGCAGCCTCAGAATTAAACATCATCTAGATTTGCTTTAATCACTGAAATTATGTTTACAAGTAATACTGAAATCTTAATTCAAAGCTGGTGTACTTTCATGAAGATGAAAGTAAATGCAAAGTGTTACTGCAGGACTAAATTTGTTTAGGTGTCTGTGGGTGGCTTCCAAGTTCCTTCAACTACTTGAACTGGCCTTATAGCTTCATATTATTAATAACCCTGGCATACAATGAGTGAAAAAGTAACACCCACTTGCTTATAGCAGCATATTGACAGCAGAGGAAAAGGCAGTATGTAACAAAGCTAGATTTGGGGTACAGTGAGCACATTGCCAATCCAGGCAGATTTCCAGGCAGACTCCCTGAACAGTATAGGTCCTGAAACTCCTACAACATTTTGAAGGCTCCACACAAGTCTGATTTGCTTATAGACTTTCAGAACCATAAAGCTCTTTAAAAAAAGAATCTTGTATTTTCAGGAAGAGAATAAAAAATTCCAAATGCAAGTATAATTTTCTCTTTTACTTCAGGTGCAATGAATACATCATTTCAAGTTTCATTATTGTATGTGGCATTATTTTGTGCAGAGACTTGATCTGTGTAATTTACATTACAGTCGCTATTGACTCAGATCAGATTTCTAGTGAAGATATCTAAACAACTGGGGCAGGATCCTCTGACAAGCTATAAGGCGTTTAGTGATCATATTTAAAGACTGATGGAAAAGGTGTTGTATGGTGGGTTTTTTGGTTTGGTTTGGTTTGTTGTGTTGTTTTGGGGTTTTTGGTATGGGTTTTTTGGGAGGGGGGCGGGGGGTTTTAAGTGGGGTAGGTTGGTTTTGTGGTTTGGGTTGTTTGGGTTTTTTTTGTAAGAAAAAGTTTGCTATGGAGATCTGGATTCCCTTCCTTTTGAATAGCACCTCATTTAAAGATTCTTGAAGGATGTTGCTGTGTTCATGAAATCTCTTTGGCACTAATATGAGCAATCCAGCTGTAACTGAAGTCAACAGAAACTTCATCAAGGAAATGTCTACTTTGATAATAGTCAATTATGACTCTGGTATTAAAAAGCATACTAGTCTCAGTTTGGGCATCCAAAATGGACTATTTTTGTTTTTTCTGTCTTAATGATAATATTTAATGATTTTTTTGTGTGGTATTTAATTATTCATTGTATAGAAATGTCAATACACAAAGCAACTTATTAAACTGGACTTCATAGAAATTATACAAAGCTATATATCCTACAATAAACAATGAAAAATTAAATACTGAAATGAAATAAGCACTGACACCTCTTAGACTGGATATGTATAAGTACAGTGGGAAACAGAGTATTGCAACAGATGAAGGTGGGGAAGCGAGCCAAGTTAGCCTAATCTGAATTTTGATGCTTTCTAAATGATGAATAAATCTAGGGTAAGCAATGAGAGCATTTATTTAATCAGAGAAATCTATATATTTCTCTGGACCAATGCACTTCCCACCCCACAACTTTATGTTCTATGATACTGCTGTGTAAATATATTTCTCTGTTGTTCACTTACCCATTCTAGGACAAAAAGCCAATATGCAGAACTTCAAATGTTGCTTTCCTTTCCCTTCTGGCAAATCTCTTAACCTCATCATATACAACACTTGTACACATAGTGATATAAATTTATCTTTGGTTTTAAAAAACTCCTTATTTGTCTGAATAATTCTGGACATTGATACATTTTTTACAGATTTTTATTTCTTCCAATTTCCCAAAGATTTCCGCAATTTCCTTCAAGAAATTTCTTTTCTAGGTATAGCAGAACATATCTTACTATAAACATGCTTACTTATTTAAACTATATCATATTTAAAGATTAGCAAAAAATTATAATTCATATTTTCTCTTTGACCTGATGATGTTGTGTTTTGATAAATGCCAGGCATTCTTGGTAGATTAGTAGAGCTACAAACAAAAGAAGGAATGGAATTGCTGGCCAATTAAATACTCAATATGAAGAGGTCAAAGTAGAATAGTTCAGGACTTTTTCAATAAATGAGTCATTTAAAATTGTGATATCTCATTTTCTTGACAAATATTCCAACGAGGGGAGAAAATGGCTCAACATTAATTCTTTCTTGTGACAGAGGGTAAGAAATGGGAAAAAGATATTGAATTAATCTTCTTATCAGAGGTTTGATACTCGTCTTTCCATTTTTATTACCTGGTGTTCCCAGCCCTGTACATTTACAGAGACTTTGTTCATGTCAATTTAGCTTATATCAAGATGAGACTTAGCATTTTTAGTGTATTTGTACTTTCCCCCCATCACCGGTAAGACCCTTAACTGTGAGTTAAAATTGTGATCGTTCAGATGTACAACCAGTATGTAATGCTTAGCACTTATAGTATATTCGTACTTTCCCCCCACCACCAGTAAGACCCTTAACTGAGATTTAAAATTAAGTGATCCTTCAGATGTACAATCAGTATGTAATGCCTTAATTCCCAATGTTGATGATTCTCTTTTTCTTTAAATTTAGCAAGTACTAGATTGCAGTAGGAACAGATTCTCAGTGAAGTATGCATCTGTCCTTCCTGATTGTTTGCCAGGAAGGTGGTACCACTCCTCACAAAATGGTGGGTGTTCTCAAAAGGAGCAACATACTGTATCTTCTCCTACAGCTTTTTGGCTTATTTAGTGGTACCAAATGTAGACACAGATGTATGAATTTCTTGGATTAAATTAATATGTTAATCTCTGAACCTTCCTGGGTCTTCCAAGAATCTGACTGATTCAACAGAAGAAAAATAGTCTAGAAAAGGGCAGAGTCAATCCCTGGTCCTCAGGTGTCACATTTTCTGATCATATCAGATACCAACCATAAATATTAAAATATGTGGAGTAGGTTATTATCAAGATCACTTTTTAAGTAATGAATTGTTAAGCTATCTTTTGTACAACATTGAATAGCATTATGTCTCTTCTGAATCCTTAGCTTCTTCCCTAGAGAAACAAAATTCTTCATGTGTCTCTCTAAATGCCAAAGGTCTTGGACAATTTCTGCCAAATCACATAGAAGGATAGGAGTCTTCAAATATTGAACTTATGTGGAAATTAAAGTTTTACTGACAGTTGCAGCCAGGCAGGTAGAAGAAATAAATTATTACTGGGGAAGCTGGGACATGGTCAAACTTGATGAGCAGTCATTTCTTGGAGTCCTCTGTTGAATGTAAGGATGGCTGCCTTGTGAACTATCAAATGTTAAGTCTAACCTGTTTGTTTCTAGAAACTGTATAATGAGCTCCATCAATCTAGCTATTCTTGCTTTCCTTAACAGTAGTTTATAAATGGTTTAAATGGGGCAGCCTGAACTGACCTCTCTCAATGGCTTCTCTAATAGCCTGAAAGGCTATTAGTCCAAAGGAGGGCTACAAAAATGATCCGAGGGCTGGAGCACCTCTCCTATGAGGACAGGCTGAGAGAGTTGGGCTTGTTCAGCCTGGAGAAGAGAACGCTGCAGGGAGACCTGATTGCAGCATTTCAGTACTTAAAGGGAGCCTATAGGAAAGATGGGGACAATCTTTTTAGTAGAGACAGCAGTGACAGGACGAGGGGTAATGGTTTTAAACTAAAACAGGGTAGG
>Ga0065711_1037158_pt1 | contig 20127 bp, 12 predicted proteins | sample Hoacrofraction12_FD_59098 | JGI IMG/M metagenome (GOLD analysis project Ga0065711, IMG submission 59098) | Hoatzin crop microbial communities from Cojedes, Venezuela - Epithelial fraction 12 v2 (version 2) | ecosystem: Host-associated > Birds > Digestive system > Esophagus > Crop | place... | reverse complement strand
CTACAGCAGGCTGCACAGGACCTTGTCCAGGCGGGTCTTGAATATCTCCAGAGAAGGAGACTCCACAACCTCCCTGGGCAGCCTGTTCCAGTGCTCCGTCACCCTCAGAGGGTGCAGCTAAGAACGGGGGGTTTTGCAATGCCTGACTTTCAAAGGATAGGGCAAGCGAAGCTGAAGAATTGCAGATCAGTTAATTTACTTCAGCTCATAGAAAGATACAAATAATGAAACAAAATGATTATGACTAACCAGAAGAAAACCAGATAACTAAAAATCAAGACAGATATCAAAAAGAAATCACTTCAGACAAGCCTGATTATTTTTATCAACAGGAAAACTGCCTTTGTGGAAGGAGTGACAGGAATGTCACGTATTTTGTCTTTAATACCTTTGACATAAATTTTATTTTTCTGTTATCAAGCTAGGATAACATGCTCTAGCTCCCATAACTACAGGAAAGATGCAAAACAGGTTTTATAATCATGTTGAATAAAGTGTCGTACACAACTCTTTAGCAAAATGGAAGGACTGACCAAGTGAATGTGTACAGGGGGTCTGTTCCCTCTAGTATCTTCAAGATTTTCATTAACATCCTAAAGAACAGAATCAATGGTATGCTTATTTATTTAGCAGATGACATGACCCTGGAGAACATGAGAGGTATGTTAGAGGACAATTTGCTCATGAGAAAGTGAAAAAATAACCTAAATGCTATGCTATTCAATATATGTAAGTAAAATATCTTTGCAGTTATAGTCAGCAACACAAATAAAAGATGAAAAATAAATAAGGCAGCAAGAATTTCAGAAGCAAAAGACCTTGGTAATATGTGACCACAAGTTAAACACATCAATAACAACAGCAAGAAAGGCAAATAGCATTTCAGAGTGCAAACAGCAGTGTAATTTACAATTACATGAAGCAATAGCCCTTCACTTGGTTCAGTATTGGCAAGGTCTCAGCTTCAGAACCATGTTCTTCACTTTAAGAGCATTCATTGATTGGAACACTTCCCAAAGAGAGCAATAAGAATGATCAGAAGCTGAAAAAACATGACCTGTGGGGAAAGACTGACTGAACCAAGGAGCAGGTAAATCTAAACAAGAGAAGGAGAGCTCCTGAGTGAATACAAAATACTAGTAAAAGTAAAAAGCTGCTGCAAACAGGAAGAAAATTATCTGTTTTCACTGTGCAGTGTGATTATAGAAAAAAATAGTAGCCTGAAGTGGCAGAAGGAAACACAAGGGAAACCTTTCTAATGGTGCCGGTGATAGACCATTTGAGTAAATTAACTATGGGTGATGTGGAGTTGTAGGCACTTCAAATCTTTAAAAGCAGCTTAGACAAATAGCTATCAGCAATAAGAGGTAATGTTAATGCTGCCTTGAGACTGGAGAAGAATAGTTGAAACCCCAAAGTTTCTTTCTTAACAAATATTCTATGATTTCATTAATACATGTAATATGGAGAACTTCAGACATAACAAGGAAGATGAACTCTTTCATATTGGTTTGTGTGACATATTAGCCATTCCAGACATTGAAATTATTTTTGTTAGCCATTCCTTGCTTCTCTTGATCATCCAATATATCAAAAAGCTGTGAGCTGACAACATTAAGGGCTTGTATTCTTTCTTTTTGCCATCAAGTGGAACACGACACGACCCTTAAAAACTATGACGTTGTCCCACTCTTAAATGTGTGCATTTAAACTTCCAGCCAAACATTTCACTTTCTTATGGCTCAATATATCACATATATAGCTATAAATTTTGTTTCTGTGCTCACCCAAACATATAAGATTCAAACCATTTTTCATCAATTGAAATAAACTAAGGATGTGGCAGTAACATTACTCAGCAAAGACAAACTATCACTGTGATTAAGTGGAGCATTTTGATACCTGAGCTAAGTTACTGATGAAAAATGTACTTGTAGTGTCCACTGTATCACAAGATGATAAAAGATCTAAGAGAAGTGAGCAGGAGCTTTAATCAGGCTGTAAAAGCAACGCTAGAAGTGGTTTGTACAGACATAAATAACACACTTGCTGAGCTCCTAGAGAAACAGGTCAAGGTTGTGTGCCAGCTTACATGCATTTTGAAGTCACAACAGATTATGTGACTTTGACAGCTCCATGAAGGGGAAGGAAAGCTTTCTGGAAATAATGACAATATTTGCAAATATTAACTAGGAGTTCAAAATATGACCAGTGATTTTGTCTACATTTTTTAAGAACATGGTTTGAAAGCTCTTTTAAACACTGGAAATCATTATTTATGCTCATAATTTATGCATTCCAGCAGGATGGCTTCAAGTGATTTTTGGATATGTTATAAAACCTTTAACGAAATTTATCCCATAAATTAAATGATCACATCCTACCTATGATTAAATTTTTATACTCTACAACAAAAACACAACCAAGGGAATCTGGGCTAATAGAACAGAAAGATATTATAAAAGCAGGCTGATATGGGGAAGAGAAACTAAAGAGAGGTATGTTGAAGGAGCAAATTGGTAGGAAACAGTCATGGACATCCTGGGAGATGCATACAGCAGAGGAAGGAGGGATATCGATTAAAATCTGTGCTGATACGGGAACGGGCACTGGGAATGGGAAGAGGATGCTATAATTTTATCAAACATGATCCTTCCTCTGTATGTGTTTGTATGTGTCTACAGGATTGGAAAGTGTCACCAATTTGGAAAACTGTACTGGGAGACCGAGACTGACAAGTTCCTCAGCTCTTCTTTCCTACGGTATATACCAAAATATACCAGAACTTCCAGAAAAATAAAGTACATATTCCAACTGAATGTAGTTAGGAACATAGGGAAAAGAGGAATATAAGTTGTATTAACTTTTATATTTATGTTCCTTGTTGAGATAACCCTTATTAGTAGGGAAGAAGGAAAATATTTTTTCATTCCATGACATTTACTGATATTTTTATTCCATGCCAAAAAAAGTAAAATTTTTATTTTTTCTATCACAACACCAAATTTGCAGCTAGGAAATAGATTTTGCAGCAGTCTTGAACCAACATTCTCAAAGATTTGCTGACCTTTGTGTTTTACCTGAAAGAGAATTTCTCCCTTTAAACTCTACTTCTTTGTTACCTTCACTTAAACAACACTAAAACAGAAAATGTTTCTTTATTTTTCATTTGTATTATGTATTGCACCAAGAAGCTTTCAATCTGAATGGTTTTTATTGTGTGATCTTTGTTCCGTGTGGCAATACACATATCAGCACTGAAAACATTCTATAACGAAAATAATAGAAATGAGAAGTAGGTTTTTTCATATGTCTTACAAATTTATCATCAACAGAGGAAAAAGTTCACAGTCTTCACAGAAATACTTCACTCTTCTACAATGCACAAAATGTGCTGTGTACATGAATGCAAGTCTGTAGCTGCTAACTGTAAGTATTACACACTGCATGGGAGAGGAAATAATGCTTGCCGCTTATAGTCTTTTTGTCAGAGCACAAGCTGGGAAAATTCATGTGGCCATTCACTGAAAACTTCTCAACATATTCTAACAGATATTATTTCTTTTGTTTGTTTTGAGAATGTATGTTTAATGTTAAAGGCTTTCAAACACATCAAGGTATATAACCTTATTGGGTACCTTATAAATGCTTACAAATATCTCAAAGGTGGGTGTCAGGAGGATGGGGCCAGACTCTTTTCAGTGGTGCCCAGTGACAGGACAAGGGGCAATGGGCACAAACTGAAGCACAGGAAGTTCCGTCTGAACATGAGGAAGAACTTTTTCCCTCTGAGGGTGACGGAGCACTGGAACAGGCTGCCCAGAGAGGTTGTGGAGTCTCCCTCTCTGGAGATATTCAAGACTCTCCTGGACAAGTTCCCCTGCAGCCTGCTGTAGGTGACCCTGCTTCAGCAGGGAGGTTGGACTAGATGACCCACAGAGGTCCCTTCCAACCCCGAACATTCTGTAATTCTGTGATTCTGTAACCCAAAGTCTGCTGTCTGTGACACCACAGCTGAAAATATGGACTTCCACTGAATCCCATGGAAGATGGCAGATGTAAAAACCTGGCTACCAAGTAAAATATGTTCTGCAGTCTAATTGGAACTGTTTGGATGTCATTCTTGTTAGTCTCAACAGCAATTACGTGCATGCCACAGAGAGCGTGGAGGACAGACTTAACAGTGGTATTTTTGTTCAGCCCACACAGTACCTATTTAGCAGTCTTACACTGGTCATTATCTTTTCTGATGTTGGAAGTTCCATTAAAACACAAAGGCAGTGCATTGTGTATTCACCCATTAGATGTGGTACACCAAACAGCGGCCCAGACTTTCTCAGGGAAAATGCTATGAAAGTTGCTATAGTGAAATCAGTAAACTGAGACCATATCTTAGTTTGATATATAGATGAAGATGTCCACTTTTAAAAATAAAAAAAATTATTCCCATTTCAAGGATTTAAATTTAGCCTAGAAAATATTTTTTTTTCCTCATTTTGGTTTAGTCTGATGATTCAATCTTGTCCCAAGAGTGTCCTATCTTCAGTTATTTCTCTTTAATTCCACCCTCTCCAAATCTCACATCAAGATTAAGTTCTGGAATCACACTGAAAATAATGAAATGGCATAGAAAACAAGACACGCACATTTAATTATGCACAAGTTTTCTTGCTCAAATTATTTTTCATTCGTACAAATATGTTGTACAAAAGAAGGAAGAAGATCATAACTAAACAACAGAATGACTTATTTGCAAAAGTTTTTCAACATGTTCTTTGAGTTTCTTCAGTATATAATACTTCGAATACAAAAAAAAATCAGTGGATGATACTAGATTCTACCCAGCATGTATGGAAAGACAGCACTCTCCAATGTGCTTCCAAATACAGACCAGATCTTTGTTCCTTCCTGTCACTTTGTGCAGTGGTCCTGAAGAAGTCATCCAGTCTTGGATGAACACCAAGTCCTTAACACTTCTCCAGCCACCACTCTTCACATTAAGTAAGTAACATGTCATTCAGGACAAAATGAGAAACAGTTTCAGCTATAGGCCTATACTGTGGCTACCTGAGAATTCTTAATAAAAGCTCATTCAGAAACATTTGCAAATAGTGCATTTTGCATTTTTCAGGTATCAAATTATTCCAAAATCAATCTTGTTACAATTAGAAAGCCTCCGTATGCATAGATACTACTGAATTTTAATTCTGTATTGTGTAGTATAGTATGTCAGTCTTTTAGCAACAAAAACAAAAAAAAACAAAAGAGAGAGAGAACTTTGTGTTTTGGGGATCATGTGCTTTAGTTTCTTTCCTTTCTCCGAATCAATGTTGAATTCCTAACTGTGGTCCAATCTGTACAATCACAGCCTGGCTAAAGTTTTGTGGCTCTTTACATGAACAAATATTCAGTTTCATTGCTGCGTCTTTTCCTTACATCAGACTATCTTAACAAGTAGCATTGCAAAAACTGCATGGGGGAACGTTTGAAAAAAGTTGTTTCATTTTGTATAACTTCCATCCCATGGAGATTAAAGTTTGCAAAATTAGCTAACAATGTTTAACTGGAGAATTCTTGACTTAGGGGATTCGATTAATTTGGAGGTTAAATAAAAACATGTTCTTAATCCACGTTGCCCACATGTTGTTATGGAAATTGATTTCTATTGGAGAGTAATCTCAGAACAATTACACTCTGCTGTTTTTGTTGCTGTTCCCAAGTAGACACAGATTTTTAGTGGTTTAGCCACCGTCTAAGCAGATCAGCTCCAATTATCTTTAGCCCAGGGAACCGCATCAAAATATAAAAATACAAACCACAAAACTGTAAGGTACACATGCAGTTGATTGTGCTGGTGGTTGGGTATTATGATTATAGAAAGCAGTAGCCATTCAGCTGTGTGTTACCAGAGAGAAGGAAAGGTATGGGGGAATGAATATGTACTACTGAGTGAAGCACCATCATGCTTCACAAGGGGTGTTCTGCCTACCATGAGCTTCTGGTCACTGCGGGTGAACACATTGTGGCCTGGCAAGGGAATACCTAGGCAGAAATTTGGTGCAGCTTTAGTGGAAAAAGGCCACTATGTGCAGGCTATGAAACAGGCTGTTCCCCTCACAGAAAGAGTTGACAGAGAAGTTATGGAAAACATAATGAATAATTTAAAACTTTTCCAGAGACGCCTCAGAATGGCACACTATTGAAACAAGGCTGCAGTCCCTCTTTATTCAGGCAGATACCTGGCTACCTGATTAACTCTAAGCACATGCTTGACTCCTACCAAAGTAAACAGGACATGAACACAAGCCAAAGTATGTTACTGAAGAAGAATCAAGTGCCAAACTGAACCAGAACCAACAGCTTGAGCAAGGGAGGTACTTCAGGAAGAGAGACAGGACATCTATGTGCAGTTCAGTGATAAGCTGAAGGCTCTTTCGTGACATTAAAGGAAAAGGATGGAGAAAACCCCGAGATTCTTGATTCCAGAAAATCACCACATCACTTCATGTGGACTCATCACCTTGGGCTACCTTTCCAAGAAAACAAAAAGAAGTCAGTCTGTTGAAACTTCTGTACATAAAAAGCCTAACACCGATAACAAAGCCTGAATATAGCAGCAGCAGCATTTCCTCACTTATGAAGTTATCTTAACGCCTGAAATGCTGCAATTCCCCCATGCTATGTATAATTATATCTTATGTAATAATGGCATCTGGTGGATTGGATTGGGGCAATATGTCACTCAAGAGCACTAATTTATTTGCCAAACATCTTAGCTGCCTGTGTAGCATTGAAAGGAGTATGGAGAATAAACAAGCAGAGGAAAACTCTGATTTAATTGGAATAACACAGACTTGATGGGATACATAGCAGTCTTTGGAATATTAATAGATTGTCCAGGAAGGGCTGGCTAGGGAATGAATAAGGGAGGTGGCATTCTCTCACATATTAAAGATGCAAACACTTTATATGAGGGATGAAAGTGAAGAGGTAAACCTGCTGCATGGTGAAAAATCAGGAAAGAACACTGTTCAGATGGAGGTATATACAGACCACTGGCCCACAAGCACCATTTGGATGACTTTTTTCCTGAATACCTCAAGGAATTACCTAAAGCACAGGACTGGACATTAAAAAATATTTTTTAAAATATCAAAAATATATTTCAAAATATATTAAAATATGTTTAAAAGGCTAATGGTAGACCCAGAATGTGTGCCTCATTCTTGGGATACATTTGCAGTAATATAGAAAAATGGAGAAATCAGCTAGGTGGGAATGTTCTTGTGGGTTTGAGTCTTACCAGCTGGGGATAAAGTCAGGGCAGAAAGCAGCTTCAGTAAAGGTGGCCATGAATTGAAAAGGTGCCTGGCTAGCAGACAGGGAATGAAGGAGAACAGAAAAAAAAATCAATTATTTTAAAGTCTGCATTTAGAACTTTGTTGTGTAAGATCTCATGGGATAAAAATCCATGAGGAAAAAGTCTTAGAGGAAAGTTGACATTTCCTCTAGGAAATGACACAGCAGGTACAAGCTGTCCCAGTGCAGAGAAAAGCGTGGAGACCATGACTGAACCATGACCTCAGCTACTGAAAGGGAAGTATACAAAAGTAGAAGTTAGGTTAGATTATAAAAGATTTGTACAGATAAGTAGATTGTATAGGCAGAAAGTCAGAAAAGTTAAAACATGACCTGCAAGAGAAAATAAAGAATATGAGAATTAGAGTGTGCTAACAGTAAAAAAAAGTTAGTCCATTGTACAGCAGGCGTGGAAAACTAACTACAGATGATGGTGGACCAAACTGTTCAGGGCATTTTTTTATCTGTATTTAGTAGGTCAGAGTGGAGCAGTACAATTTAGTATCAGTGTCAAAGGCATAAAGTCTCATAGTACAACTGGAAAAGAACATGTCAGGGAGAATTTGAAAGAAATATACATTTTGTTAAGTTGCCCAGGTTTGATTAATTTCTTTCTAAGTAGTTGAAAAAATCTCCAGATGACTCTGAAGGCCATTACATATGTGTGAACTCATGGAGGAAATAGAGGTACTAGAGAACAGAATGGGACAAGACGGTGCCCATATTTAAAATGAGGAGAAAAGAGCATAATGAAGAAAACAAGTCAGCAGCAATTAGTATGGATCTCTGAAAAACAGGTTGTCTTCAAAGTAGTTTGGTTCTATCATGGGGTAGCATGCCTTGTGAATAGAGAAGAAACTGTAACTGTCATGTATCTTGACTTTTAATAAAATTGTAGATGACATTCTTACAAGTAGTTCAGTGAAATATGGCCTAGATCAAAGGTGAGTGACAAAGCGGATAAATAATTGTATCAAAGAAAATATTAATCAATGGTTGTCTTTCAAGCATAAAGATTCCAAATGGGGCTCTGCAGAGTCTATTCTCGATCCAGTTTTGTTCAGGACTTTCACTGAAATCCAGACAAAGAAATACACACATATATCTTATAGATTACATGGAGCTGAACAGTACAATAAGCTTCCTGGGAAATGTAATTAAAATTTAAACAAGATTGTTGTTTAACCTGGCAGCCGGCAACTGAGCACCAGAGAGCTGCTCGCTCACTTCTCCTCCAGTGGGATGGGGAGGAGAATGGACCCAAGCAGCAATCGTGGAACCCGGAAGTTGCAGATTTCATGGAACTCCCGAAAAACACTGAACTCACAGAAAAGTTCAAACTCTTGGAAAAAGAGAATAGTGGAAACTCCCGGAAAAGAGAACCCCCGGCCAACCCTCATTTATAAACTGGACGTGACGTCCATGGTGTGGAATATTGCCATTGGCCAGCTCAGGCTGGCTGCCTGGCTGTGCTCCCTCCCAGCTCCTGTTCATCAGCTGAATATAGGAGACTGGAAAATTTCTTAGCAACAATTTAAAACATCAGTGTTATCAACATTCTTCTCCTACTAAATCCAAAACACAGCAGCTATTGGGAGGAAAATTAACTCTATCCCAGCTGAAACCAGGACAACAGGAAAAAAATACGAGGTACAAATTTGTGATTCAATAGGAGCAAGGAGAAAGTTATTGTATATGATTTAATTTACAAATTGGGTAGGAGCAATAAACTATCAAAATACAGGCTGGCTTAATGGAGACCAGGTAGCAAAAAATTAATGAAATCTGGTAATTGAGGTCAACTGTAAACTGTACAGAAGAGAAAAATGTCATGACACTGTGAAAAAGGCAAAAACTCATTCTAGGAAGTACAGAGAGTTCTACACACAAGACAAATGAAATAACTCTCTGACTCCACAGCACTGGAAAGTCTCGGCTGCAATTTTGCAGATGAGTTACTGGATTGTTTAGAAAAATATAGCACAACTAAGACAGTAAAGAGGAAAGTAATGGGAAAATAGGTGCACATGAGGAGAGTTTGGATCATGCCAGGTCATATAGCCTAAAGAAGAAAATTTTAGGGGGATAATATTGTACAGTACTGATATTGTAAAACCTAAAATGTCATTACGGAGAAGGAGGAAATAAACTGTTCTCCGTGAGATAATGAACATGTATTGCAGTCAGGAAGATTACTCTGATTTTATCATAAAGATTTGTGAAGCATCAGAACAGATCATGTAGGTGGTTGTGAAGTCTCCATCACTGGATGCTTCTAAGACTACATTAGAGAAACTCCAGGACTGAAATACATGACAGAAGCCACAAGGCCTGACAGGTGACCCCTCAGGGGTTTTCCCAAGAACTTTTATTTTCCAAATTTCCCTTCATTTTGTCAAAATCTCCCTTTCCTCCAATAATCTGCAGATTTCCAGTGTCTCCTCTTTTGTTCTTCATTAGCTACTTCTTCATCTCAAATTTCAAGTTATTTGGAAAGGTGCTACCCAGTAGCAGCACTTTCCAGCTCAACTGATGTAGGAAATGACAGAGCTCAAATCCTGGAGCAAGCAGTTGAGGTATTTAGAGCTCCACAGATGCTTATACAACTCTGCCAGATAGTGCAACAAATGTCCTCATGGACCATCCAGACATTCTTATTACCAGATCTATCGCTCAGATGTCCTCTCAGTGATCCATCAGTGCCTGGGGATACATGTGTTCAAAGCAGCTACATCACAGCTATCTCACCAGGGCTTTCCTAATGCCTTCCTTGTGTCTCAAATGCATGCTGGCAGCCTTACTGCTTAAACCATGTAAAACCTGCTTCAGTCAATCTCCCTCTTCTTTCTTTCAGTATCCTTTGACATTTCTTTTTATACCCCATCTTCTTTCTATCTTTGATTCTTTTACCTTCTTCACTTGTTTCCTCTACTCCTTTTCTATTTAGTATGTGCAAAGGAAAAAAGCTATTTCAGTCTTTTACCCATACTTTTGACATTTCCCATGACTCTTATAACACACAGATGCTGAATGAATGAATAACCAGTGACTACCAAATGCCAGATAAAGCTAGAAATTCACGCTTCACCTCATGCTACCGGTTCACAGATGGCTGAAGAAATCATGATGAAATGTTTTGATTAAATTACCTGCCACTGGATAGTATATATTCGTGTAAGTCAATTCATTCTAAAAATCTTGGAAAATATAGATATTAAAATCTATACTAATAATATATATGTACTTTAGATATTAGCTATTAGACATAAGCTAGATACTACATCCATCTTCATAGATATTAAAAAAAATAGACAATAAAAAGTTTGTAACAGGACCTCAGTTCCTATTTCAACATTTTCAAAATAAAATATTTGGTTTTTATTTTGAAAGAACTTTAGTTTCCAACTTTTATATTTTGATTCCATTAACAACTACAATACATTCAAAATCTAAAATGAAATACATCATTACAAACAACCATAATTCTGTCACAGGATCAAATTTCAGTCTTTACTCTCTGCTTTTCCATATTTCCTTGCTTTTACTTGTGATTTGGTGTCATAGGCGCAGAGCAGTAGGTCCAGAAGGTTGTTCTTGAGGCTCCTCTCATCTCCATTGTGTGTGATTCAGAGGGTTTGCTTTGGATTAAATTTAATCTGGTTTCCCGGGCCAAATATCTCTTTTGCATATGCAGCTCGGAGTTTTCTGACAGGGAAAAAAGTGTCTCCCTGGACAACCTGTGGTGCTGCAGCCCATGCACTGCTCAGGAACCTAATGTGAAACACTCACATGCTTTGGGACATGACTTTAAGCTGGAAAGAGTCAGACTAGTTTATAAGAGAGAGAGAGAGAAGCTCTGCTGAATCCCCACATAAAGTGAGATCATGAAAAACCACCATAATCAAGTAGGAACAAGTCTTTTGTTGGTTGCAAATATCCTGAAATTCAGAGCTTGTAAGATAAAATCTAGCTAAAAATGAACAATCTGGGACTGATTATACCAATTCAAAGCAAACCTGACTAAATGGGGATGCTTGAAAACTGTGCCTACAGGTGAGTCACTTGCCATTTTTCTTCTTTTAAGAGAACTTCTGCATTTATTGTGAAATTCCTATACTATGGCATTTTTGCTTTTGGGAAGGGGAGAAATCCTCAGGGCCCGAGCTATGGATACTTCAGGCAGAAGAAGCTCCTACAGGAGGACAAATTTACAACTTCAAAAACTGTTTGCCTTTCCTCCACACTCCAGCCTTCTTTTTGCACCCTGTGCTAAGTCTGCTCTTTCACATCAAGCAGAGGACTGCAAACACTGCTAGGTGGGCCAGCTGGTTTTTCGAGTTTGCTTTCTTTCAGCCTAGGAAGTCCTCCTTTGAGCACTGAATTTCATAGATTCTGAAATGAAAAATTGAGTTGAAACATTTCACCATTGTGTCCCACAAAATGTACAAAGGAGCACGTCCACGCACAGTACAGGCACAGGGTGACTCAGCAGTGCTTTTAGCTAACCACACTGAATCCTGAAGCAAGGAAGGCATCACGGCTGTTGTCATTTTGGAGGGGGACTCAAGGAATGTTTATAAGCAGTTTCACCAATAGGATACTCTTTTTCATGGAGACTGTGTGTTCATTTTCAGAAATTTCTGCAGTCACTGTGCACATCTCACTTTGCCCAGTTTCTGTATGCTGCTTTTAAGGGGTACAAGATGGCAAAATCTTCAGACAAGAAAGTGTAACTGCAGACAAAGAACTGACACAGTGATACACTTCATGAAGGGGCCCAAAGTGGACATCTTTCACTTTCAACAAGGCAATCTTACATGAAATCCTAGAAGAAGTACTACTTAAGAAAAGAGGAAATGAAAGGTAGGAGAGACAGAGAACAATATAAGATAAAGAGTTAGCATATGGTGCTGCTAGCTGCTGTGATATCTTTGGCTGGCCATTCTAGCCCAAGCATATCTGCATTTTGTAGTCCAGGTGTTAATGGAATATTGACTTATTTCAGAAGATTTACCCAGCCTAATTCCCTGCTAGTTGCCTCCTTAAAAAGCTTACATACACACTTCAGTACTGAAGTAGGGCTTTTTCACAAAGGCAAGGAGATAAGCAAATCTATTTTCCTTTAACCTTTCAGCCTAGTCTCAGAATCATACAGCAAGATGGGTCACTTACATCCAGGAACTGCACTACTGACCAGTTCCCAAAGACAGTCAAGGATGTGCAAAAGCCACAGTTTGAGCAAGAACCTCTGACAAAAGTTTGAGACATCACCTTCCCCCTTCCAATGATGTATTTTACTCTCGTGCCTTACAACATGAAGACAGCTTTTTGAAGGGCAAACTCATAAGCATATCAAGTCATGTGTATTCAAAGTAATAACGAGCCCAAGGGATTTCCATATGAAACAGCCAGTCACGGAAACATTGTAGAAATGACGCTGCTTAAATTATAGTCTATCTTTCCTCCACTCATCAATGACAAGGGTGCTGGGAGCATTTCAGCAAATTAACCAAATAATAAATGGTTGCAGCAGTTACTTTCCCTGAGCCAACGGGGAGGATACATCCCACTAGCCCTTAATCGATTCTCACTTTACAGCCACTGGCTTTCCACCTGGGTGCTCCTTCATTTGCTTTTGGTAAAAACTATAATAAAAATGATGGGATGGCATTTACCAGCATGAGCCAGGTTGAATCTGGCTGCTGAAAAGCTCTTTTCAGAGCTGGACTCCACTGGACCTCCATGAGCACCGCATCTCACAGGAACAGGTCTGGAATTGTCTAACTGCTCAAAGGCAGAGTCTTCCTCATCATCATGTCTGACGGTCAAATTTACTAGTGCAAGAATGAGGTTATAATGCACAGGGCAATCAACGCTGGACACTTCAGGGAAAATGTCACTAAGTGTTTTTGACAAAAACAGGAGGCTGAATCATCACAGAACTGTTTCTAAGGTCTTTGTCTAAATTTATTCAACCTTAAAGTCCTTGACCTTTTCTCTATACTATACATGCAGGCACTCTTAGGTATTAATGTTGTAAATTCTATTTTTCTTCCAGCTGTGACTGAAATTTTCATGTTTGGAAGAAAGAAATCAGTGATCTTTTCTAACTTTTTCTGAGTCACCATTATAATAAGAAATCCCTACTTCCTAGATCATCACTTTCACATAGAAGTATTCTCTGCTTGAAAGATCATGCTCTCTAAATAAGATATACATAAAAATTAATCTTCTTTCTTTCAATTGAAACTGTTATAGCCTTAAAAGCAATGCAATAACATGCCATCTCCTTTTTAATTTAGCTTGAAAACATTCTCAGTTTACCTCAGTCAGTGTTAAAATGTTGGCCATTATTTTCTATAAAATCATCTGTAGATCAGCATGATACAGTTTGCTAAAAAGGCAGTGATCTAATCTGTGAAATCATTTGCTGTCCCAAGTCTCATTTTAACATCTACTTCTTGGTCAGAGCATAAGCAGCTTGCTCTTAAAGAGAACACTATTTTTTGTCTCTGGAGAAAGCTGGAAATTTCCCCAGGAAATAAGTCAGAAAAATACATGGACTATGAGGGTTACTGACTTTGATTGCCCGTCTGCCACTTCTAGCCTGGTAAGACAACTTTTTTCTCCCAGATGAATGAATCTCAAGCTTTCTTTCAGAGCAGTTCACAAGCCTTTTAATACCCGCAGAGATTTTTTCATACCAAGAGTTGCATTAATGAATTTAATAATAATATCCATACTACACCTCATATGGTCAAATCAAATCCCTATTCACTTCCAACAGTAAGTAAATAAATAATATTGTTTTGTTTATTTATCAAATGCACCACTTGTCTGATACCTCTAGGAAGATTCTCTAATTTTTTTTAGGGTTTTATTTTGTGGATTGTCCATCAAGCTGGAATCGCTAAAAATAGTCAGGATTTGTCTGAAAAAGAAGTGCTGTCATAGCCATCTTCAAAAATTAGCTTTCCCAAGATGGAATAAGGAGGTATTTCATATTGCAAAGGTCGAGGTGCACTTCTAGAAGGTAGGAAGAAAGGGAATGCATCTGAAACAACATAATGTATCTTCTTTTTGAAATGCATTAGCAATGATCCAAAAAATATAAAATCACTTTTTGTACATCAAAACCCAGCCTCACTAGAAGCAGAAAGGTAAGCTGCAGAGAAAACACAGCACAAGAGAAGACTGCATGGACAAATGGTGAAAGAAACAATTATTTCTTATTTTATGTACATTTATATTATAACTTTACCTACAATTTACCCTGTGCAAACTTTTTTTCTCTTTTATAAATGATATGGCAGGCAGGGTTGGGAAAGAGATTAAAAAGTTTATTTGCAGTATGCCAAGGAGTTTTGCTGAAATTCTCATAGCAAAAGCAAGCAAAATGCATTCCTTAATAGACCACCCTAGTTTAAAAGCTTTGCGGTTGCTTTCATTCATCTGATTTTGATGCAGACAAATAACTGAAGTTGTCATTATCCCTTGGAGGTGTAAGGATGCAGAATATTAATGGTAGGTCTGGAGAGCCCTACTTTCATGCTGTGCCCAAATGCTTTGTTGCTGGAAGAGAAAACATTCAGTTTGTCAACTTCCAAAACACAGCTACTGAAGCTGACTTATCATGCTGTTCTGACTTTAATAACCATAGAAAATATTTTTTATCTACTGTTCCTCATATTCTTGATTCGATATCCAAGAATGAATATTCAATGTTAAAAAGGCTAATATATTCATGGTCTTGGGAGACTGCTAGTCTTGATAGCAACACAGCATGATCAGGACTTGCAGTTAAATGTGTTTTCAAATACCAAAGCCATTTTGACTACAAACTCTTACTTTTTCAAGTTGTACACATATCCACCAACATTAATTTCTGATGCTGAAAAATCTATATGACAATCTAAAAACAGAAGTTGCAGAGTTAATCTGACTATTGGGCTTTATATGTCGCTTGAAGAACCAGAGAGCCCAGAAGTATTTTTTAGCTTAATGACAGCTCTAATGACTTGCAAAAAAAGTAATTTGGTGTCATCTCTGATTTTTCAGTTTGCTTGATCTGAAGGTCTTTCTTTGTTCCAATGCTCTTCATCAAAATGTACTGGCAGTCCACCTAAGTAGTTACTCCTACTGGCTTTTACTAAATTTACACACCATTCTTCAATTTTATTTGACATATTTTTTCTTTTTCTATTTGTCATGTACTTCTAATCCAACAGCTATTTGTTAGATATAAATGTATGATAATGAATATATATTTGTTTGCAGAAGGTAATCCTGGCAGGCTGCTCAGAAGAGATCCTGGTTCACTTCTCTTTAAAATTCACTAATAACTCACAATTTCTTTCTTTTGTTAGATTAATTCTGATCGAAGCACAGAAAGGAAAAGTGAAATTTTGCAACACTGACTTCAAACAGTTATGGTACAAAATTGGACCACAAAACAGTCAGAAAACATGATACTTTCTAACTCAGTAGACATACACGCAGAATATTGACCAGTTGTTGAGTGATCAGGCATTGGAACAGGCTGCCCAGGGAAGTGGTGGAGTCACCATCCCTGGAGGTGTTCAAAAAACATGTAGATATTGCATTTCGGGACATGGTTTAGCAGGCATGGTGGTGTTGGGGTGCTGGTTGTACTTCATGATCTTAGAGTTCTGTTCCAACCTTAATGATTCTACAGTTCTATGATTCTAATATAGTCAGTATCTGATCTGCTGACATCAGTATTTAAAATAATGGGGTTTTTTCAGTATTTTACTATTTTGCAATATCATTGCATAAATGGCACTTGAGAGGAAATCAACTAGAATCCACTGTAAAATGCTGTGGTAGTTTCCTGACAGTGGTTCAGCAGCACTTGCTGAAAACTTCATGTTGATGCACACACAGACCCTGCTTGTATCCAGCATCTTGTCTAAGTTGGCAGGACTGGAAAAAACAAGACTCCAACTTATTTGTTAAGTAGAATATCTAATAATGGAGATACTAAGAGGAAGATATTGAACTAAGACGCTTCTTTTTCAGTATCACATTTAGGTATCATGCTACAATAACCTGTATATCCAAATACATAATAGCGTAAATTATGTTCTCGTAATTATTTACCATACATCATTCTACTTGATTTAGAAAAATTGTTTAGAGTCTGGTTTTCACTTCAGACAAGGATTGAAACCCAAAAAGGGAACAGAGGCCATTTGACATAGAGGAGGATCAAAACTGTCACTGAACAACAGTAGAAAAATTCTGGAAACATTGCAGAAAATAAGAAATGTATTTTCCACACTTTTTTTCAAAGCTCATCTATAGCTTGAGATTACAGAAGGGGACAAATATGGAGATGCAGAATACAGCAACTTTGCATTTTAAGTCAGTCTTGACAGACAAAGGGTTGAAGAAAGAAAGTCCCACTTCTATCTGAATTAGCTTTTCACTTCTGACAGAAAATGAAAAGAAAAGAGGTTGTGGTTCTTCTTCTACATCCCTCACTCTCTTGAAGTCCATTTTTTCTTTGCCTAGTTCTGAAAGTTATCAATTTCGGCATAGTCTTGTTCAAAAGCACACTCCACTAACATGTAGAAAATGCACATGGGTCAAAACTGAGTAAAACCTTTAATTTTTCTCACGTATTTTCCAGAAAAAAAAAAAAAAATTAAAGGTGCCTGAAGTATGAAGTTAACATTTACGAGGTAAATTTTCCATCAAGTAATGGTTTATAATTATCTATTCTGATAGAAGCATACATTATTTTAAATGGAGTGGGCAAAAATGGACACCTTTGTGGAAAAAAAAATATTGCATGTGATGAGGCTTTGGGCTGGTCATTTAACAGACTTTTTTGAAATCTATAGTTTAATTTCATATGAATACCTTCTTATTGTTATGACCACTTCGACTTCTGTGAATCACATGTAGGGCTTCAGCATATATTGAAATTTGAGAATCAACCTAAGATTTGAAAGGAACCTTCTCTTTCTCACTCTCCCCTTTCAGGGTGTGCAAAAAAAAAAAAATCCACATTTTTTCAAATAAGAAAGAATTAATTCACTGAGCAAACTAATGAGGACACTTGGAAAAGAATTTAATATATTTCATGTGTCATTCTTGTTGAGACAAACTATTTTTATAAGATTCATAAAGTTTCTATGTAAAGAAAGGAAACAGTTTTCAGAAAGCAATGAAAAAAAAGAATCAACCCTGTAACACTTCTTATCAGGTCTTTTTCAGGTATCTAATACAATCCTAGTGGAATGTAATGAAAAGAAACCTGTTAACTTCAGAAGGCTAAACACCATGGTGGTAAAGAATATGTTATTGGATTACAGTATTTGAAAAAGAGGGACTCGGGATCTAAAGTGGCAAACAGAAATCTGTCGAGGGAATTACTTGATATAACTGGGAAAATATTCTCATGTGAGGTTTCTCAAAAATATTCATACTTAAGAAAAGTATTTTCTAGAATATAGAAAGGAACATGTGCGGGAAGAATATACAAATCTAGTGACTGACCATAAACTGTCTCACTACATCCAGATGACATTATGGTAGTAATTTTATTTTTGACCCTAGTGTTAGAAGCTGTAAGGCTGAAGAGGAACCCTGATAATTTTCTCAGGTGATTTATTCTGTGATTTCTTCAATATCCACATTATTAGTATAGCCTCCACAGGTCTTCACTGCGAAGAGAAAGAGCTCCTGGGATATTCTTCCTCAGCACAGAGAAATAACATGGAATAAAAATATGAGTGCACCAGCAGACAGTTACAGTAGAGAAAAGTAAATAACATGTTATGCTTTTGAGGACTTCAGAGGACTGTACTTTAATGCAAACATCTTGCACGTAAAAGTTCAAAGTAATTAAACACCTCTTAGGCCCTTAACAAGTGGCTTCTCTGTACTTCTAGTCTTGGATATATGTCCTGTGAAATGCAACAGAGACGGAACCAACAGGATTTTTAAAAAATTACTCTGGAAATCCAAAGAACACATTAAGGAATCAAAACTATTCATGTAAAATATTTAATCCACTCACAGAATTCTGGAGTAGTCTGAAAGCTGCCCAGATACACTGCTATTTGCATGTGAATATTCAGTAAAATACCGTACAAGGATAAATTTCTCTATGAATGAACAACTTAATTTTGTTTCTCAGGGCTTTCTTGTTTATGATTACTTCTTACTTATCAGCAGATACAAGTTCCAGGAGCCACAGATGCTCCAAGCTGTGCTGGCACTGCTTATCTTTGACAGGAGTGTTTGATGAGTTCATTATACTTGGGATGTTGAAGAACACCTAGTCAGCTCACAGTTTTTCATTAAGCAAAACCATCTCCAGGTGTTACAGCATACATACATCCAGCAATGGCATGGCAGGCTCAACCGTGAGTTAAGAACTGACCAGCATTTTTATCAGCAAAACAGATGCATCTTACCTTATACCCCATTCTTGTCTAGGTACACAGAAAACAAAAGCAAGCACGATGCTGTTTTAGAATGGAGAACACGAACATTTTCTTACTCAGCATTTCATTTTCACCAGTGTAAGAGTAGATTTCAGGTCCTGATAGCATAAATTCGTTGCATTGCTAAGCACACTGATTTGCTGATCCAGCAGATTTTTCACCTGGCTGCTCTTTTTATATAACTTGTCAAAGTTGCTTAACCGACCAATTTTTTTAACTTGTTTACATCCTTGAGAACATAATTACACTATATTTTTCACAGGTTTTCAAAACTCCTCGGAAAACAGGCTGCACCAACACAGCTTCCTTAAAAAATATTTATGCCATCTCCATTACCACACTATCAAGCGGAGAAATAGTCAAGATAGGCTCAGCAAAACAAGTAGGTGAGTGCAGAATCCTTCAAAAAGCTGTCGCGGAGGTGGCTCCATGCTGGCAATGGTGGGCCTGTGGCCATGTCTGTGAAAGTCACAGACTCATAGAACGGTCGAGGCTGGAAGGGACCTCTTGATGTCATCTGGTCAAACCCCCCTACTCAAGCAGGGACACCTAGACCCAATTGCTCAGAACTGCGTCCAGATGGCTTCTGAATATGTCCAAGAATGGAGACTCCACAGCTTCTCTGGGCAACCTGTGCCAGTGCTCAGTCACCCTCACGGTGAAAAAATGTTTCCTGAAATTCAGAGGGACCCTCCAGTGTTTCAGTGTGTTCTCACTGCCTCTGGTCCTGCTGCTGGGCACCACTGAAAAGCATATGGTTCCCTCTTTGCACTCACTCTTCAGGTATTTAGGTACATTGATGCAATCCCCTTGAGCCTTCCCCTAGGCTAAACAGTCCCAAATCCCTCCACCTCTCCTCATCTGAGAGATGCTCCAGTCCCTTCATCATCTTGGTGTCCTTTCATTGGACTCTCTGCAGTATACCCAGGTCTGTCATACTGTGGAGCCAAGAAGCGGACACAGCACTCCAGGTGTGGCCTCACCAGTGCTGAGCAGAGAGGAAGTATCACCTCCTTTGACCTACTGGCAACTGTCCTAATGCAGCCCAAGACACCATTAACCTGCTTTGCCTCAATGGTACATTGCTGGCTCACGTTCAACACAGTGTTCACCAGGACTCCTAGGCCCTACTCTGCAAAGCTGCTTTCCAGGTGGGCAGCCTCCAGTTAGAAGTCACACCCTCAGTAATGGACATAGAATTACAGAATGTTCAGGGTTGGAAGGGACCTCTGTGGGTCATCTAGTCCAACCCTCCTGTCGAAGCAGGGTCACCTACAGCAGGCTGCACAGG
>Ga0065711_1037156_pt1 | contig 20127 bp, 8 predicted proteins | sample Hoacrofraction12_FD_59098 | JGI IMG/M metagenome (GOLD analysis project Ga0065711, IMG submission 59098) | Hoatzin crop microbial communities from Cojedes, Venezuela - Epithelial fraction 12 v2 (version 2) | ecosystem: Host-associated > Birds > Digestive system > Esophagus > Crop | place... | reverse complement strand
CCGCGTCCAGGGGGTCTTGAATATCTCCAGAGAAGGAGACTCCACAGCCTCCCTGGGCAGCCTGTTCCGGTGCTCTGTCACCCTCAGAGGGAAGAAGTTCTTCCTCATGCTCAGCTGGAGCTTCCTGTGCTTCAGTTTGTGCCCATTGCCCCTTGTCCTGTTGCTGGGCACCACTGAAAAGAGTTTGGCCCCGTCTTCCTGACACCCACCCTGCAGATATTTGTAGGCATTTATTAGGTCCCCTCTCAGCCTTCTCTTCTCCAGACTGAACAAGCCCAGTTCCCTCAGCCTCTCCTCGTAGGAGAGATGCTCCAGCCCGCTCCTCATCCTCGTAGCCCTCCGCTGGACTCTCTCCAGTAGCTCCTCATCTTTCTTGAACTGGAGAGCCCAGAACTGGACACAGTACTCCAGATGGGGCCTCTCTAGGGCAGTGTAGAGGGGCAGGAGAACCTCCCTCGACCTGCTGGCCACTAAGGATGATGGGTGAAGCCAGCAGACGGCGCACACCCAGGGAGGCGAGTCCTTTGGATCCCCACTCGCTGGCAAGCCTGGCAGGGAGAGGGGGGTGAGGTTTCAGCCGGAGATTTTGGAGGAAAGGCGTTGATGGACGGCTGCCTGCTGATAGCAGGCTCTGCTTGGATTGTTGGCATTCAGTACAATGCCCTCCTTTGGGTATGAGTGATAGAAGTAGGATATCTTTGTGCAGGATCATTGGCTGATTACCCCAATGTAGTTGCCAAGCAATCATAATTGCATTTGTTCTTTAATGCAAAATGTTCTTAACCAAGTCATCTGAACTCTTTAATGTAGAAGTATTTGTTTTGTTGCTACTCTAGAAATAGGTAAATATCTTCTTCCTTGCTCTTTTTAAACTAGGTGAGCAATACCTTGACTTTATTTTAAAGCTCTTTAGCCAAGTTTCTGTCTTCAGCACCAGTGACAAGAATATGAAAGGAATTAGAAAATTATTATGGGATTAAGACAGAATTTTGCTCATACCGAAAAGACATGTTGATTCCTTGTCCTGCAAAGAGAGCAGTATAGGTTCTGCAATTAAATCTGGTGCAGCAAATACAAAAGGTAATGTATGTGGTAGGTAGGAAAGTAATGCATGGAACAAGCTTTGAATAAAACACACACACCCCAAAACAGTCTTTAAAGGAATACCCAAAAATCTCTTACAATTTTTAGTGAACTGAAGAAAAAGTATTCTTCACCTACATTTGCGAAGAAATTATTATTTCTGTCTACGGTAAATAGCAAGCGTGGGTACACTTCTGACTTGCTGATTTTATAATGTTGTTTCTGTCTCTCTTCCTCGTCAGCAAAGAGATGCTTTGCTGCATGGGTGGACATTTTTTCTAATTCCATAGTGATTTCCCGTGTAGAGTAAAATTAGATGGGGTGCAAAAATAATTGGTTTGATACTTCTTTGAGAGTTGTCCTCCACATTGAATTTTCAGCAAATAGAAATACTGCCCTGCATGTCCTCTTCCTTGTAACCACAAATGTGTCCACAGTTATCATAACAATGCCAAGTATATGAGAAGGAAACTTTTTTAATGGAAAATTACATATAGCTCTCTGGATTCCTGTTTGTTACAAAATCTGACCGAAAAATACTTATTTTGAAACTCTACTGAGTGGACTTTCAGCTATTTGAAACTCCCAGCTAACTGGCGGTCAGTCTTAAGCCGTGAACTCTCAGCTTAGTGCCTGCAAACCATAAAGTTAATGTCAATGGGACTCTTGCATCAGTGAAGACTTCAGGATGTGGCCGTGTGCATTAACTCTGTTGCTTATTCCAGTTCCTGTTTTCTTCTCCCTTTGAAAGCCCCGTTTGAAGTTCCTTCTTAATCTCCTAAGTTGTTGACTTGAAAGTGCATATCTGCCCTCTTAAGTATGAGTCACACCAGCCCTCAGTCATCAGTATTGTCCAGAAATGTAATGTTTCCCTTCTCATCTCTTCTTACCCCCTTAACCAAGGGCAGCTATGATTCATACTGTAAAAGGGCTTGATTTGCATTTGATGTGAGTCAACAACTAATTCAAGATCAAGAAACAGCATTAAACAGGCCTTACAAAAAGGGAAGGAAGATCTCTTATTTACTGCAGCTGATTCAAAAGTAGAGGCATAGACATTATACCTGAAAAATCGTAAGGTAGATTACACTGTCTTATGCCACTTTGAACAGCTAGTACAAATGTTTGAAGAAATTAATGTTAAAATATATTATGTTCCAATAAAATAAAAATGTTGCCTCTTTCTTAAACATCCCTGCCAATGAAACATTTCTGCTTTTATTTCTTTACAGAAATCTTTGTGCTAGACTCTTTGCAGGCAAGGAAAACAAGATGAAAAAATCTCCCATAAAAAATCCTTTCAGGAATGCACTTAAAGTGTACAAATCTCATCTTTATATTAGATATAAGTAATTATATTCTTACCTGCTATTGATGTCTGTAGGCTTTAATCACCTCTTGAAAGTTAAGTACATTTATAAACTCTTTTTCTTCATTGAGGTCTAAAGGCACAAAACAGAGCAGAGATCTAGAGGGAGGGGTCAAAACAGGTCAACTGGTTTCTTCTTGCCCATCTGGAAATTTGTTTCAGGGATCTTAAATGACTACCATTGATCAATGCTGGATCAGTAATAGAGCTGAGCAGGAGCAGACCTTGTGGAATGACTGCACCCCATAGTCTCAGCGCAGTTTTCCTTGGAGCAAATCAGTATATTCCAAATGAATTTTGTCTGTCGTTTACTCTCTCTCTTTTTTAAAATTTACTCTTGGCTGGATGACCTGTTTCTTTAAACCAACTTGAAAGAAGAGTCTGGAGGAGGTAGAAGGGGAAATTCTTAAGAACATAGTAAAAGAATTAGTATGTCTATATTCTCTTTGCCTATCTGTTAATATTCAGCTTCTCTTGCTCCCCTTTTCCCACCTGCCATCATCATAGCTGTCTCCCTGAACTGTAAGTTCCTTGAGGCTAGTCATGTGTCTTTAGGTGGTGACCAGCAAATCGCTTGGCATTTTCAGTGTAAGCTAACAACTGCTTAAAGGAGAGGTTTGGAGAAAGGAAGATAGATCCCTGATGAAAGTCAGGCTGCTAACATTAATAGCTGTAAACTAAGTAGAGAAAATAAGGTGTCAGACCTCACCGAGGACCCATTGACCTTTCATTTCTCCATGAAGAAAGGGGAAAAATGAAGGTATCAATGCAGGAAAGTCTATATAGCTCTCCATCAGGCTCTGAGCTGGTGCTCCCTTGCTTATAGCTCTCCGCAATGTTTTGTCCAGTCTTTCAAACCAATGTTGACTGATCCCATCTCGCTTTTCTAGTCTGCTCTGGTTTGGATCTTGGAGCCTCAGCATGTTTGTCTTTCCTCTTTCTTTTGCGGGAACTTAAGGTGGACACTGTTTGTGTGGACTTTCTTAGTAATCTCCTCAAATTAATAAACTTGTTTCACAGGAAACAAGTGATTTTTGTAACTGCATTTGCTGGCAAATACCTTTTGCATGCTATTTTGTGACTACAAAGACTTTAAGTCACGTACAACACTGTCACAGTATGTCTTCTGCTTCAATATGTTTCAATATATTTATAAAAATTCACAAAAGTGGACTAATAGCATCATTGGTTCTCCAAGGCAGGTAACTTCTATGCAAACAGAAACTTTGTATGTGATATCACATATTTCATGGTTGCATACTCTAATGGTGATATTTCTGGAAACTGGGGATGATAATCTGCAAACAAAACATGAACAGTTCTTCATCTATATACGCAAACCTATATACAACAAATGTGGCTTATGGGTCTAATCTTGTTTAAAATGACAATCAGAGTTTCTTTTTTTCCACCTCCAGTTTTTGAATATTCCTATTTTTGATAATTATTGTTGGGGTGTTGGGGTTTTTTTCCCCCCCTATACCTGCATTAATGCTCAGGCAAATGCCACATCTTTCTAACCAGTCCTCCACTCCTGGTATCACCACACCTTTCATGTACTCACTTTTGTATTTCCCATGTTAAAATTTTACACACTACCTATCTAGAACCTTTGAGTAAAGTACCATCTGCACCATAAATTTCTCCTCTAAAGCTGTTAAAAGGAGTAGGTTTATGTTCGGAAGACCAGACAGCCTTAATCACTGATATTACCTTTTGCAAAGTCTCATTTTTGCATTACGATCTCTTGTAGTGACAGACCGCATCCTGTCTGAGACCGAGAAAATTTTCTCGAACCTATTTACATGAACAACACCAGACTCTGGAGTTTGTACTGCCTCTCTTTTATTGAAAGCTCAGATGGAGTGTCTGCTGACACGAGGTCTTTTCCAGGTTTATATTCTAGCTAGAAGTCACCCATCTGCAATTGAAAGAACAACCTTTTCAAGGAGAGTTGTGTTTCTGAAACCTTCTTCTCCACCACTGTTATAAGCGGTTTGAAGTCTGCCTCTGCAAATGAGGAGCTGGGGATTTTGTGCATGCGTAAGCACCAGAGACTTTTCATTTTCCTGTTGGTATTCACTGGCATCCAGCTGAAGTTCGGGTTCCTGCAGCATGAACTACAGTGTCCAGCGATTCCCATCGCTGCACAAATGTTGTTGTGAGGCCTCACATAGCAGTCTCAGTTGACATCTTAGTATAGCAATTATCATCAGAAAATCAAAGGAAGGGCGTCTTCTTTATAAACTGTTCTTAGGCTAATTGTTATGATTAGTGGCTTTCATACGCTATCCATTTTTTGCAGATTAAAGTTTTTAGATCGACAGTTATGGCAGCCAGATTGGATAGATTTTTTTCAGCCATATTTATCATTCCTGTGTACTTTCCTTCTGTGTAAGTAGGGAAATATTGATAACCATCTATAACCTCCCAAGGCCTAGCAGGGCCCCTGGATCAGTCCTGGTTTTCCTACATAAGTTAATTATTTACCCCTACGTTTACATTGCCATCTGTTAAGTTCCAAACTTACATCACCAGTTCCGTGTCCGTGACACTGTTCCATTCTTTATACTTACAGCAAAATACCATCGGTAAAGTTCAGTGTCTTCCCGTGCTTGGATATCATTTTGTGAAATGATACGTGTGTAGAGCATAGCCTGAAAGTTGCAGTAAAGCACTATGTTCAGAGGGCCTAAGTTCAAATTTCACAGACGTGAACTCACTTCCTAAAGAAATTTTCCACAACCTGGTGGAAGTACTTAGGGTGAGATGAGAGGGAAAGGGGCAAAATACATTTATTACGAAACATTTGTCTTGGTAGATATGTGGAGTTCTGTACACAGGCATTGACTTGACTGCTTAGGAGGTAGGTGTAGATAAAGAGTTTCCCCCTTCTCTTCTGGAGATGGCAGAGAAAAGACCCATTCTAAAGGTGCATCAGTACTCTCTGCTAGATTCAGAGTCTAATTTCTTCCTTAAGACTAGTTTCACTTCCTTAAATCTGATTTCTTCCATAAGTTTTTGCCTAAGTACACTTCTAAGTATGTGTTGGCACACATGTAACAGGGAAATTGAGTTCTGTTAATTTTACTTTGTGTTCCATTGATAGCTTTTCTATGCCATTAAAAACATCTGAGAATATATTTTCTACCTTTTAATGGCTTCTGTCCTCCTACTGTATTTCTTAACAACCTAATATTTGGCATTTTCACTCCTTGAGTAAGTAGTCCCTTTCCTGAAAATATTTTCTAAGAAAACAATTATAAATGTTATTTCTCCAAGATTTTTTTATACTTTCACATGGAGTTCATATCCACACATAATGGTTTGATTTCACTCTAGTGTCATCAAAGAAAGCTTTTATCAATTCTTTTTCCTATAAATAGATTTTCTTTTTGAAACCATGTCTGTAACTTCGGCTGACTAGTAGCCTGTACACGCTCTCTGGGTGTAAGAAGAACTTATGCACCAAGGTTGAACCAGTAAAAGTGTGATATTTCAGTTACTGGCTGTAGCTGTATATGAAGAATCCCACAACATTCTCCTCTCTTTTCTTTTTCGCAGTATGGACATGCCCATTCTTTCTTTTTGTCCTTCAGCACCCTCCAGCCCATCCACTCTGGTCCATGGAGTCCTGTGTGTCCCGGTGCATTAAGTGATCCCTAACTTCATCTTCCTCTGCTGAGAGTGCCACAGCATGCCCACGGACTCTGCTAGGAGGCTCGGGGAGCTGGGAGGTCTGATGGCAAAGCCTACCAGTGTCAATGCACTTACAAAAACCCCTTCCTGTAATTCACATCCCTTGCTAGTGCCAGCTCCAGCTGAGTTTTGGCTTTCCCAGATTCCTTCCTGCCAGCTCAAGCAGTGTCTCTATTCCTCCTGGAATAGAGCTTGTCCCTGCTTCCGCCTTGTATGGGCTTCCTTTTGGTATCTAAATCAGATGAGTGTTCCTCTTCAGTTTTTCAGACCAAGATCTGATTACAAATTTAAGCAGTCACAGTCCAAAAGTTCTTATAAGTATCTCAGAAGTCTTTCCATCTTTTTATGTCTCCTAGGAAATTTCTGTCCCCATAGCTTAATTTTTCCTAAAACTGTATCATTGTGATTTCTGCAATTTAGGAAGTCAACTAGTTTACTCTTCTCAATAAATCTAGTGCTTCTGACCTGGTACTATGAAAATAATAGCTACTTTTGCCTTCTCCCCACTCAGTGTCTTCACGAAGAAGAGAATATTGCTTGAACCCCTTCCAGTTGTGTGCCAGATGTATTGGAACAGTGCTGTGACTGACACGAGCCCTGCACTTGCCCCTTTATCTTCCCCTCCAGTTCTAGAGGCTGCCTCCAAGTTTATGGTACCAGATAATGCTCAGGAGTGATCATTACTGCTGTGAGAATTTTGCATTGCAACTTGTAAACTAAGCAAATATTTTACAGAATAAGCAAACTGTGGAAGGAGCGAAGTAGTGAGAAACCAAGGTAGAGAGGGCTCTCCACAAAGTCAGCTAAATCTAAGGACAGGATAAAACTAAAATGCTCCATGCTTTTTAGAGGGCGAGTTCTCTCGCAGCGTGTGTCGTCTTTTTCTCTAACCCACAAAAACATTGCCATCGTTCTCCCAGGAGCAGTAATATGGACTTCTTTTTAATCATGTTCCAATTACTCTTGTGCTTGATCTGGAAAGGAAAACAGATGAGGCCAATACTTGGCAAACTCATTTTGTACAGCAATTACGAATTAATAGATGTAACACTGAGCTAGTAACCAGAGAAAACGTATATCCGACAACGATTGTGAAAGTATGTATTCATTTTTTGAAAACATTTTCAAACTTACTTGCCTTCCACAATATTTCAAAGAAATTGTGTTAATTCAGATTTCCCCAGTTTTATCTGTGAACCGTCTTCCTCTGAACAGTCCACAGGCATTCACTGAAGGCACTGGTACAGATGACGTTCTGCTCTTTGTCAGAGACTGCTGCTTTAACAGGATTATTTAAATTGCATAGATTATATTTTTAATGTTTTTTGGGCATACATTTTAAAAATTATTTTATTCCAGTATTCCAGCTTTTGGGAATTCATCTTTTCCCAATATGCTTTGAACTGCTCAGATGTTAGTTAAAGGACAAGAATGAATCATAAACAGAATTGAGTAAAACATTTTTGCATTTCTAATGAGTTATTTACTGATCATCTCACCCACTTTTGCAGTGGAGAAAGCAAAGCCTGAAAAGTTTTCTACATCAGAGCACGATTCAGGTTTTACAACATATCTCTGCTCTGAGTGCAGCAGAGTTATGCTAGTGCATTGCCCATGATCTGTTTGGGCCTTGCATTTTCACTTCAAAGAAGTTCACAGAAAAGTTTTGATTTATTAAAAGATTTGCGAGGATCATACCAGTCCTATGGAGAGTTTGAAGTACTCAGAAGTGAAATGGATAGCTTGAAAAATGCTGGATGAAATGGCAAATTTCAGTGTTCACAGCTGATTTTCGTATGTTTTGGAGCAAGGGAACTCTAAGCCAGTGTGTCACACTACGTGAAGTTCCTGTGAAAGTCAGTCACAATATATCCTGTAGAATTGTTATGGGGCATGCAACCACAAAATATGGATCAGAAATGTAAAAATGGACCCAGAAATCTGCAACTAGTTAGGGCTGTGCAAGTTGTCCACAACGAAAACAGAAACTGCATGAGATTTTTTTTAGTTTGAGGATTTGTTTAGAAATTCAGAATAAAAACTGCATGTGTCTGAAGGTTTGCCCAAGTTCACTAACCTGCCTCCTGACTCTAAATTCATTTTCAAATAAACCTGGGTTGATTTATAAACTGATATCAAAAATCACCCTAAACTTGTGGTTCCGTACAGTTGAAACTGGCCGTGCTACTGAATCAGGTATCACCCGCTGGTTTGGGCTGGGTTTTGGCCGGCCATTTCGAGTTCATCAGAGCCCCGAGCTCAAGGTGGAAAGCCTGGAGGTGCCAAGCCTGCCCTGCTCCCCGCCGGGAGCCTTTGGCCGGGCTGCAGGAGTCGCGCAGGGGAGCAGACTCGGCTTCTGCCGGGACAGGGCTCGAAGTGAAGGAATCGGTCTCTCTCGCAGGAGCAGAGGTGCTTGATCGTAGAAGAAAGCGGGCGCGTGCGTCTGTAAAGAGCCGAAAAGCTGATTTCGGGAGCCTGCGTTCAGGCAGAGGAGTAACTGCTGCAAGTTCAAGACTTATTTATCCAGTCGTGAGTTGAGAGTGTTTCTACTTGCGTTATTCTGTCTGCTGGTATTAACCTCTTTCTTCAGCACATGCCAGACTGTATCAGTGATACATGTTTTGAGAGCCAAGGAGCTGTTTTTGGAATGGGGCTTGTGTTTCCGTGACCGCTTCTTCTGCATCTGTCTTTGGCGATTCGGGAGCAAATTCATCCACTTGTCTTCTCTGAAGTATAACCCGCCGTGCTTCTCCTATTATGTGCATAATTTCACATGTTAAATTTATTCCTTGTGCTGTATTTATTTAAAAACTTTACTCGGTCACGTGCCTCTGTGTGCGTTTAAAAGGAGACGCAAATATTTGCAAGGCAATGTTAACGCTTACCAATTCCTTTTGTGGGGCTTGGTGTTAGAGTTGGTGCTTTAATAGCTGTGGTTGTATCAACCTTGGCTGATATTTCCTCATTGTTCATATCTAGAAGTGTTATCAACCATCACAGAGTGTTACCAGCATCATTTTAAGCTCTCTTCACCTTCTGCAGTCTGGGTTTCATTTGAAAAGCAGACATGCAGTCCCCAGTGAGAATTAAAGTAGAAGCATTAGCTTGCAAAATATATGCCAATGACCTAATGATTCTGACATTTCCACAATACAAGCTTTACAAGAAGGCATGCAGACAGCAAAGTCTGTTTTTCTATCTCATATTTTTTTAATGGCTAAATGTTTGGAGGAAACAAAATGGATTTATTCTGGTCAATCCAGGGTATAATATCAGGACTTATCCGGTTCCGGGCCCCAGGGCTTCAGACAACTAACAAAACACATCTTACTTCTGCTCTGCTAGTTCTCTGTTATGCTTTTCACATGCAGGAAGAAAGAGTAAAAGCATAACCCAATTGAATAAAGCAGCATGGCCTGCTATTCTTTGCTTATGAAGCATCACATGATAGACACCAAATTAAGAAGAGCCCCCCACCTGTGGCTAAGTATGTATGCAGCTGTCAAGCTGTTTTATATAATATAGAGGGAATTTTGCTATCCCCTTCACTGACAGAGTGCGGGAATATGTTAAAAATATTAATGTCTTACCAAAGAGCACTTCATTATTTTTGAATAATCCAGTGATTTTATGCCATTTAAATAAAATCAAAGATGCTGCTCCCCAATTTATTTTGAAAAGCTGCAGCCTTTCAAATCTTTTGCTCTGATATATGGAAAGAAAACTAATCTGAGGTTCTCCTTGTAGAGTTTAAGCTGCAATTTGTTTTTTGGCTATTCAGTCACTGTTTATGTAAGGATGTATTGGGATAGGGCTGTCTGCCATGATATGGTAAAAAAAATAACATCTTTTCTAATAAAAATAAGATGCTATTTAAACAAGAGGTTAAAGGAAATCTATCCTCTGCATTGACCTTTCAGGCTGTGGTAAGCATAGAACATATAGTGCCAATTTTATGACACAGTCGTGTCAAATAGATTATATGTGATATATTTTAGCTGCGATTTCAAAGAAGGTTTTGATTGTGAGAGAAGGGAAAACTCATTCAAACGTGTTCTTGTTACTTTCTGTGCAGTAACATCACAGACCAGCTGCTTAACACCGAAGACACGCCATATTCAATAACATTCCCTTAACCACGGCGTTTTCTGGTTCATTCACTTGAAGTGCTCCAAATTTTTCCTGTCGTTGCCCTGAGAAGTTGCAAGCAAATCTGATGACAATGTCAAAGTCTTAGAGGTGTCTGGCATTTGTTTGGATACTGGGCTGGCAATTTTCTCTTTTGTGTTTTTCCTTCCTAACCCTCTTCTGCAGGCTTTTATCTAGGTGATGAGCTAGCTGCGGTGATTTTTTCGTGCCTATGTAGATTAGGGTCCTTGCAGCAAATGGGCTTAAATTTCAGAGGTCGCCTGTGTACGTTCAAAGCCTGTACATTTGGATTGCTTTCTTGTGATACACCGTGCAGTAAATAATCAATGAAGGAATCACTTCAGGTTCATTAGAAGGATCTGTACCACATTTCCTGTTGCTGGCTTCTGTGACAGAAATATTTCGAATACCTGGCTGTAGACCAAGGAAACGCAGGCTTCAAGTGGCTCGTCACTGTGTGCGAAAACCCAGTCCTTGCAAAGTATAAGAATCATTAGTTACTTTAGCCTGGAATGAGCATGGCTTCTTTTCTGCTAAAATTTCTTCCCTGCAGTGGCTGGCTCTCCCTGTGCACACAGAGGAGAAGCATTGCTAGTGCCATCATTAGCGTACGGCATCTTTCTTTTCTTCTTAACGTGGGCTTCTATATGCCGCAGAGGTGAAAGCTGCGGAAGCCTTCAGCCTTTGAAGAACCACTTCAGATGAAATGGTTCTGAAGTGCATTTAAGGGAGTTTACTTTAGGCACTTTATTTTTTTCTTTATTTTTATTCCTGTTGGAATTGGCTAATGTTATTCATTAAACTAACAATTTCTCCCCTGCCTGTTCTTAAGTGTGACTTGTGACCTTGCAATCTGTGTATTTTGTCATCACAATGTGTTACCATGGAACTGATTTTGATGTCATGAATAAGGGCATTGTGAGTTTCCACGTTCCCAAGCATATTTGAGACACAGGTTTGGAAACAAAAATGACTTCACCAGTTAAATATTGTTAGATCTTATAGTATATCAAAGGTAAGAACACTTGTGCCCTATATTCCTTTACATAGAAGAATCTAAGGTTAGGAATTTCAAAGCAGATATATACAAGAATGACACTACAAATAACATTTCACAAGATTAAATATTTTGTGAGAGCATTGAACTCTAACCCCTTTATGTTACTGTAGACAAAAATCTTTCATATTGTTCGTGGAGACTTCCCAGACTGTCTAATACGGAGCCTATAGAAGAGGAAGAAACGCTGTGTGCATAGCAGCGCCGGGATGCTGCTGGGACTTAACTCCTTCAAGACAAGAGCAGCCGAAGGGAACTTTCTGCCCGAGATAACTCACAGGCAGACAGAGGGCAATGTAACATTGCTGGGTTTGAAGCTGAGAGTAATGTTTGGGCATTTTTCAGAAGAGAGCCTTGCACAATGCACAAAGGAAAAATACGCTTTCCTTGGGCAGCAGTGAGCGCGTATTGCATGCCTTAAATTAAAAAGAGAGTTCCCTCGGTGATCTACCTGGTAGCATGAGGTTAAAAGAGTTCAGCTGAACCCCTTGTCAAGCTGTTCCCCGAGGAACATCACAGTTAAAGGATTGATAAGATTCTGTAATAATAAAAAAGTTTGAAAATCCTCCAGTGAAGTTCAAATCCCAAGTTGCACAAAAAGTGCTAGTATAACAGCGACCTCAGATACATTTCTGCTTATTTGCTCTGCTATATTTTTTTTCCAGTTGAGCCTTACCCATGCTTTGCATTTTACACTCTAGCTCAGTACCATTTTGCTCCTGGCATCAGGCAAATATGTCCTCATTAAGTAAAATTTATGCTAATACCATTCTGATTAGCCAGCAGTCATTGATATTCACTCTCATTAGCTGAATTGGTTCACTGGAAGACATCCCACTGAGGATTTTTTTTTTCTCTGTTTTAAGTGGAATATAAAATGTATGGATTCGCAGAGATGACAGATGATGATAATTATACCCTGTGTTTACTCAAGCAGGGTTTTTCATCCTAAAGGCTCCCAAAGTCCTTCGCAGCATTTACATCTGCAAGGAGAGAGAGGACGCTTTTTTATTTTCCCCCCTTCAGAGAAAGAGCCTCTGTCAGAAATACAGGAGCCATTCTGGTTTTGCTGTTATTAGGGCGGATTGCACAAAGGAATCTTCCGTTCTGGATTCAGGAGCGCTTGTTAATGAGACAGAATGCAAGTCAGTTCGTAGGAAATCTAGCTGGGGAATAAACTCAGTTCTTGCAGCAATGGGACTTTCTATGCACAATCTTTTCGGAGTAACCTTGCAGCTCCGGCTTAACATCTCTGTGAGTTTTGCCTGCAGTAATATTGCAAATTAGCCTCAGTGTGAACCTTTCATCAAAATTACAAGGATTCTGTCAGCCTGCTCTTATACGTCTTGGTTGAGAGGGCTGATAATTTCAGCTGAGAATTTTATTGTTTCTTGTGTTAAAACATATATGGTTAATTCAAGCCATGATTTAATATGGTCTGGTATGATGCTGTGGTGAATTATCATCCGTTTTCTATTAACTCTCTTAAAGTGCTCTGGTTATGCAGGGGTGACCAAGTAGAAAGCAGTTATTGCCAAGGTGCGATCATCTTGTCATGACTACTGTTAGGGCTAAGAATACGTTTCTTTGTATCAGAGCCTCCATTTCAAGGGCAAGATGGAAAGCAGGGGTCTTCATGCCTTACATTCTTCCTTAGATTAACAAAAATCTCCGTCGATGTCTATCTCTACATGCAGGCACATCTGTCCTCTAGAAACTCTGCCATACTTTCTTCTGAATAAGCTCTGTGCACCTTTAAATGTTAGTACTGCGTATACACTGTTCTCTTTAAATAGGAAAAACATTTCTATGGTCCATTCGCTCCTCGACCTTACTCGAAGGATTGTGAACAAGGACGTCCCTTCATGCTAATGTTTTACCTTTCCAATCTGTAATCAGTCCTGCTTCATTTAGGCTGCCAAGCAGCAGGCAGATGGCAGCAGCCATTGACCATCGGCAACGGCAAGATGGGAAACGCTGGCCTACAGTGAGCTTCGGCTGGGCTTCAGATTCCTCAGGGTTATTTTTTTTATCATCGCTGAATAGTTCACATCACTCTTCTGCAATAACTGAAGTGTTTTCACATGTGCTCTTCTGTTTCAAATGGTCTCACTCTTCTATTGATCTAATCTTTTCTTCAGTAATCAAAACTAATTTCACATCCAAAAGATGCTTTGGAGGGGAGATCTGTGACCACAAACGGCGATGTGAAACCACCCGGATGCAGATAAATTGCCATTCTCCCTCACGGCGCAAAGAAACTGCGTCCTAATGGTACAGCAATTACCTTGTTTCCATGGTGACGTGTGTGAGAGAGAGCTATAAACAATGTCGGATGTTTATAAACAGTTCCGTTTATACTGAATTATGCTATTTTTATGCTAATATCTGGGATGCACTTCTACTTCTTTCACAGCAATAGAGCAGCAAGCAGAAAGCTGAAAGTTTGGGGAGTGCTGCAGTGAAATGTGTGATTTTTTTCCCCCCCACAATTACATCCAAAGGAAAAATTACATGAGCTAAATCTATTTCCTTATTATAATGTATACACTTAATAACTAGGAAAAAAAATACTAGAAAGAAAAACTCACAGAGTTAACAGATTTTTTTGCTGCCATTCGTCATTACTATACCAGGGTTTTGTCCCAAAAGGTAAAAAGCATTTGGGTTACAACTCGGCAAACTGTTTCTGTGCGTGCTCATTTTTAAGCCGCTAAACTGATAAAATATCTTAGTTCAATGTTTTAAAAGGACTTTTTCCCCCCTGTCATTGTGTAATAGCAAAATATTTTCTATGTTTTTGGTTTGGCACTGGATTTTCATGAATACTGCAAAACCAACAAAGAGCCATCAGCATTTGCTCAAAGAAGATAATAAATTCACTTCAACAGCAGCTTGTTTGATAGTCACAAGCTATTGTCAGGGAAAAAAAACGGGGCTGTTTCTACTATTTAATAAGGTTGTAAGAATACCTGCGATGAAGGCAATTTTTAAGAATAGGCAGGTGAATACTCACTAGCAGGCAGAAATGCCCAGACAAGGGCGCAGCTCTGCGATGAAAGAGCCCTATTGATAGCACCCCGTTAGAGGCACGAAGGGAATTCCTCCTCCTTCCTCCTCGGTGGCTGGGGAAGCACGGTTCACTTCTGCAGCCCCTTGGCCACCGGCCAGCGCTATGAAAACGCTGCGCCCTACCTCGGCGTGCTTTAATTTGCTGCCTACACGCTTCGCGAGCGGTGTTTGTGCTTGTTTAGCTTGGGATCTTTGATAGGCTTTAGCAGCCGGGCTTGGAGAGGGAGGCAAACACAAGCGGACAAATTGATGTTAACAGACGGTAAGTGTTGGCGCTGCCTAACACCTGTGGGCAGACACGTAGACAGCGCTGGCTACGCCGTTTAAACAGCCAGAGAGTGCCATTTACCCATTGTTTAGGAGTAAATGAAATACGTTGCGTTAAATTTGTTCCTTGGCAGTCGTCCCAGCCAAACTGCCATGCTGGTTGGCCGTGGACGCCCCTCTATTTACATTAAAATAGTTTGGAAGATTTTTGCCTTTATTCATGCGCTGAGTGTGCAAACACGATCTCCTCGGCGGCGCGAGCTGCGAGCGAGGAGATGAGGTGCGCTGGAAGGCGGGCTCACGCCTCTCCGGCTCCGCGGTCCGCGCCGCGGCCGTTTGCTGGTGGCAGGGCAGCCTCCCAAGGGCAGCAGTCCCAGTCTGGTCCCCTGAGCAGATGGGGTCACCTGTGCCTTTCATTTCTAGGAGCATGCCACTGCCGAAACAACACGAATGGAATATTTGCTTTATCAGCTGGGGGTGGTTATTTATTTGTTTGCCTCGTCCACACTTGGAGTGACTCTGGAACCTGTGCTGAGCGTGTGTGACCACACGGTCTCATGGCAGCGTGTTTATTTTGCACTGGTTTGTCACTGGTCTTGAAAAGGCACTTGCCACCAGCTTTTGGGAAAGCACCAAGAAAACAAATATAACCCAAGGCTTTCCACTTAATAGAGGCTAAATACTGTGGGATTCAGCAGGGAGCTGTTAGCCTTGGCAGGGCTGCAGTGTCGCTTGAGAAGAGCTCTGTGCTTGGACATCAACTGCACCTCTCTTCTCAAAGAATTTCTCAAACATTGGTCTTCTCCTGAGCGGGCTCCACAATAAGCAGAAATGACCACACCAATGCCAGGACACTGGTTTTCCAGCAGTTCACCAGTGGCTCCCAGAATCAAGCCTGGGAGACTTGCCTCCCGCCCTCTTCTCCCCCAGAAGGTGCAGAGGCAGTCACCACCCAACGGTGCAGAGAAGTCAAAACATTTTTCACAGCTGAAAAATCACTCTAGCCATGAATTGCCTATCGTATGGCTGTTGGTAGGAGTATTTTTGCGTATCGCAAATGGCTGTGGTGGTGGTAAAAATGCCTGCTAAGTCTGTGCCTTGCTGGACCTGGTATGTGCTCCCTGGGTTCCCAAGCCTGATTTGGTCTCCCTGAAGTGTCCTCTGCTACGCCTGAGCTCGTGATCAAGATCTACCAGGGTTTTCTGAATGGAGGAGAAGGGGACACTATCTAGTCATTGAGCAATATTTTGCAAATGAGGTCTAAAGTCTGGCCAGTAAGCTCTTATTTAGTCACTTGTGTTTATTTTAAAATAACTGTGAGAGAACATGACGGCCTGGCTTTGTTCTAATATTAGGCTTCTACTATTTAAATGTTGTTTTATGTGTTTGGGTTTTTTTCTTTATATTCCCACTACCTTTAAAAAAACACTCTTAAAACCTTTTGGCTTTATATATTTATCTAAGGTGACGGTATATCCCAGCTATGTTTGTTTCAGGTGTCTGAGCTAGGAAGAATGACATGTTATAATATATAGTATATAACTGAGAAGGTTTAGAAAGAAGCAAAAGAAGGAGCTGTCTTCTTTTGGAACTGAAATACGAAACTCCGCTACTGTCACATGGTTGGTCTTTTTACCAAATTAGGAGGGAAAAAAGGATTACGGGCTTATTTGAGCAGAAATGCTCAAAAAAGATAACAAACTCCTTAAGCTAGGAGTAAAATTATTTTCCCATCACACAGACACACAAAAAGAATCCTGAAAAGCGTTCTCTTTCCAAGGGAGCACAATAATTTATAGTTCTGTGATTTCTTGGATCTAAGATAGGGTCTGGTTTGGACCAGCCAACTTCTTTCATCCAGATAGCTGTGAAATCTTTTTGTTTCTTGTTTCATTCTGATTTTTGAGCATTTAGCTTAAATATATTAAAATATATAACTAAAATTAAACAAATATGAAGACATTGAGGAAGCCTACTCTAAAAAGTTTTCGCACTTACTAGTGTCCCATTTTTATGATCAGTTTGAGAGATTCATCCAAACCCAACCTTATTTTAGTCTTGGTTAACTTCTATGTTTTCACCAAAGAAAATTTTCTGCAAAATTCTATCACAGGTTTGGAGTTGTTTTTTCCAACAGAGGTAGGCGTGTGAACCTGTTATAGGACAGATATACCTGCTAGCCTTATAACTGTTGCAATTATACACTGAGTAGTATCTGTGCTAACATTACTGTTCTGCACAAACTCCGTTTTCTTCAGTAGTTTAAATTTTTTAAGGTTCATGTGACTGTTTTTAAGAATTTTTTTCTTCCTGATGCTTCTGTTGAGTATGTGAGCTACAATATCACTTCGAGACTAATCCTGAAAATACCTTGTTGAGAGGTCTTTTTTTCAATAGCTGAGTTACTGAAAGGTAGTAAAACATGGGAATTCTGCTAAACGCAAACCTTTTAAACAAAAAGAGTTTCAAAATTTTCAAAACTGAAATGGGATATTTAGGATGAGGTGTTCATATTTAGGATGAGGTCAGAGGGATTTAACCATTTTTGAAGCTGGACTTAGAAAACCCTCTCATTGAGGTCATGGCATCCTCCTGTCTGACCCTGCTGGACCCAGAGCTGGAGCTGAATTTGGTGATAACCATCACCTTTGACAAGTTCTAGGACAGGAGCTTGAGCAGGGCCTGATTTAATTTATTGCTTCTTAAGTCGGTGCGGCTTACCTTGCAGTCATCCATGGTTGAAGGGTGAGATCAGTTCCCTCCTCTTTCAGCTGGAGATGATGGGAGCAGGCAAACACTTCACTGCTCTGAAGTGCCAGCAGAAAGGCTTTCAGGGCTGTGGCAAACACCCTCTACAAGTACTTTTTGGATCTGTCTCAGCTTGAGTAGAGACATTTGAACAGGCATCAGATTGTGAGGGAGTGTAGGTAACTAAAATGCTGAAGTGGAGGAAGAAGCTCAAGTGAACCCATCTAGGGAAAAGAGGCATCTCTTGAATGCAAAAGGTTTTAAACAGAAACCTAAGGGTGCTGGGTTTAAAGCAAAGCAAATGGAGGTCCTCAGAAAAGCATGCATTTGGCTGGTTTTTAAAAAATTTTATTTCTGTTTGTTCTCTTTGCTGGTGGGTAGTTAGGGATAGGGAGAAAATTTCAGGAATACCTGAAAAGAAAAATTGTCAGTGCTAGTACTTTTACTAAATGTGTTTTACATATACCTGAGTTGCTCATACAGAGTCAAAGACTACAAAAATGGTTCAAATACTAGTGGATAGCATCTGACTTACAAAATCTTCATTTCCACTTCAGGAAACCATCACAAAGGGGTCTATGACCTCTTATTATCTGCTTGTAAAACTATTTTGAATGAAAATGAGTACTGCCCCTCATTTTAAAAAGTGATATGATTTGAAAAATATGCACCGATTAAAAAGAAACATTTTCCATACGTATGTTATCATTTTAATATTAAGTTTGCAGATAGAGTCAAATCATACAGTAGCACTACCAGGGAATGTTTATGGCTCATTGCTTCCTACTTCAGGTCTTTGGGATGAAAACTGGCATTTAGACATACCTTTAAAATGCTGATATCTCTAGATGAGCTACTGGGAGCATTTCATGCTCTCAGGAGTTGCTGTTCTATGAACCTGAAGACTAGAGAAGCTGAGAATGAGGAGTAAAGTCCTTGGGAACAAGGAAATGTGATGTTCTGACCTGATGCCTGTGTGCTTTGCTATTACCTTTTTTCCATTTATAAAATGAGTTAGGTAATTTTATTGGATATCACAGGGATTATTTCTGTTTTGTGGAAACATTTCAGCACAAAATGAATGGACTGGTGCAAAGGGTTTGGAGATGAAGAGTGCTAGGGCTATAATTAGTCAAAATAAGTGTGGCTGAAAAAAATCCAGGATATTCAACTTCTGTAAAGAGACCTTCAACCAGAATAAAAGAATCTTGTTCAGAGGCTTATACCAAGGATAAAATGTATTATTAATGCTTAGGAGTGGCTCTGTTTGACGAAGAAAATGCCATTAGAACTAAGTATTTATGACTAAACACACTTGAATAGAAAACATGCAGGGAAAACTCTTGGTAGTTCATTTGTCAAAAGCTGGCTGAACTGCAGCCCTGTAATAATTATGTACTGGATATCACAGGCAGAGAAGCTGGTGACCACAAACTGACTTCCTCATTCCTGCTCCTTCCTCCAGGAGTGGTTTGGATTAGGTAGTCAGATGAAATTTCCAAAGCACAGATTTTCTTACCCTGCTGCTGTGACCCATCTCCAGGTATTTCTTACTTAGATTCCCGCTAAATGCCCCTTTTCTTTCCCCTTTTGTAGGTGAAATGAAAAGCTTGTCAGTGCGCTGACTTAGTTAAACGCTTCCCGAGTCCCCCTGCTTGCCTGCGTGCGCACACACAGAAATGCACAGAGAGGAAAGCAAGCTATGCTCTGAAAAAAAAAAGGACAACTGGGCATTGCTGAACCTAATCCAACAGCTCTCTGGTTCCTTGTCCCGAACAACAGATATTCTGCATCACCTAATATTCACAAACAAAAGACTTTTTCCCACGCCATTATATATTTACATTAGCCTACTGTTCAAGCTTGGCATGTTGGCTTCCTAAGACTATTTGATCCCAGATGCAGCTCTGTGCCAGAATTGCTGGAACAAAGTGCAGTGGGTGGACAAACCTGTCCTGCTGCATTACTTCTAGCCTTTTAAAAACAGAAAGCATTTATCTGACTCATTACTGTAAATGTACTAACAGAGCATACCAGTGATGATTTTTCTGACTGAAAGTGCCTGCATCTGCTCAAAAGGTTAACACGGGTGCAAAGTAAGTGCGTATCATGACACATTTGCTGATACCAGCCGGGGGCAAATATTAAGTAGCTTATCTTTTAAAGAGAGAGATAAGGAAGAAGGGTTGTGAGGTGCTTGCCAATAAACATATTCATCACAGCCGACGCTCCCGTGCGTTGCGGTAGGACTGAAAGCCAGAACATCAGAGCTGTAGCCCTAACTCTTGACTTTTGCTGGGGCCTTTGGTGAGCGATTTGGAGCTAAATTAGGCTGCCCTCTCTTCCTGAGTAGGTGAAGCAGAGGGAGGTTTCACACATCTCCATTTTCTCCAACTGAAAAATGAGAGCTTTTTTGCTTTTCTTTGAGACCTACAAACAGAAAGACCTACCAGCGAAAGAGAGGATTGTTATCAGGTGTTCAGCCTGAAGAAGAGAAGGCTGCGAGGGGACCTTATAAATGCTTACAAATATCTGCAGGGTGGGTGTCAGGAGAATGGGGCCAAGCTCTTTCCAGTGGTGCCCAGTGACAGGACAAGGGGCAACGGGCACAAACTGAGGCACAGGAAGTTCCGTCTGAACATGAGGAAGAACTTCTTCCCTCTGAGGGTGACGGAGCACTGGC
>Ga0065711_1005486_pt1 | contig 20127 bp, 15 predicted proteins | sample Hoacrofraction12_FD_59098 | JGI IMG/M metagenome (GOLD analysis project Ga0065711, IMG submission 59098) | Hoatzin crop microbial communities from Cojedes, Venezuela - Epithelial fraction 12 v2 (version 2) | ecosystem: Host-associated > Birds > Digestive system > Esophagus > Crop | place... | reverse complement strand
CCCGGGGGCGGGGGTTGTGCGCTGGCTGGGTTTGCCGTCCCCGCCAGCGGGAGAGGCGGGTGCTGTGTGCGGGCTGGGGGTGGTGGCGGGGGAAGGCCCCGGGGGGGCAGCGGGCGCTCACCTCGGCCGCCGTCCCCCCCGGCCTCCGGCGTGATCCTGCCTTTGCGTGGGTCGAGAACTACTTTGCAGCCGAGGTGCTGCTCCCGACGGGGGTGAGGTGAAGTCCCCGAACGGATCTGCCTTCACTGGGAAGTATCTCTGCAGAAACGAGTGGGCTTTCCTGAAATAAATAATAACACCATCAGTGACCGTACTTGATTATTGATGTTTGTTTCTGAAAATGCAACAGCAAGAAATTTTACACCAGCTCTTGTGTTTCACAAAATGACGTGAAAGCCTGAGAAGTTCGCTTTGGTCGGAGCTTTGCCGTCGGTGGCTCAGGGCCGCCCAGCGCCAGGCTGCGTGCGGGGCGAGGAGAGCTGTGGGGCTTCGCTCCGTCCGCAGGCAAAGTTCGGAGGGCTTGGGGTTGGTTTGTCTGCTCGGGAGGAGCGGCTGAGCTGTGCCTCGTGGTAGAAAAGTGTTTGTTGGGCTTTGTCCAGTTAGTGCTGGGAATAAACATCAAGAACGAGAGCTGAGGCAGGCGGGGATTCAAGGTATAAATCTTCTATCAGCACTGTTTTTATACCAGCTGCATTACACTTCGCAGCGTGTAGCCAGCAATGCAGAATGTCTGCAGGCTTGGGGACGAGGTGGGGACTGACCCGTGGTGTAACTCGTAGCTGCATCCATCATGCCGGTTCGTTCATGCTCAAATGGGCAAGGTCACGGGAAGCGATGACTTACAATTGCCCCGGCCCACTTCACAGAGTCAGCATGTATAATGTTAAATTGCTTAAAACCATTTCATCTGCTCTAGGTCTATCTCTGACAGTACCAGAGAATGGAGAGCAGGGTGGTACTTGCTCTGGGAAGCTTTCCCCGCTTACATTTGGGACAGCCAATGCGAAGTTTTCACTGACAGCAACATTTATTAAGTTCATTTGACTGGACTTCTATGCCAAAACAACAACCACAACTGATATCAATATGCCATTAAAAGAAGAAAAGACCCAGACAAGTCAATAGTCCTCAGAAAGAGAGAACATGAATCAGAGCCTTCTAGACATGAGTCTGTTTTACAACCAGCACAGTAATACTGATGCCATTAGAAAACTGTCTCATTTTTCTGCTCTTAATTCAATGTGTCAGGTGTAAAATGTGCTTTACAAATAGTTTCAAGTGCTTCCATGCTAGGCAAATGGATACTCCATGAGGAAGTGTTTATGACCGTAGACGAGCAGTAGCTGCCCTATGGTAATGAGGAACTTGCATTGGAAATTACTTCAAAAATATGTTGTTAGTGACCGGACAAATACAAATTGCAGATTAATTATAACTTGCCAAGAAATGGTGTTAGTTCCAGCAATTATGGAAATTCAAGAAAAAAGGTTACAGGAGAACTTCACACCTACTGGAATGAGATCCGTGAAACCCCTTCTTTTTTCTCTTTTTGTTGTACTTTGTTTCTCTCCAAGAACACAGGAATCCGTGACATCTCAGCTCCTCTGTGTTGTGATCAACGCAACGTTACTTCTCAGTGTTCTTTGGATCAGCTGCTCACTGCTCTGTAAGGCCGCAGAATCTTTTGAATCCACATAGCAAAAAGCAGAATAACCCCCTTGCCCAGTAAATGGAATCGTGCAAACTTCATCTGTGATGGTTCCTGCTCTGGGTCGCCCTGGGGCTGCAGCAAGGCTGGTGCCCGTCGGCAGGGACGTCCCATCCCTTTTTCACGTCCTGCTCTGTGGAGGGAAGGGTGCAACTTCTGCAAGTTTTGCACCCATGAGCACCAAGAATTGAGCGTGCTGCATCCAAATTAGTTTTGGTGATGGAGAAACAGGCGGAGGTAGGAAATGAACATAAAGCAGGCAAAAAAGCCCGAACATACCCAACCCCTTGGATAAAACGCAACATCTCCCAGTAAAGCCTGCTTTTACCTCTAAGCCTTTTTACACCTTTTCTGAAATGTTTGCAAACCTTGCCACCTTGCTGACGCTGCTGTGAATAATGATCTTTCCCTCTGAGATCTGTAACAAAAACTTTTAGGGTCTAGCTGGGAAAGCGAGATGCCTGCCGTGCTTCTGTGTCATTGCAGCCTCGGCTCCGGGAGCCCCCCAGGGCAGCCAACCCGCTTTTATTCTTCATACCCCTGGCTCGTTCTTCACGCTCTTGGCTCGTCTTGCCAACACGGCAAGTAAATCAGCTCTGTCCAGGGGAACCGCTCTGTTACTGTGCGCTTTCGTGTTGCGCTGATGGCCGAAAGTTTGGGGGTTTTCTTAATTTTATTCCCCCCCCCCGCCCCCAACAGAAGAAGTCTGATAAAACATTGTTTGCCACGTTTGGAGGAAAAAAGAAAGAAAAACCACAACCCAGAAACAGACAAGAGTTAGTAGCGTGGCTGGCTAGGGTCTGCAATTGTAAATGCTTTCAAAGCAAACATTTGTACTAAAATTACGGGGACTGTGGAGCAGGAATACTTACATCATGCTTTTAACACGGTCGGGGCTACAATTTGCACCTAAAAAAAAATATGAGTTAAACTCAGGTTTCTGTGGGTTTCTACGTTCTTTAATAATAGAACACTTATACCAGATCATGGCTCTCTGCTGTTATCAACCTAATATTGATCTGAATGTGAGCTGGATGGTGGAAGCAGTTACTAACTGGCATTTCAGAAGCGCATAATTACTTTGTAATATAATATGTATGTTATACCCTTTTACTCTACCCTTCCTTCTTCCCTGTGTTCCTTTCACTTTTACTTATTCATTAGCTTTTAGATTGTAAACTATAAAAGGCAAGTGCAGATATGTCCGTGGCAAAAATTCTGCAGCAAGTTTCATCAGTATCCAGGGACAGCATCAGGAATTTTTACATTTCAGGTTTGTTGTAGTAGTGTTTTAACTCTCACTAATTGATGAATAGTGGTTCACTTAACAGTTTTTGTAATTACAATTAGGTTGAGGAGCACATATTTAAAGGGGGTTTGTTGTGCTCCCTGTGGACTTACCTGTATGCTTACAGCAATGAAGATTTTTACACCAAGCCTGTGATGTAGCAGGAAGCATCTGCCTGCTGCTGCAAACTGCTGTGCACGTACTCCTCCTAAAGAGCGAGAGGTGCTTGTATGTGGCGTGTTCCTGTTCGTAAAGGCTCCTCAGCAATACTCTTCAGGTTGAAGCTTCAGGTAGTTAGATCTTTAAACGCCCAGAGGATGTGCCCCAAACAGGCTTTGTGCGGGTATGGGAATCATTCCCATCTGCCAGCTGTTTGGGAAGTAAATCCCTTAAAATGGGAACAGCGTTTCTGAAATCCATTACATCAAAAGCAAGTCACTAACAGATAATCTCAGTGAGTGTTCAATTATGAATTATCCAGGATAATACGTAACAAAGGCCACAAGTAATATAGGGCGATGTCATTGTTAGGAAGGCGGTCTATGGCAGCATAATAATGCCAAAAAAAACCCCAAGCGGAAGAAGTGGTACATTTAAAACTAGCAGGTTTGCGTGGTATTTTGTTTAAGGCTTTGGATGATCAGAGTGCTGCTGTGCCATGCGGAAACACGTTGGCATTGCCACGTGAGGAGCCACGGCCCCGTGGACGCACAGCATGGTGGTGGCAGTGGGGGCTGGAGGCGGGTTGGCGATGGCAAAGGCAGGTCGCTGGCACGCCTCTGGACGTGGCCATCTCAAAGCGCTCCTTTAGAACAAGGTAAATATTTTCATTTTCATTAATGCTGAGCAGATGTCCAATGCCCTCGTGTTTATCCTGTTCTCGAGAGTCTGTCTGAAGGAGCGTAGTGACCTGTTGGGGGACACCAGCGGTGACCATAGCACTAACCGAAGAGACTGGCTCGGAGCAAGATACAAATAGAGTCTCGTTCCCTGAAAGCATTTTGGGCTCTTTTGCGTCCTCATGATCTGCGGTTGCTTTTCTTCCATTCTGGTACACTGGTTTTGATCACATTTGGTCTGGGTGGAGTTGCTGGTCTGATTCGTTGTTATTTTGCAGATCCAAAATACAGCCATGATGACACGTTGGTATGTGTGGGGAGAACAAGCTGGAGGTCTCTAGCTGGAAATTGGAAGAACTAATCACAACTTGCAGATCTTCGCTTTTCCGTATATTCCCTTTCTGTATTGTTTCAGTCTCCTTGCCAACATCTGTACTACCAGAGAATAACCAGTGCCTTTTCCTTTTGAAAACAACCCTTCCATCATCGTAAGAAGATGCATGGTTACAAATAAAAAGCTGCAGGAATGAGGAAAAAAGAAATTTGAAATACTTATATTTTCCCCTTGCAGTGTACGAAGAAACAATTGCTCTATGTCAAAGGTAACATCAAGATTAGTTTTACTTAGGTGACTTTCAATTGGTACCAACTGGAACAAAATCAGTACTAGTAAAAAAATCCACACCATACTTTGAAAAAAAAAAAAAGAATAAAGAGAAAGGGGGAGAGATGCTATCGGATGCCAAGTCCATGCTGTGAGGAGCGGCGCGGTGTCAGCGAAGGCCTGACGCTCGGGCACGGCGTCCCCGCAGCAGTTGCCCCGACGGGGGTCGTTCCTCGCGGGGGAACGCGGTTCCGTTGCCTGCCGTGAGCTCGCTGGTGGGTTGCGGTTGTTCGCTCTTCCTTGCGTGTACAAATGGTTAGTGTGCTTTCAGAACTGTCTGTTAGTAATTCCTTGCTCTTTGCATAGATACTTCAAAGCAATTAGCAAAAAGCATAAACGTTGGATGCTTCTGTAAGTTTAGGTATATGCACTGATCCTCCGGTATAGGTTCTGTGTGTACAACATATGTAGCCACACACGTGCACACCAGTCTGTTCTAATACAGATGCAATTTATAGCTTTCAGTTTAACGATAATGCTGGGAGTTTAGAAGGCAGTACTGTAAAATTAATATATGCAAATATACATGAAGATTATGATAAATTATATTTAATAATAGGTTAGTACTTTCCTAGATTGTAATCATATAAAAATTTTCCTGCTGCAAATCATTACTTGAAGCAATATGGCACGAAGTTTGATTCTCTTTGAAGCCACTTAAGATACAGGTCTGTGAGTGTTAGATAACACTTTCCTGAAAGGATATCACGTCCTGAGGAATTTAATCTTTCTCATTCTTTAATCCAAAACTGTTTTACTAAACACATGTAGAGATAATTTTGTGCTTATTTTGTTGACTATTTCATTCTTAAATTTAGCATGGTAAGACTTGTGTGCTGTCCACCATCTGAATGTTATTTTGGAATTTATTTAGGACCTTTCATGTTCCAAGATTTTTATCTGAGGTCCTCAAATTGAATTATAAATGTTAAATTGCACAACATCCAGCTTAGTGATTGTGCTGTGTTCATCATTTGACAGTGTTTTGGATCAGTGACTTTGCCTTCTCACGCGTTGACAACACCCGGTGTTACTGGCAGTATGTGCCAGAAGCAGAGAATCATCTTGCGCACCTACAAATTAACATCTACGATTACTAAAAATGGGGCACCTGGCAGTGGCAGAACGCCCCGAGGGCTTGTTGTTTCAAAGAAACAGACGGGCAGGTTCATTCCGCTGTGAATGGAGTTGAGAGCGACTCACGGCAACATACACCAACCCCGGGTACCTAAGGGAAGGCAACACCTACAATCAGAGTCATCAGCTTAATTAAAGACCCTCCCCAGTCCTGAGCTGTGCCGTTGATGCAGCTGCTGCAGATGAGGGCGTGATTTATTCCATGTTAGATTTGACCAGTGAAGTGGTTTGAGTGAATTGTGCTGTAAAATGCTCCTTTCTCAGTGCTGGCGGCAAAGGGAGCCCCCAGCTAAGGAGCCAAGTGGGTGGGTGGGTGCTGTGGGCATCGACGGGTCTCGTCCCCATGTTGGGGGGCCAGAGAGAGGGAGGGTGCTGGTGCCGTCCCGGGGCCTCGAGGGAAGTGGGGCAGGGCCAAAGGATGTTTAAAACTTAGTGTTAATGATGCTGGTCTTGAGCTGCTGACCTCTTCCCTGAGGATATATCGGAAAAATAGTTTGAATTTTAGTTTGGAAAGGGGGAGACTGGAGCTGAACTGGTTTGTGACTCCACCACACAGAGACAGCTCCCCAGCCTGAGCTGGTGTGACCTTACCGAGGGAAAAGGACATGGAGGGTGAGCCCTGGGGAAGCTTTACAGAAAGCTGAGAAGGAAACAGAGGTGACACCTGAAGGACACCTCGAGGCAGTGACGGCAGCTTGGCAGGCGAAGGCAGGGACACAGGAGTCACGGGAAGATGGGGTCTCAGAGTACGACTGACTGTTAAAAGGCAGCTGGCAAGTCAAGAAAGATGAGGAAGGAGTGGGGTGTTTTAGCTTCAGCTAGAAAGGCGTTACTGGAGATACTGGCTGTTAGATTCGAGTAGGTTGCTAGATCTGGCCAGTCACGCTCAAGCTGTTACGGAGTCACTGGAGACCAGGAGACAGAGACGCTGTACTGCTTTTATCGCGAAGTGTCAGAGGTGAAGTTTGCAACGTTCCCTCGGTGTGGCCTCCTAGAAGCAAGGTAGCGCCGTGTTCAGACGTCATGCTGGGCAAAAAGCCAGTGCTTTGCTCACGTTGCATGGGCCTTCTACACCTGGTTTTATTTAGTTTATTAGAGTTAGCTAATAGGGGGAAGAAATCTAGAAAAATATAAATACAGGGTTAGTTACAGCTTAGGTCCCTTGGTTTGTGTGGTAACATAGAAACAGTAACACAAAAAAGTCAAAACCGTGAGTTTATTGGAAAAGTTATGGCAATAATTATACATTTTTCCCCCCTTTAAAAAAATGTTTTGGAAGTACACAAACATACTTTAGTAATCTTTGCCCAAATGTAGCTACCTGTGCAATAATGCTTTAGTGCTGGGAGAGGCAATGGTAGTACGTAGGTGTTAAATTCTTAGTCTCTTCAGAATTATAAGTGCTTTTAAACTTCGTTTCTGATGTTTTAATTGACATAGATTATGAGTATTCCAATAATAATAACAATCCTAGTATTTATTGTAAAACCTGAACTACCTTTGTAAGTAAGAGATGTCAGGTACAGTAATCCAGTGACATTTCTGCTTACAGTTTTCTCAGAATTTTTACCTTAACGCAATTGTGGAGAAATCACTCTTAAAACTATTTGTGTAACAAAAGTGTGCAAGCTCCTGCGATTTACACTGGTGAAAGTCAGAGGTGCTTCATGGGTTGCTAAGCAAAGAAAAATTGATTCTGTTGTATTAAGGGATGACACTTAGATTGTTTAATTTTTATGTAGTTTGAGAAACTTACAAGATTCTAGCACTTAATATCAAATTGGCTTAAAAGTTTATATCATTAAAAAGATGAACTTTGTGTTCAAAGGTGAGCCTATTCTTTCAGGTGGTGATCCTGTTCCTCCTCCTGCCGCTGACTGCTGGGCAAGCGCTGTGTCTGACCCCTTCGTGATCCTAATTCTCCTTTGCGCTAATTGTGCTTTGCCCGAGGGGAGGCCCCTGCCTGGCGATGCGTCCTGCGGTTGTGCGTCAGAGCGCCCTGGTTTTCGTCTGTAGGTGCAGCAGGAAGAGAGTTTTCTCACCCTGTGGAGAAGTAAGGTGCAAATATCTTCTGTGCTGATGAAGATGAGACCTGCTGAAGGGTTTTTATGGGGGAAGGAGAAAGCAGGGGCAGACGTCCGTGTCCGGCAGTGGCATTGGTGGCGGTGCATGCTCCGTTCATGCTCCTGTGTAGGGTGGGGGAGTTTCTGTGTAGGGTGAGGGAGTTTCCTGGGCAGGGTACGGAGCTTTGCCCTGAGATCTCCAGCGCCGTGCGATTCGATACGCCATAGCCCACTGAGCTCAGGGGAAGCTGGTCTCCGGAATGGTTAGATGTCAGCGGTGAGGGCTGTGTGCCCCTCCTCGTCCCCTGCCATCGGGGAAATGATCAGTCAGTGATCTGTGAACTCGGTGCGGCCGGCGCTGGATGTACTCCTCAGTACAACAGTCAAGGCGTGAAGAAACTTTATTTAAATAGTATTGGTTTATTAACCTTATTTATGTTTTTAAAGTTGTGGTTTCAGCAGTGTAAGGGCGAGTGTCTATCCCTTTGCTTAGTTTTCCCTGGATATTATAGATGAATAGCAGGTTTACATTTTGAAATAAACTTTTTCCTAAAATCAATTGCTTAGGCAGGAGAATTCCTGACTTCCCAATTAAGCAATTTATCTGAGAGAAATCTTTTTTTCCCTTCCCTTTAGAGCATTAAACACTTACTCAGCTTGAAAGCCGCATCAGTCTGCCAGCGCGGGATTAATGCCACGAACATTTCTCTTAGTATTTGCTGCAGAGATGACCTGCAGACATGAGCATCATGTTAAAAACCAGCTTTTATAATTCCTTGTGCGTGATAACTGAGAGCCGAAACCTGCCTCCGTTTTCCTTCGTTTCTTCTTACCGGGTAGAGGAGGGCAGCATCGCCCGCTCCCCGACGGCCCCGCCAGCCCCTCGCCCAGCCCCGCGGCCCTCGGGCTCGGGCGGTTGCTGGCGTCGCTTTTGGGCTGCGTGGCTCTGGCTTTGCCCTGCCCCTGTCTGCGCGTGCGCCGCGGGAGCAGCACGCTCAACCCTGCGGGCTGTTCGTGGGGACGCACAGCCTGCACTGGTCCTGCTGAACAGCATTGGAACTGCAGGAGGGAAGACTTGGGGCTTGCTTTTGCTTTTTGGATAAATCTAGGGAAGGGGGGAGACCTTTTTTGTTTTTTAACCTGTTTACCTGTTATCAGTACAAAGAAGTTCGGATGTGTTCCGAGATTTCCATGGCAGCTCCTAAATGCTGAAAGGAATCGCACCCCCAAAGCGTGTGAGCCTTCCCGTCACTCCTTTTACCCACACGAGCAGCTCTGGTGTGCGTGGTGCTGAGCATCGCAATGCTCTGTGCACTCAGTCGCCGTCCTCGCCCTGCTCCTCCGTGAGGTCGGAAGGAAATTGCTGTGCTTCGGTGTTGGCCCCTTGTGGGACGTATTAGTTTCTACTGCTTGTAAGGATCCTTTTCCTCCCTCTTCTGCTAATCCAAACCCATGAAAGCATCTTAGTGCTGGAATGATTGACTAAAGTTTTCCTGCTGTAATTTATACACATATCAATAATTACTTAGTTGACCTTTTGTTTCATAGAGGACACAATGACAAATGGCTAGAGCTAAAAACTAGAAGACTGGCATTTGGGGCAGGCTCACAAGCTCTGTAACCTCTGGCGGTAACACTGTTCATCCAGGGAGAGATCCTGCTCCTGTTTGTGTTGAGCTTTTCCGTGGAGTTAAGGCAGACCCCTTCGGTGAACTGGTTCTCTTTTGGAGGCGGGAGGAAGCTTTCTGCTGACCTACCACGCCGACCCAGCTCGCCCGGAGTAACCTGCGACCGCTCGCTTCCCTTCCCTCTGTGCTGTGGTGGCTTGGCGCTTCCTTCGGGGTGCGAGCGTTCGTGGGTTGTTTGCGTGGGAGAGTCGGCAGCAGGGGAACCACCGTGGCATGAAACGGGGTTCTGCCGGGCGCTGGACGGACAGGAGGAAATCCGCTCTGCGGTGCTGTGTTCAGCCAAGCCTGGGGCAGCACTGTTTTTGGGGGGAAAGGGAGGAGAAAGAGAAAGGATGACAAGTTGCAGAAAAAGACAGAGTAACAAGAAGAGGAAGAAAAGCGAATCCCTGCGAGTGACTCTGGTGAGCTCAGGAGCGAGTCTGTTGGTGGCACGTCGTGCAGACCTTGCTTTTGTGCGCACCCATTAGACTCGGTCTGATTTTTGCTTTCAGCCCTCAGCTGACAGGACTGTGCTCATACAAGAAATATTTTCAACTAATTTTTCACACAAAAGTGTCTGACTTCTGGAAGTCAATACAACCAAGGATTTGTCTGTTTAAAGACCAAATGTATGCTACCCATGACTCTCTGTGATAATTTTTGAGCTGTGAATTCCCCACAGTTGCCTTCAGTAAAATCTCAGTTTACATCCACGAGTACATTTTTTTGGTATAGATTTTGTCTGGAGTTTGAAAAATCTCAGTTTTATGATTCAACAGCTATAATGTGTTTTCTGGGAACATTAATGTCTCTGAAACTTGATTATGCAAATATTTGCGGAGGGCAAACAAAAACCCAGCGAAAACAAATCCATAAAATAATTAAGGAAATGTTGGCGTTTCTGTATTTTTACAGTATTTGCTCCTCTCTGAATGTTTCCCAAACACTCTGGATGCTGCTTTCCCCTCAGTGATTCACAGAAGTCTCTGGTGACACTAATTGCATCCCATGTGGGGTCACATTTAGTGAAGAAACCCATCAAGCAGCCGATGCCATTTTAAGATATGAGCTCTTTGGCAATATTTTGTAGTTTCAAATAACCTTACCAGCATCATCGGAATTATGATACTAAGCACTGTTCAGATCTGCGAAGGAGTGAGGAAAAGTAATTTTAGATGGCCGTTGAATTTAGACCCCTTGGTTATCGGTGGGCAGCTGTGGTTTTCAACGTCTGGTACTAAGTACCAAGTCATTGCCTTGGTGGTTATGCTGTGAAAGATGCGTAGATCATGAATTATAACTAAACTGCTTTTTTTTTTTCCTTTCTTCTGTCAGAATTTGGGATTCTTCAGTTGTTTCTTGTCATACATGTTGTGTTGAAATTCTGTAGGGTCACTGTAGCGGCCTGAGGCAGACAAGTTAAATTAGGATTGAGCTTCAGACACGTTGGATCAAGCTGGTTGTGCATCCAGAGCCCCAGCGGAAGCCCCAGGCAGGGCAGCAGTTGTGGTGCTGTGAGTCAAGGATTCGGCTGAGCCCTGCCAGCTTGCGAAAGTCGGGTTGTGGGGAACGGTGTCAGGTTGTAAGAAACAACAGCCCTTCTCTATTTTACGTAATAGCTTCGGCAGTGAGAGACTTGTTCTCTACCGGGCCTTGTGTTCCCAGCGCAACTCTGTAGATTTTTGTACTGGATTGGAGCTGCACAAAATATGTGTATTTATAGTCTCAGGCGGTGTTCAGAAGGAGTGTTATGCATAAAACTGCTTGATGAACTAACTCTCCTGATGCTTCAAGAGAGCTGGGCCAGCAGAGAATTTGGGTCACCATACCTAAGAAGATTTCTGTAATTAAACCAGCTTTTATAGAGCATATTTGCATTTTTACATGGAATAGTTGAAAAAGCTTTTAAGTTTCAACCAATCTATCCCTCCTGAAACATATTTTTATAGCTCCAGACCTAAAGCTGAAAATCATTTAGCACCAAATTTGATAAAGAAAAAAATCATCATTGCAGGATTTTCAAAAACTTATTTCTCAGGTTGAGAAAGATTTATAAACACCTTTTTTTTCTGCATGTGTCACCCTCTGAGTACTCTATGTACAAAGCCATACAAAATAAAGCTGGCGTGGGTTACATGCCATGGAAGTAAAAAAGAATGAGTTTGAATGAAAAGACAATTTGAGACTCAAGATTTTTATGTTTTGTTTTTAAACTGTAATCAAAAAAGTACTGTACGCTCTCATTTAGTGAAAGCTGCACACACTGCAGAAAAAATGCATTGCAAGATTTTGGAAAAGTGCCTGCAACTGATACAGTGTTTTTTGGACAGAATTTTATTTTTTATGGTACAGTATTTTTAAAAATACTGGCAATTCTCAAATCTTCTTCTTGCTCAGCTCAGTTATTTTTTTTGAAGAGCAATGCAATATCGTCCTTATTTTCCAGTATTTCTTCTATGTTGTTACTGTGGAGAAAGCAGACAGTGTGTATCTGAAACCTCGCAGATCAGTCTTTAGTAACTTCTAGATTCAGAGCAAAGGAAGGAAATTACTAACATTACAGTTTAGCATGGATTTTGGCTTCTATTTAATAATTGCTTCTAATGATGACCTGTGTGATCATGCACACTTACACAAGTAGCATTTATAGTTTTACTTTGAAAATTGAATAATTAGAGCAGTATGTGGTAATGTAAGAGTTCTCCAGAATAGTACTATGAATGTTTGACAAAGTCTCATAATGTCAAAGTTTAAATTATTGAATAGCTACAATTCTCCTGTAGAAAGTGCAATGTAGATTAACAGACATAAAATAAAATGTTCCAGATAAAGTAGCTGTGTAAATATATCATCTCAGTGGTTGATAAAGTAGCTAAATTACTGTAAACAAACAATAAAACATCTTAGAGGAAATAGAGAAGTTGTGTATTGGAAGAGTAAGAAGATAAATGCAAATTGTAAATATATAGAGGGAAAAAGCTGGATGGAGTTTTTCGATTTAAAGTGTAAGTTCTCTTGGCCATCTGTATAGTAAAGTTGGTGTTCTTGAACAGTAATGACTATTCCCTCTGACACGGAGTAATGCATAGCAGATAACAGTCCATGTAGGATGGATACAACCTATTTCTGCCATTAAAGACTTGGAATGGAAATATTTCTGGACATTGGATATGAAAATGTTCAGTAAAAGTAAAGTGTTGAGACTATATACATCATTAATCAGTTATAAGCCATCTTGATGCATAGTGGAGTGAGAAATCAGAGTCCCTAGATCATTGTTTTATTGGTGTCCTGCAGAGTATTGATTCACTGTATACCATCTAAATGGCTTTTTTTTTTTTCTTTATCATTATCTTTAGTAGATTTAATTTCCAAGAAAATACCCGGGCTGGGACTGATCACCCTCTACCTCTAAGGCTGAAGATGTCAAATACATGGTTTTATGCCAACAGTATTTGTGGAAGCTTCAAAGTTCTTGTCTGCCAATGAGTGGCTAAGTGCCATCATCAGCAGGGTCACCTGGGAGTTTTCAAGATGTAGCTAAGGTAGAGCTGTGTTGTAAAATAGTCTTAGTTTCTTCATAGAGTAGAAGAAGGTGAAAATTAAAAGTACTAGCAATGGCAGCAGGGTACTCAATAATATTACCTCCCAGCTAACTAGAGGCAGCCTGGAAGGGGTGGAAGAGTTGGTGTCTCGTGGCATCATATCTTACTCTGTGTTAACTTTTTCTCTTTTTAGTGTATTTTTCATCCGACTTCCAGTGGAGAACTCTCATGCAGATCAAAAGGTAGTGGTAGTGAGCTGAGCTGATGAAGCTTTCAGAAGAAAAGGGGAGGAAAAGAGAGAAAATATTGTAACTGTTTTCAGTAAGGTGGCTTGCTTGAAAATATTAAATTTCTGATTCTCAGTGTTTGCTCAAAATGATGCTTAAAAAAGATGATCAAGTTTCCAAGGAAATGGAGATAGTAAGAACTAATACTAAAATTACACTGATAACTCTTCTAAATGCAGTATTATGTTACTAATTTATTCACTATGATTTAAGGAGAACATTGATGGCTACAAAAGCTAGATAATAGACTGGTTTTATCTTTTTAATAACAGACCTAATCCCACAATCATTATTTAATCAAAAGTTTTTTGCAGAGCTTTTCTTGCATGTGTTTTCCTGAGTGAGGTCTGTAATATTTAAGATTTTCTATAGGTGACAATTTACATTTTCAAAAAACACATTAAGAAATGGTCAAAGTCTTGCCACATGCCAACGTGATGAACAATTAAGCACTATTAATTCCCTTTTACGGTGGGCACTGAGGCAAAGGAACTCAAATGTCTCACACAAGGCTGCTGAGGAATTAATGTTAAAGATGATGAGACTATGAGGATTCCTACCTCTTTTCAGTACCCAGCTGAAATACAGTAATATTGAAGAGGAAAAGCACTGACATCGCAGTTTGTAAAAGCCCTGAGAAAAAAGAGAATCAGAAGATGGAAAGTAGCAAAATGAAGGATCATCCTGTTTTGGCCCATCCTTTCCACCAAATGACAACTCGCTGGCCAGCAGAGACTCATCAGGTGTCTCACCCAGGTGGAGAGGTTTTAATCCTTAGCACAATCACTCATTCATTCTAGTTGTCTGTATTAGCCAATAAATAGCGACTTTGCCCTCTTACACTGTGTGTATCTGACTTACAGTCTCTTTGCTCACAGTGCAGGTTGCCTGAACAACGCGACCCAGAGAAGGAGCATTGCACATCATTATAGGATCAGTCTCTGAAACCCCAGTCTTGTTGCTTTTTAAGGCAAAGTGGCAAAAGTCCCGTTGATTTTTAAGAGGACAGAGTCATTGGATAGCTGAGTTCTGAATTCTCATACTAAAATACAGTTATGCTATGTAAGGCAACTGCCTCTAAGATAAATCATACCTGATCGTGGAAGGACCATTGGTGGGCAAAGTACACCAGAAAGACTCCAAAGTCTGAATCGTAATGGCCTCTAAAGCTTCATCTAGAATTTAGTATTTGCTGTCAAATTCTCAGGTATCCTGTGAGCCATAGGTCAGCCTCAGGCGCTCAGACAAGGTGTAGAATGATGCTGTTAGTGTACTGCTCCCTGTTCCCATTACCCACAGTATCACCAGCTACGTCCCTTTGCTGGTGGCACAGCAGCCAGGAGGCAAGGGTCATTCCTGGCCCGGATTCTTCCTGTTTGCGTTCCTTAGCAAGAGTCGAGAGGGAGCTCTGCTGGGGCAGCGATGGAAGCGCAGTATTTGTGCGGGGGAGAAGCTGGAGCAAACGCCCTTTGGGATCACGTACTTTTCATTTACTACTGTGTTGAGAATTGCTTATAAACGTTCCACTTTCAAATTACCACTTCCTTCTAATTTCCCATTTTAATTTATTTTTGGCCTTCATCAATAATGGTTTTGGCAATCCAGATTATTTCACTTTATTTCCCTAGATACTTTTTAATGCCTTGCATTTTTAAAAAACAATATCCCATTGAGTAATGCTTAGCACTTACACCTAGTTTTCTTGAAGATGAGCAAAAAAAATTACTGTGGCAGTTCTATGTTCAGCGTACTGTTTGGTTTTTTTTGTCTTTCAGCCAGGGTTTATATTATTTGTATTCACCTTTCCTAAAGAGATAGAATAATCTAAAATTTGGAGGAAATATATTCTGTATATGAAGAATACCAGTATGAATAATTTTTAATTATCTTCGCGTTGCTGAAGTAATGAGCTGATGTAGTTATGATCTTCATTGCTGTGTGAAGAATGGAGTAGGAATTCAAAAAATAATCAAGACATCTAATGAAAATCTTCCCTGTCCAACCACATTTGATTGAAATGCCACAGAGCTGGAAAACCTGTCTGGCTCTAGCTCTGCTGGAGGAGTTTGAGTTATGTTTCTTAATAATGTAGCTTTATATTTAGTGGTGACTTACAAATATTTTGTCCTTCTTTCCCTGAAGGCAAGATATGCTCCAAGGTGCCTGATCAAATGAAAGCTGGTGTTGTTGAGTGTAATCAAGCTGTATCAAATGATCTTATTAGGCAACTTGATAGTACAACTTTCTGGAGGCTGACTCTGGGGCTTATTGGATACATCATTTCTCTGTAGAATACCGAACGTGCTGGAGGAACATACAGCATGTATAATGCATGCCGTAGTAGCACACTGGTGAAATGTGGATGGAATCAAATAGTAAAACTGGAGTAATTGTTGAAATCTGCTGCAGATGCTGAGTATAATTGATAAATAACTACTAATAACCAGAGTAATAACAGTTTTGCTGTGCATATGCTCAGAAGAAGTTTATGTTTTAAAGGGAAGTTTGAGTATGTCTGGATTTTTCTCAGGTTTCAGTAGCAAAGCTGCACTGCAGCTGCCTTGTGTTGCCTTTTTGCTGCACAGCAGCGTCACGGAGCCATGCTGGGAAGGGGAAGGTGCTGCACAGCGACTTCTGTGTGCTCTGGTGAGCTCGGTTAGTCAGGGCTGGGCGGGCAGGCGCAGAAGGTCACGCTGGCTCAGCTGATGTGTGGTGACCGCCAGCTGCAGGAACAGGATCACACCTGACCACGTGTTTGTACCCTGTGTTGCTTGATTTCAAAACTGCGTTTGAAAGCATGTGATTGCACTGTTAATGTCTACGCTGAGAGCAAGCTTAGATGTCGTCTCCACTATGGCAGAAAGTTTGAATGTTTAAACACATTCAAGTAACACAAAATAATGCGTGAGACTTTATGATTTAGTGTGATACAGGGAACTCCCACTGATCTTTTCCTTCTTAATTCTATTTGAGTAGGTGGCTCTTGGATAATTAAAACTAGGAGCCTGCCAATATTTATGTAAATTTTAATGCCAGCTTCTAAATTTTATTCAGTTACTGTGAGATTCACTTTAGGTGTCTGATCCAATAACATGGCTACCTGGGATATGGAGATGACTTTTTTGCCTCAGTGTTCACCAGCAAGTGCTCCAGCCACACTGCCCAAGTTGCAGATAGCAAAGGCAGGGACTGGGAGAATGGCAAACCGCCCACTGCAGGAGAAGGTCAGGTCTGAGACCATCTGAGGAACCTGAAGGTGCACAAGTCCATGCATCCATGGGCCCTGAGGGAACTGGCAGATGAAGTTGCTAAGCCACTATCCATCATATTTGAGAAGTCGTGGCAGTCAGGTGAAGTTCCCAGTGATGGGAAAAGGGGAAACATAACCCCCCTTTTTAAAAAGGGCGAAAAGGAAGACCTGGGGAACTACAGGCCAGTCAGTCTCCCCTTAGTGCCCGGAAAGATCATGGAGCAGATCCTCCTGGAAACTGTGCTAAGGCGTGTGGAACATAAGGAGGTGATTGGTGACAGCCAAGATGGCTTCAGGAAGGGCAAATGGTGCCTGACAGATTTGGTGGCCTGCTGCAACAGGATTACAGTGTTGGTGGTTAAGGGAAGAGCAACTGATGTCATCTACCTGGACTGGTGCAAAGCATTTTACAGTGTCCTGCACGACATCCTTGTCTCTAAATTGGAGAGACATGGATTTGATGGATGGAGCCCTCAGTGGATAAGGAACTGGCTGGATGGTCGCACTCAAAGAATTGTGGTCAACAGCTCAACATCTACATGAAGACCAGTGAGGAGTGACGTTCCTCAGGGGTCAGTGCTGGGACCCGTGCTGTTTAACATCTTTGACGGCAACACGGACAGTGGGATTGAGTGCACACTCAGCAAGTTTGCCCATGACACCAAGGTGTGTGGTGCGGTCGATGTGCTGGAGGGAAGGGATGCCATCCAGAGCGACCTGGAGAGGCTTGAGAGGTGGGCCTGTGTGAACCCACATGGCCAAGTGCAAGGTCCTGCACCTGGGTCGGGGCAATCCCAAACAGAAATACAGGCTGGGTGGAGAATGGATTGAGAGCAGCCCTGAGGAGAAGGACTTGCGGGTGCTGGTTCATGAGAAGCTCAACATGACCTGGCAATGTGCACTCACAGCCCAGAAAGCCAGCTGTGCCCTGGGCTGCATCAAAAGCAGCGTGGCCAGCAGGGCAAGGGAGGGGATTCTGGCTCTCTGCTCTGCTCTGGTGAGACCACACCTGGAGTCCTGTGGAGGAGCTATGGGGCCCTCAGCACAGGACATACATGGACTTGTTGGATTGCATCCGGAGGAGGCCACAAAAATGATCAGAAGACTGGAACACCTCTGCTGTGAGGAAAGGCTGAGAGAAATGGGGCTGTTCAGCCTGGAGAAGAGAAGGCTGCAGGGAGACCTTACAGTAGCCTTCCAGTACCTGAAGGGGCCTACAAGCAAGCTGGAGAGGGACTTTTTACAAGGGCTTGTAGGGATAGGACAGGGGGTAATGGCTTTAAACTGAAAGAGGGTAGGATTAGATTAGAGAGAAGAAAAAAATTCTTCACTCTGAGGGTGTTGAGGCCCTGGCACAGGTTGCCCAGAGAAGCTGTGGCTGCCCCCTCCCTGGCAGGGTTCAAGGCCAGGTTGGACGGGGCTTGAAGCAACCTGGTCTGGTGGAAGGTGTCCCTGCCCATGGCAGGGGGGTTGGAACTGGGTGATCTTTAAGGTCCCTTCCAACCCAGACCGTTCTGTGATTCTATGAACATTTTAGTAATTAGTGACCTAACAGACATACGTTACTGTAACAGTCATTTTAATGAAGATTTTCCTGGTTAAAAGAAGATCAGGCACTTTTGCTATGATTAAGTGTGACTATGAAAATGGAGGACCAGCATGGGCAGTGGAAGAGAGAAGATCTTACTTCTGTAGATGTGTGCTGGTGGGACAGCCAGGTCTGTCAGCCAGAAGGACAGGCAGCTAGCATGGTGTCTGAGGAGAAGTGGCAATTCCCATGAGCGATCAAGACCTTAAGCCCCTTAAAGAGCAGCTGATGAGATTTACGTGTCCTCTGGCTGAGGTCTTCTCTGGAGATTTCCTAGGGCTGGAAGGGACCCAAAATGGGGCTTTTGAGAGCACTGGAAGGGGCATTTACACCTGCAGCTGAAATTGTAATGCCAAAAGAGGTGTTTGTGTGGGCAGCGAGCAATAAAGCTGGACCCTCCCCATGGACTCCGGGCCCCCGACTATGTTTCTTACACGGCTGGAAAAGGCTGCCGTGCAGTCTGGGATAGCAGTGGGGCAGAGCTGAAGGTGTGGCCACAAGCTCTGGGAAGGAACCACTGCACTCCAGTGTCATGTCGTGTTGCTAAACCAGAAATTTGCAGAAGCCTTTCTAAAATGGATGTTTATATTAAATCCCCTCTTATCTGTGAGAATTAAGAAGTCACTCGTTTCAGTGAGTAGTTTTGTTCCACAGAAATTCCATAGGGAATAAAATGAAGGAGATTTTCTCATTTTTTGTATTAATACTTCAGTTAAATATTTATAAATAGAAGCTTCTGTGCTGTACTTTGAAACTAGACTGTTTCTTAGATATGTGTTAGTGTCCAGATCTGTCACTACAACATCCTACATCCTTTAATTAGTTTTGCCAGTTCCTAAGCAAAATAAAGTCTTACATGAGATGCTTCTTTGAGACACAGATGATTTTTCCTTCATGTTTCAGATTATTTAATTTTTCTGCAATGCAAATTCTAGACATAGTCTTACAGAAGGCTAAATTACCTTGGAAAACAGAGGTCATATCAAAGCTGGTGTAGAGCTGTGGCTTGCTGGTTTTGGCTTCTTGTTTCTAAATAAAAAAATCTTTGGAAATGAAAACTCTTCCTTCAGCTCAAGAGTTCATACAGTAGAAATTGCTATGGGACTTCTCTTTTATGTGGCAATAGACTTCCTTTCTTTCTCCTTTCTTTGAACATTTTTACCCAGATGTTACAATATAAAATTCCCTATAAATTAGCAGTATAAAAATATGCTTAACTGATACACCTCTCTACATTTTTCAGAAGGAGCTGTCACATTTTATAGGAAGACCATCTTTTCTGTGGATGGAGAAGCTTTTCAGATTCAGGTTTGTTGGCTGTGGTATGAAACAGCATAGCTAACATGATGAAACAGTCAGAGTGTCAGCTTGTGGCATGACTTCCCTCTCCTGAGAGGGCAAATGCCAAAAAAGTATAAAAAATTTAAAAAATGACGCGAGCTTTTACACCGTGTGTGAGCAAGTACTATTCCACTGGGTTCTACCATGCATGTTGTTCCAAGGAACAACATTTGAAGGAAAAAATGCTGGTTTAGCTCACCTGAGGGTCCTGAAGGTCCAAAGAATAAGCAGTATTTGTCAATCTGTCTAGATTTAAAGATATTTAAAGCGGAGAGAAGTTAAAGATAGATTTTTAATGAAAAATATATTCAGAGCACTTCTATATTTTGCATTTAATCATCTTGCCTTTAGAACAGCAATTTTTCTGTTTTTTCTCTAAAGTAGAGATGGATCTGTAATTAGAAGTACTCATGCTTTGCACAACCATATACTGTCATATTTTGTAGGCTCTTTGTATTGAAATGAGGTCAAATTTCACATGCTAATAATGATGTAAAGATTCAGATTGTGGTTTAAAGTTGATGATCAGTAACAGCTAAAGTTGGTAACCAAGTGAAGACTTAAGAAAATGTTATTATTTCAGTATAGTTCCAGCTCAAATTTAACAATAATTTAACTAATTCTTGGGAAAAGAACCCCTAATAAATGAAGAATCACAGAATCACAGAATGGTAGGGGTTGGAAGGGACCTCTGTGGGTCATCTAGTCCAACCCCCCTGCCAAAGCAGGGTCACCTACAGCAGGCTGCAC
>Ga0065711_1037155_pt1 | contig 20128 bp, 11 predicted proteins | sample Hoacrofraction12_FD_59098 | JGI IMG/M metagenome (GOLD analysis project Ga0065711, IMG submission 59098) | Hoatzin crop microbial communities from Cojedes, Venezuela - Epithelial fraction 12 v2 (version 2) | ecosystem: Host-associated > Birds > Digestive system > Esophagus > Crop | place... | reverse complement strand
CCTCTTTTTTTTCTCCCCCCCCCCGTTTGGTAGTCCTCTCCCTTGATAGCTGCATGATTCTTCCACACCCAGGCCTCTGTCCTCTTTGGCTTTCGTTGCTTCTTTACCACACTACTCTGCAGGTCAATGTACTCATTTTAAGGCACTGAGTGACTTTGCCTTGGACCAGCAGGTCCCAGAGCACAAGAACATGTTGACTGTACTTTTGTTCCCTCTGTTCTTGAATTCTGAGATACAATTACTTTTCTTGGGGCTCATCCACCGTGTGGATTGAATGTATATGAGATGTTCCCCCATGTGGTTAGCGTGACTGCAGTTAAATCTCAGCTGCCTCTTGCAGGTATACACAAGTGATTATGCCAAGACATTTAAATGCACATGTGTGTTCCTTGATACCTGAATGAACTGTGAAGTATAAACATACAGGCTGAAATGGTGGTCAGAGGAAATGCAGCCAAGGTGGTGTGTGGGGGTCCTCTGAACTGTGCTAAATAGTTTCATGTAATATCAAGGTGTTTTTATAGCTTATCATTTGCATGGTTGCTGTACTAACACCCAATAGTCTGCATGATTACTCAAAGACTGATTTCCATATATAGTCATGAAAGTGGTTGTCAGAGTAGTTGCCTGACCTTTGAATGCATCCCATTGTTCCTGTACACCATAAAAACGTGTATTCCGGCATGGTCTGTTTTTATCTATGCCTGTGTTACTTAGTCAACCTGGCTGGAATGATCAGGCACAGATTAAAATCATAATCTCATCCTGAATATTGGTTTGATGACAAAAAAAAAAAACAAAAACAAAAACAAACCAAAAATACCCCAACAACAACAAAATTGAAACAGTAAATGGTGGTAACGACCACGGGCAAGCCAGCGACTGAAAAGCAGAATATGTACATCCAACTACTAAGCAAAAACTAACAAGAGGAAAAAAAAAAGGTGAGGAAAGAAAATATAAAACATTAATATCTGCTTTTCTCCTGTCTTTTATTTCTATTTGTAATCAGGACAGGTCCTAGTTCTGTAAGCATTTACCCATGTTTTTTATATGAATAAGTTTGTAAGCAGGTTTAAAGACTAGTGATGATGTAAAATTAAGCATTTGAGTAATTTGAAGAACTTTTGGAACTTGGCATTATTTATATAGCAGCAATGACTTTTTTTTTGCTTATCTACAACTACTACTGTTAAAAATAGTTGCCTATATATATCTTTGTTACTTGTTTCTTGCTTTCTAGTATTTCTAGAAAAGTATTATTCTTGAGGCTAGTAGCTGTGGAGAAAACTCGCAGAAATGTATTTACTACCAGGATCAGTGTTACAATATCAAGATTTTCTGAGATGGTAATTTTTGAATGAGAGTAAAATTGCTGGACTCTAGTTCCCTAAGGCAAAATTTACATACTCTCAAATGCTGATTTTAAAAACAAAAAAATGCGGAATGAAAGAATGTAGCTGTCATAATGATTTTGTGAAGGAAATTTTTCCATGGTTTAATTGGCTCTGGAAATTACTGTTTTTTTCAATTTGTAGCAACTGTGATGCTTAAAAATCCCTTAATAGAGTGCAGAACTCTGGAATAGTCATACTAGAAGAAAATGGTGCAGTGTTTTAATTTTAAATGTCATTTAAACAACATTTGAAAGTTCTGGCGGTTGTAATTACATAGATTCTTTTATTAAAATATGTCTTTGAATGACTGTACTGGCTACAATTTTCATAGTGAAAAATTGTTGGTCTCTGAGAGAGACTTAATATGAGGAGAAATTATTTTCTGTGGAGTCCTGGCTGGATGAGAGGGGACATAGCTTGGTGCCGTTGAGCAACCCAGGTTCCGATCCGGAGGTGAGCCTTGGGAGCGACTGACACGGAACCCTGTTGGGAAGGTAGAGTGACGAGCTCGGGACACTGGAGCAGGGGGAACGTCACCGTTTCCTGCCACACTGTCACTTCCTTCCTGCCATGTTGTTGTTTCCTGCCACCGTACTGTTTTCACATCGAGATGCAGCTCTGCACCAATCACAACGAGTTGCAGTAGCTTTGCCTATATATGGATTAGGGGTCTAACCATTCAGATGCTGTAATTGCTTTGCTATATAAACCTTGTTTTGCTGACTAATAAAGGTGAACGATCATACTCATATTGGGGTCACATCGTTACAATGGATCCGTAACCCACGCCAACAATTTTCCATCTGGTTCTGTGTTCCATACTGATTAAGACCAGACTAGAGTTTATGCATGGGAATATTAATAAAAGTTCTGCTAAATGTCAACTTTCCCCATTCCGTGGCTTACTATAGAAACCAAACACAATGGAGGAGGGAGAAGCGGGATTCCCAGTTTTTGCCCTTTTACCCTATGTCTTTAGAAGTCAAATAAATTAAGCCTATATATCTTGGAACAGTATTCATTATTACCCTTTGGAGGAGCACATGTTACTTGGTATTTTCTCAGTACTTGGAGATTTCACTGCTCTGTGAGGATTGTGTCAATGGAATGGATATCACCTGAACAGCGTGTGATATGGAAATATCTAAACTAAAAAGATTGTTTGAGTACTCTTACATTTAATGCTTCCCATAAAGTCTGTGTGTAATGTTTGGTTGCCACCCTTCTAGTTGCAGTAACTAATTAAATAAAATATTTTCATAGCATTCTCCATGATGTGTGAAATACCTCACATCCATGATAACTGTTTCCATAAAAACTGCAAAAATCACCAGGTCTACCTGTGGATTAAAGCAAATGTAGAGCAGGAATACCAGCAAGTAAAAGGATCTGATCCTAGCAAACAGAATTATTACTGGAGGAGGTTCCACTGTATTGTGCTGGGCAACAAGGAAACAATAAATTGTAAATATAGTGCTGGGAGAAGATATCTAAGTAACTGCAAATGCAAACCTGGCTGTTAAGATCTGTGTGAGATGGTGTCTCACTAGCTCATTGCAGCTGTGACATTCACCGAGCAAACAGTTGACCCGTGGTCATATTGTGATATGCAAAGGGATATTAGCAATGAAAACAACAACTGGCATTGGTCAGGTCAATATGGATCAGGAGTTCCAGGTTACTGATAGAACCAGTTCTGCATTACAGTCGTGTAATCCCACTTTATTAAGGGATTTTTACGCGTCACTGTTGCTATGTCTTTAAAAAAGGGCTACAAAATGAAACAGTAAGGATGACTTCTCTGTTCTCCAGTATATTATGTTTGTGATAAAATTACTAATTACATGATTTCAGCTTTGATTCAGCTGGTCATGTGTAGGAAATAGTAAATGTCATCATGACCTTATTATATACATAATTATTTGTTTTGGTGCTTCTAAATGTAAGTTAATTCATGAATTTCTAGATTGGGGGGAGGATGTGTTCTTAGTTACTGCTATTACGTACGGGCACCCAAGGAGAGTACAGATAGTACATCACAATAGCTCATCAAGGAGGCTGGTATTGCTAAGCCTCAGAAATAAATTATGCATAAAGCAGATTGTGTGTTTCTACTTGTGTGCTTTTGGTGGGAAAAGGATTATCAACCCACTTACAGGGCTCTCTTGCAGATGTTTCCTTAATAATAATAGGCACTAGCAAAAAAAAATAATGCTGGATCCAGTATTACCCAGTTTAATTCACTTAGTGTATTCATCCTTTCATCTTGTTAATAATCATTGGTAGAATGGACTGATTAAAAAAATTGACATGTAAAAAAGATGAAATATTAGGCCGTATGTTATCAGCAAGATTATATTTACTTGAATACTAATTTAAAGTATTTGTCTCAGTGTAAGCTTCAAGAGCTGGCTGTTTCTTTTCAAACCAGATGTTCCTGCATTGCGTTTTGTTATCCAAAATTTTTATAGTTTGGAATGTTTTTGTCTTGGTGATTTATCAAGCTCCTCTTCTAGCTCCACGTCTCCCTTTCTCCTGTTTTCTTTCCACGTGCCCTACCATTTCTCTTTGCAGTATTTTATCTCCTTATGACAGAGGGAAACTTGATTCTGTTCTTTCGTCCTAAAGGTAGGTCAATATAAAGTAGTGTGAAATTCTCCTTTTCCATTGAGCAGAGTTTTACTTCTGCAATGGTTTTTAGTCCTTCCAAGCTTGATTTGTAGAATCAAGATATATTTAATTGAAACTAGTATGGATTTCACCAGTGATACAGCTGGCGTCAGGACCAAAAAATCCCTTTTCCAAAAAATCCCTTTTCCAAAGGGATTTCATTACTCTGCTATTACTATGTGTCACCAGGTACGTATTGTTAAACATACATGGAAAATAGGTATCTTCTGTAAGCTACAGTGCTGGGAACTCTGTAATGTTTTGAATGAAGTAAAATAGAACTTTGTCAGTGTTAATTAAAATATACATGTGGGCTTGCCACTGCAAAGTGGAAATTTCCATTGTGTATATGGGAATTACTCAAACTTTCTTTTTTTTAAATTAAGCCTGGCAAAATTTCAGTTGCCTCTTGCAGTTTAGTGATGTTATATGTGTCTGTCTGAGCTTTTGCATAAAGATGGTATTAAAATGGAATGCAGTCTTTTTTCAATAAAGATTAAAAAAAAAGAGGAAACTAATGTGTACACCCCAAAAAAATTTCTAAAAATCTTTGAGACCATTCATTCTGCTTGAAGCTCAAACCTTCCAGTTGTCTTATTCGGCATGGGCAAGGTGGTTTGGTCACATCTTACCAGAGCTGCTCCCAGGAGAGGCTTGCCAGCAGCACGAGACGAGTTGTTTGTCATGCCAGAGCAAATCCCTGCTTCTGGCACTCTGTGGTAAGATTGTTTTCATAAAGTGCCTTGCACCTGAAAATGGCAGCTATTGAGTCAGCTGTGCTGGGCTTTTGAAAAGGCTCTATCTGATAGACTGGCTGCCTTGGGGAAAGTAGAAATTATGAAATGGTCCATAGTAATAGATGCACATGTTTCTGTTGTGTTCCAAAATTTCTGCATGCTTTCCCTCCTGAAATAATTTTTGTGGTGGTTAATCTATGGAACTAACTCTTCTGCCATATAGTTTGTTCTTTAAGCTACCATTCTACTTTTTACTACCATTCTGCTTTTTACTAAGTAAGTTAAGATCAAGGCATTTAAACTCAATAGGATTAATCCGTATCGGTCCTTCTCAACCAAACAAGCATATGTTGGATGAGTGATTGGGTGATGCTGTAGTCTGTGTGCTACCTAGGTAGTGCTTCATGAAGATGTTCCTTCAGTTGTATTGCTTTCAGCTGGACTCCTAACCAGAGGGAGATAGACCAGTAACAGTGGCAAAGCTTGTCCCTCAGTGTTTGAACAAAAGTATGGAAGGTAAGCATGGTGTTGGCTTGCTAACTGATAGTGGTAGCACAATAGATGTTTCTGTGCCTTGTTTAGAAATTTTAAAATAGGACTTCATAGATGACTGTTGAATGCTCAAGAGCATTATTTTTGGAGAGTTGGAAATATGAGTTGTTTTTCATGAATTATCACTGTGTAAAGTGGTAGTAAATAACATGACAGGATTATTCAGTTTTTGTGAAGGTCAGTGGGAGGAGGAGGAGTGCCTTGGTGTGGAATTGTAGCTAACTTAAAATCCAAAATGTTTGCTTATTTAGATAAAATGGTGTGAAATAAAATGTATGTCTTGTAAGAGCTCTTCCAGAGACATGTTTTGCCCTTGCAAAAGAACTGAATTATCAGCAAGCTGATTTCTGTGGTAGTTGATCACACTTTATCATTTTATCATGACAGAGGCAGTTTTTAGCTATGTATTTAATTTGCTGAATATGTGGAAAGCTGCTCTCAAAGTTCTAACAAGTGTTAGGACTTAGAAGCGTGTAAGAAATAGAGTGTAACGGTTTGGAAAGACATTGAACTGTTACCTGGAAATTTTGGAAGACTAGCTTTTAATGCATGCTATGAGAGCAAACAATGGTCACACTACTGTGGGACATTTTAAAATGGCTAACACAAAGCAAATATAAGTACATATTAAATTTAAGAATACTTGAAATTCATGTTTAACTGAATATAAAGACTACTTAGGTAATCTGCATGACCAGTTTACAGGATTTTTCTGTGTAGTAAGTATTGTGCACTATAGTTACTAGACTGTAGATAACTGCATAAGCATATCTTTCTCACTTTATGGGGCTTTAGGTCACTAATTTTCAAGCAACAAGTAATTTTTTTAAAACTATCATTTTCAGATTTGTAAGGGTTGTTACTAGCCCAGCACTATTTTGTATGATAATGCTTTTACAGTACTAGGAAAAAATTATATGATTCCTGAAAAAAGGAAACAAAATTTCTAGTTGAAAAAATTGTGCACATCTTTATGCATTGTTTTGCATATTTGCAGTGTATTAGTTAAATGCTTAGGATGTCTGTTCTTGTTGCCAGCTCAAACAATTAAAAAAACAAAACCAAAAACCAAAAAACTCCAAAGAATTTGTCTAACCCAATTTGGTAGAGTTTTTTTATTTCTGTTGTTTGTAAGAAAGATGGTAAAGTTTTCCCCTAAGCATCAGAAACAGCTTTATATTCTTAAATGAAAGCTGTCTTCTAACCATATGAATCCTAAGGCTGAGGTTTTGAATAATTTAGTTACAAAAAATTTGCTCAGAATTTTCTTTCTTCTCCAAGATGTGATTAAAAATGACAGTTGGCAACAGCAACTATAGATGTTTTCTTCTGGCCTAATAATTAAGAACTACAGTACCAGCAAATGAACTGTGTGTGCCCCAGATAGTCTTCTAGTTTAGAAGCTACGAACAATACTCCATTTAGTTTTAGTTACTCGGATTTACCAGTGTGTTCCTTTTACCCTCAGTGTTATAGCAAACGTAGCTCCTAAAGGCTATGAACTGGCGAATGGGTCGCATGTACGCATCTGTGGACTCCGCAGAGATGGACAATGAGATGGTTTTGAAATGCTGCCAGCTGCTTTTGCTGTGTATTGTAAAAGACCCTCCTTTTACCTCTAGGTTGACCAATGAAAAAAGAAAAACAAAAATAACCTATGAATTTTCCATGACAGAAAATCCTGGCTTGCTTGTAGTATAGTAGGTGATCAGTCTAATCTTCTAATAATCTTTTGAACCATGTAGAGTTGAAGGGGGAATTAGCAGGTGACAGAAGACCATACTGCCATCTGATAATTAAGGAAAACTGAAAAATACTCTGGCAACACACATCTATTTGGTACTGTTTAGTCACTGCAATTACTGGAATATGAAGAATATGTGGATGTAAATTGAGTTGCTGAGGGCAGGAGAATGAATGTGCATTTCTATTGTTACTCTTAATGATCTTCACATGATTAACTTCTAGGGTGACCTTAAAACTAAGTTCATTAGTAAGAGTTAGTCTGTGGCGCTCTGCTAGAGTTTTAGTATTTGTAGCAAGCTGAGGTTTCCTACTTCAGACTATCAGAGAGCAGGCACATGGAAAGATAAAGGCAGCAGTTTTCTGGACTGTTGCAGTTGCACTGTTTTAAGATCTCCCTCCCCTTCTGCCTTTTAGGCTGTTTATTCACTGATAGCTTTGTTTGTAGTTTTGCTTTTTAAGTTATGTGCTAGCTAAATGTTATGTTCATGTCTGGAGAAGAGAAAAATGGTTCATAATGTTCCAGTTGGCTTAAGAAAAAGATACCTTTCTGAAGTTACGAGTGCCACAAAAGGGTAAATTCCTTAGCAAAGAACACAGAGTACAGTATGTTCTGTCTCAAGCGGCACCGCATCTGGAAGAAATAGAGGCTTGGGACAAAAACTGACAGTCTTGCAGAAGATATTGTAAAAGTGTCAGTGATATTATAACAGATTAAACAATTGAAGGTGAGTACACTTTGGTTGTAGCAGATAGAATGCAAAATCCAGCAAACTCTGAAAAACTGACACTCATAACATGAAATTGTAATTTGATAATAGCAGGAGAAGAATTTTGGTTGTGAAATTGGTAATAACAATTGCTGTGCTAGAAGCTGGTAGATCGTGAAAATCTGTGCTGTTTGTTGTATTTTAATGTTTCTAATTACTTTTTTTTTCATTACTATAAATACTGACATGGAGATAACATTGCAACTACTTGACTTTAATAGCACTATCACTTTTAGAAAAGTACTATTTAAGTTGTAATTTAGAGGCAGATCAGTAGATAAGTCAGTGACTTCCGTAGTATCATCAGGTCTCATTATTTGACTGAGCTTTCCATGAAAATGGAAGATGCTCTCAGAAGTCACAGTTTGTGGGGTTGAGAAGTTACGTGAGCATCTGTTTAATTTTAAAAGATACCTAGTCCTTCCAGTTTCAGAGACAAGCTTCAAAAGTTAATGTGAGAATAATTTGGAGTATCTGAAAACGGAAGACAGATGTCATTCCATGTGAGTAATTGTTAAATCCTTTGGCATTTCTTGGTTTTTTGGGGTTTTTTTTTCTTGTTGTTGGTTTGGTTTTTTTTTTAATTGATTAGGGTCTGACTTGTTACTGTTTTTGAAAAGTTGGGGTTGTGACTATTGCTTCTGGTTAGCTTTTCTGTTTAGTCATTAACTAGCAATGCTAATAGTTTATTAAAGAAGCACAAAAAGAATTAAAGCATAACCCTGAAGTTGTGAATCCTATTTGTAGAGTACTGGGACGCCCAGAAGGCCATTCTATCAAATGTCGACACAGACAGAATTCTTACTGATTGATGCAAATGTTTCAATAAGAATTTCCGGGTTTGTTGCCTAATTAAGATATGTATTGGAGAATATTTATGTGGGAATTTCCTATAGAAATAACGCAATTTTTTATTTGTCACTGTAGTTGCATGCTAACAAAAGCTGTATGTGCCTAAACCTAGACAGAGAAAGAAAGAGATTAAGTATCACTTGCTGGTGTGTCTTTTAACTCACTCCCTTTTGCTGTTGTAAACTTGATATGTAATGTCAGCCTAGGCACAAAAGAATGACTTGAGGATGGAGTGCCTGGATGAACTTGCTTTTGTTAGTGTAGCCTTTCCATTTATATTTTAGTGTGGTTTGCTTTAATGAAATGTCACAGAGAAACCAAGTTTGGACTTAAAAATATGATTCTGTTCTTCAGAGCAGTGACTGTTAATCAAATGGGTTTTATGACAAACTGTTTCCTAGTTTCTCATCAGATTTTCTATATGTTAATGATAGACTCTTTCCACCTAACATGCATTTGCATGGTAAAACTGCTGCTATGCTTTGGCCTCAGTAGGCATTCGTCTTGCAGCAATTGCTGGGTTTGGCACCCTGTGCTGCGGTGACTGTGGTGTTGGTTCAGCCTGTATTTTTTTCCTTGCTTTTGATGGCAGCATCCAAGATACCAGCTTCCAGTGCTAACTGGAAAGCATGATCCTTGCCAACTCTGGCCTTCCAGAGACAGTACCTTTGCCTGATCACTGTGTGGGTGCCTTCGGAAGTGATACGTAAGCAAAGACATTCATATGGGTAAAAATGGTGGGCATGGGGACAGGGTTGGTGAGGCAAGGGTAGCCATGTAGAATAGGAAGAGCAGAAGAGGTGCTTGATGGGAGCTTGCAGAAATTCTCCAGGCAGGAGGATCTAGCACGTTTGTGTACAGGGAAGCCAAATGACTAGTCAACACGGGACATAGGTTTCAGTGTAGTACATTGATTTTTTGGAGAGTATCAAATGATCCATCCAGAGGGCAAATGATAATGCTGGTGAGAGGAGATAAGAGAAGGTCATATAAAATGATACAGTGTATTAAGTTGATTGAACTTTCTGAAAGTAAGACAAATCTGGATTCTGGTCAAGGCTCAGTCAGATGCTTCTTGGACCAGTGTAAAAATTCTGGTGTTTACACTTGTAAAGACATTTCTTCAATCAAGTCACCTTAATCTGTCCTGAGCCCCATTTTAACTGTTAATACCTTGCTAATTAATTTGCATGTAGCTCTGCAGACATATATTGCTTGAATACAGACATTGTCATATGTAAAATGGAAAAGCAAGATTTTTGCTTTCACAACAGTGCCTTTAAATGTTTAGTTTATATTCCAAAACTCAACTTCAGATTCTTGGATAAAAAGATGAGATGATGAGGTTGCTTCATTTCTGTTACCATCATTATTTTGAGTTATAGTGGGGAGGCTCAGTAGTGTTCTTGAGCTGTCTGAGGAAGACATGTTACTGCTTAATGTGAATGAAATTTTTCATTGTAAATGTGACTTTGAAGAGAAGCAGAAATGATTGTAACTGTTATATCTGAAGCACAGAGGTGGGGATGGGTCTCTCAAGTGTAAGCCACACAGCTCTCAGAAATGGGCCGCAAGTGTCATTTTTTACCAGAACTTGTGAATTTCCTTTTTGAGCCCTAGTTTTATCTATATCAGTAAAAGGTAGAAATTATTCTAGACTCTGGACAGTTAGTGTTGCTTTAGCTTCTACCATAAATGATTTACACTGGGAAGATTAATATCACATCCGTTATAATCCTAGTAGTTTCTTCAAATGTACATTTTCTAATAGGCTAGAGATGGCACTTGTTCTAGGGTTTGCTCAACACAGGGAAGGTCTTCTGCATGATCTCATGTCTCGCACGGAAATTCCCTAGTCTCTGTTTTTGCCTACTCTTTCCTCTCCTTGTGTACCATTGATGGTGTGCAGGTTTTATTGCTGGATGCAAGAGTTTCTTGTTGTAGGATCAAAATGTTAGTGAGTAAGTCTGTGACTTTCTGTGTGTGTAGTGAACTATGGAACTGAGACATTGAGGAACCTTTCTGTTGACGCTAACACTTGCATTTCTGTAGCAGCACTAAACAAGAGCTGCTTCTGTCTCTCTTGGAAGGAATATCATTGCAGTTGCATTGTACTTGAGTTAGTTGTTTCTGAAGTTTTTCACTAGTTTATTTATGGTATGATTATTAGAGATGCTGAAAATCCACACAACTGAAAAACTTGTCCTTACTAACTCTGGTACCTGTGCTGTGGTAATAGCTGAGAAGGTGCATTGTGAGCCTCTGGATGTTCTATACCTGAATGCAAAAGTAACTAATCTAGCTAATCTAAATTTACACCAACTGTAAAGCTTGATTAGAGTGTTTCAGAGCTGAATTGCTATGGGTTGGTGGCACATCTTCCTAGCTTCTGAAGTCGTCCAGGCATTTAAACTTGTGTACTGTTAGCTCCATCTCCAAGCTGTTTGCCTGCAAGTGGTTGGCTTGAACTTCTTTAAAGGGCGTGGTAGGACCATCCTTTTCTACTGTAAATGTAGCAACTCTATTCTTGTTTATTCTATTTCATTTCCATGAGAGCATAAGCTTCTTTTATTTGCATGTGGTTCTGAAAACAGTTTTTAGTTGAAACAGTCTCTTATTTGTGAATAGTTGGTACATTTAAGTTAAACATTAAGTTCTTATGCCTTTTGTATTCTTCCTGATTAAATGTTTATGTTGTTGAGGAATGAAGCAAATATTTAAAATGTTTGAAATTGATCATGAACGGTAATTAAGATTTATGGTTTGAGAGTATTCAGATTCCTACTGTGCTTTCATTTTCCTTATGTGTCTGCCCTTCTCTTGACAAGGTTTAGATACCATGTGCATGCTGTTATTGAACTTTCACCAAGGCAAAGGTTGTGCATAATAAAACCAAGAGCAATTGCCACTTTAGCAGATTCGCTGTAACCAACCTTTACTTTGGGGCAGAGTTCTTTGAATTTAACTATGTTAGAGATTCTGTAGGGAAACATTATTTTTGTGTCACTTAATTTGTCCCTTTTTATGGCACAACTGTCCAGTATTTTATATTGTTTACTTTGATTCTATACTCTATAATTTATTAGAAAGCTAATATGTTATATTTAAATTACATAAAATATACAGTTAGTTCAGAATATTTAATCTTGAAGATTTTGTCAAGTAAAATGTAAAGCCAGTCTCAAAACTGGAATGATTTTGCGTCACATTAAGGGTTGTAGTTGTTTTTGCAGACAATCTGATTTTGTATTCTGAAAAACAGAAGTGTTGTCTCTCCAAGAGATCTGTGAGAAAAATATTGTTTATGTATTTCCGATACTGGCTTGCCTGATATTCTCAGGTCCTAAAGAAAAGCTGCTCGTTGCATGGAAGCAGCTTTGTGTGTATGTTGGTTTGGTTTTTTTTTCTGGGAATGGTTTTCTAACAGATAGGGAGCCCAGGACGCGCTGTATTGCAGAAGTATGCAAATTTAACTTCCTTGCGGTTCTCTGTTACTTGCAAAAGTGATCTAACATCAACTAGTGTGTTATGAATGACTCTGTTTATAAACATCAGAAAATACAGTTAGAAAGCAGTAACTTGTGCACACAGCTCCACGGGGCTAGTGGTATTGACTGGTATCACCTCAGCATCCCGGTTTCACAGAGAATGGCACTATTTCAGATTTGCTCTTGATGACATGCTCATTAATGCCACAGCTTGTTGTATTAAAGCAAGTGAGACGCGGGTAGGCGGAACAGTGGCCTGTGATCTGTTGTGGGACTTGGGAGACTGGAGTTCACTTCCTTACTTTTCCCTTGCTCTTTGGAACCGGAGGGGAAAGTGCCATGTCTTGGCAGCTGCAAGGAGCAATTGCAGAGGTGAATTTGTGCATGCCAGCTGCTATTCTGAACTACAGCACATTTAGTCCAAATGAAATGGAAGAACACAGACTCATAGAAACCTTGACACAACAGATTCAAGCAAGAGTTTTGTGAGTTTTATAGGTCAGGAAACATCTGGGTTAACGTGGGATGAGCAGGCATTGCTTTGCCTAAGGATATGGGGTAGACAGATTTCATATCTCTGTTCCAGAACAGGGGATAAAATGCTCCTAGCCTTGTACTGGAGGCAGGTGAAACTTGTTGAACTCTTAGAAAAATACCTAATTAGGCAAATGAGAACAGGTCACACATGGTCCAAGATAATCAGTTTGGACAAATTCAGCCCGACGATATGGTGTAGCGGAACTGTGAACAGGTTAGGTTTGCAGAGTGTTTCAGGAAAGGTACTTCCATCAATGCTGCACACAATAGCATGTTTTCAAAATTACTTTTGCAGAAGTGGTGCTTCTGGCATAGATAAGGTTTCCATTGATGTGTTTTATTAGAAGTACTGAATGCAACAGTACAAAGCTTAGGCAGCCTGAGATCCTTTTGAATGATGCATGTGAAGGAAACTACGTGAAATTGATACTGTTGATGAATTTGCATGGCTATTCTGTGTACTCAGCAGCCAAAGGAGGCTGGAAGGATTTTGTTTGGATGAAAAGGTATCTTTCTAAAGTAAACATGTATCTGCTTTGTAACAGAATTACTCTCCATCCTGACTTAAGCCTCAGGCAACTATTCTGTACCTATACCATAGTAGGTGACATCAGATCAGGCCCATGAGCAGTCTAACAATTAGGTATCTCAGCTTGGTGTTTTACTGCTTGTTCTTGAGCCACCCATGTTTATCTTAAAGGCATAGTGGAAAATGTTGATTTTATTACTCATCAGAGTTACTGTACTATGTTGAATAAATTCCTGTAGAGTGAATAATTAACTTCAATGTAAATCTTCTAGTCCTCCTTCCATAAGATACATACGTGCTTAGTGGGCACAAAATTTATCACTCTGGCTGGTTTGATGGTCTTCCTCTAGCAAAGATCAGTACATACAGTTTTGGAAGAAGTTAAAAATACCAGTTTTTCCCTCTTAAATTAGATCTTGTTCACTGTGTAATGCCGTACATAGAAAACTGAGGAAAATTCCATGGATTATCAGTTTATACGTTGAAACGTAACATTTCTTCATTGTTACCCTCTACCTTTTAATAATTAAAAACTTTTGATGGTAATAAATGCATCCAGCCATGTTTATGACCCCAGGCTGAGAAACATACGCTCCGACTCTTTCGGGTAGTGAAGCTACAGACTGACTGCATGATACTTAGAGAGCTTTTCACTTCATACTACTTTGTTAATAACTGTACCTGATACCATAATTATACCCTGTCTCTTCTTTTAAAAATTAGCAATATGTTTCAGCAGTTGCAATATCTTTTTTGGGTTTTTTTTATTTGTATAGCAAATTACTTTGCCCTTTCAGTACTCTCCTGTTTTAAAGGTTTACAAGCATCCTCTTTGCTTCATTAGAAGTGAATTTATTTTTGTATCTTCTTTCTTTAGAAGACCAGGTCCTCATCCTTTTACAGACATATTAGATTATTTCTTTCTGTGTTTAGAGGACTGTGTTCTGTGATCAAGGCTACTTTCACTTTGGATAACATGAAGTGTAATTCTCTTCTATTAATGTCTCCTGAAGCTTTTTCACTTTTTCAGGGAAAGATAAGCTCTCTTTCCATATCCTATACCAGTGTAAACTATAATAATAATAAAATTAGAGTCACTGAACCCTATTGATTATTCATTTTGTTATAAAGAGTAAAAGACTGATCACAGTAAGTTAAAAAGTTAATCTCCAGTAAATTTGTTTTTTTTTAAAAAAAAAAGTTAATCTCCACTGCTCTTTTATTACAGGCCACCATTTAAACGCCTGAAATAATTTGTCCTTTCACATTGTTTAAAGGATTGATTTAGTTGTCCCCTAATCATCTTTATATTTGGGGGATCAAGAATAATCTTGGCATAAGTAAAAAGATTTTTTCCATGTAAGCTGGGGGGGGGGGAAGCCCCAAACCCAAACAGAACAAACAAAAACTTGGGCAGTTTTATCTTCTTGGAAAGATGACAGAAACCTCTGTGTGTGTATTCATATAAAGCTAACTTTATATATATCAATGGCAGTTAGTTCCGTTGCTCAAATTCTTATAACATGCAAGTCTTTTCACGGATGTTTAATTAGTATTTCCTCAGTTAAAATACAGCAGCATTTTCTCTTCTCTCCTTAATGAGTAAAGGGAACATCTGATGCATATCCTTGTCTTAAAGTTCCTTTTGTATGTCTTATACCTTATAGTGCGTTCTTTTCTCACTGAGACAGGATAGAACTTCTGGTTTAATCTGGCGAGAGCTAAAAAGGGACCAACAGTGCATGAAAGCTTTCCTTTTCCCACCCGACTGGCTTAAAGAATCCCAGATAAACTAACACAAGAATGCTACGGGTTACAGTATGGGTTTTGTGGGGGGTTTTTTGCGCTAAAAGCTATAGCAGTTTGATTCAAAGCCCAATAAAAGAAGCAGAATTGTAATGTTTTGTAATTATAGACAGCACATACTAGTAACCAGCTGATTATTAACATAAAAGCAGTAATTCTTCTGCACAACCTGTATTTGCAAATTATGCTAGCTTGGCTGTCATTAGAAACAACAGATTGAAGGATGATGCAGCAGTAGAGTGGTATTTGCGCCAGGGACAGAGGAGGTGTGTCCGTCATGCCAGACAAAAAGAACAGCCACAAAAGAAAATAAGCTCTTGAGTCAGCATTTGTTAAGTCTGTCATTGTTGTAGAAGCAGCTGCACGTGGAAACAAGACAAACAGAATTTGAAATGAAGAGCTGGATAAGCAATTAGCAGTTGCCAGCAGGGATGGAGAAAACTGTTGGGCCTGATTGCCTATTAACTGCTCTGTTTTTCATGACAGCTTTGATAACAGGTCAAAAAAGTGGCAGGAGCTGCTGCTTGGCCTGCTCACTGTATCCGTTGTGGTTGTTCAGCCACAGACTCTCTTCCGTACACAAAGAAATACCACGATGGCATCAACAGTAGTTTGTGTATGTATTTGTATTGGATGTGGAATGTTTCCAGGAGACCCCAGTGCACTATCTTCAGATACGAAAAGCCTTCCCAGGCGTGGAAGGCAGGCTGGGAATAGATGAATATTGTCAGTTCATGTTAAGCATATTGGTGAGGACCTAAAAGAGGATCAAGGTCACTTTCTCAGCATAAAAACGGTGTTTGTACCTACCCTGTCCTGGGGCAGTAAGAGATGGTTTAACGTAAGCATAGACTGCAGAAAATCTAAGTGTCATATGAACACTATCAGAGTAGAGAGAAGTGTGTTCTTTGTAATCAAATATATCTTTCAGCAGGTAGTTGTGGTTCCAATAGACATGTACCTTGGGAGGCTTAATGTTAAATCTTGTCGAATTGTCTGTGGACTGAGTCATCTTGGGTGGTGATAAGCCTGTGTGTGCAAGGTATTTATTAGTTTAGACAGAAGGTCCCTGTTTGTATATTGTAATTCTCTGAAATGTTGAACTAATTTGGGTGTTGTCTCCGATTTCTCCAACTAGATCTGTCCTGAATGCCAGAACCACAATTGCAGCATTTCTGCCATTTAATTGACCAGCTAATTTACCCTGTAATTATATAATAGGGTATTTAGGACTGTCTTTTTAGAGCAGAGGTATTAGCTCTATTTATCTGCTTTGTTCAAGAACAGATGTTTCTACTATGTTGCTGAAATAATCAACATCTTTGGAAGTCAAAGATTGCTATTTTTTGAAATAGAATATGATGGAAAATCTAAACTATGACCCATAAAAGGGGAGGGGTGAAACTAATTGCATTGCAACTTTGCAGAAATTGTTTTTGATAAAATCTGACTCACGGTAATGGTAAATAGTTAAAAACATTGGCTGTATAACAGAAGTGGTGTTGTCTCTTGCACCTGTGTGGCTAAATATTTCACTTAAGCTTTGACGTGCTCTTTCTGTATTTCAGAAGACTGTCTTCTGGGTTTTTTTGCAACTTCAGAGTCCTTTGAATTTCCTCAGTAATTTGGATTCAAATGTTTACATTTTCCCCCCACTTTTTCCATAGTTCATTATTTCTATATTTTTAGTTGCCACATCAGGGTTCCAAACAAGGTACTTGCACTTCCAGAAACAACTGTGTGTAAGGTCACTTTTTCTGAATCTAGATTTTAAATGTGTGGGGGTTTTTTTCTTTTGGGTATGAAGACTGATACATGCTGCTAGTAAGCTTAGCAAAATGGATGAGTAGGATTTTAGTACTTAAATAAGATTGAGTGACATGAAGGAAAAAGACTTAACTTGCCACCCACACTCAAGGCCATATCCTCTGTGACCGACAGGAACAGTCCCAGTGAAGACACACAAAATACTAACCCGAGTAAAGTAGACAAGATCTCATTAAAGTAACCCACTGTTGCTTAAAAACTGTTTTTATATAGCGTCATGGAAGAAAACTAAATGACTATGGAAACATTATATAGCATCATGCAAGAGAAGTAAACTATGGGCTTAAAAGAAGCAGAAACATTTGCTGAGATGAGAATCATCCAGTGAGCCCAAATAAATATTTTTACTTTTGTACTTTGAGACAGTAATCCCATACTCTTGTGACGAAAAAATTTATTGTGTTTTCATGAATGGTCTGGCAATACAGTTGCTTAGAAGGTTTCACCACATCTCATGTTACATGTTTTCCTTAAGACCGTGACCCCCAGTTGAAGTTTGTTACATGAGAATCTTAACTTCCAAGCCGTTTTCTTTTTATAGGAAATGTTTAACACTAATGGTTTCAGGTAAGTACAAACTTCAAAACATAAACTCCAAAGATTAAAAAAACCCGACAGCAACCAAACAAGAAAAAAAAAGTGTAAAAAATGTTCTTTAAAATATAAAGTCATGGTATTTTATAGTATTTTGAACAAATAATTGCTTTGTTTGTTTAAAAATAGTGTTTTGAGAGAAGTTGGGGGCTACTCATTGCTAGCTCATGAGCATTGCTCGTGTCATAATGCCTACAGGTTTAGCTACATGTGGGATACCTCATTCAGCATTTCTTTTTTAGCTCTAGAGACCTTTCCAGCATTTTCTACAGGGTATTCTTTTTCTCATTACAAACAGATCAACAGTTCTTAGTGAGTAGTTCAAAGCATAGTATAGTTTATTCTCTGCCTTACGGAGTTCTCTTACCAGCAGAAAAAACAGTAGCAAGAAGATTGTCCCATTGCCTCTTGTATTAGAAAATCAAAGGTAAAAACTTACTTTGCATTTATGAAAATGCCGTTGAGGGAATCGAAACTATTGTATTGAAAACTGCCCAGCAATCTAAATGTATGCATAGTTACTAAAAAGCTGAGTTTTTAATTTAATAACTCTTATATAGAATATGAATAAAAATTATGAAAAGTTTATCATGGAAGTTCAACAAAATGCAAAATAATATGAGGAGGAATACCATAATATGTAGCCTTGGATTGGTAGCTTTGAGTAAAACTGTCAGTCCCAATATCCTGGTCAGGTTCGAATTTCTGTCTACCTGAATTTCCATCCAGTGGCATGCTTTCCGAGATGATATCCAAATATGTTGAATAGCTGTGTTTCTTAATAATTTAATATTTGCAAGTCCATTTTTAAGCCAGATTGCTTTTGCTTTATAAAAACCCAAACAAAGAAAAAAAACTAAGGCAGACCTTACACTCTATGGTAGGCACATCACCACCTGTAGCACGTAGTGCTGTCTACAGCCAGGTGCTGCTCAGAGCTTCATATGTGCAGGTGGGTGCTGCTGTAGGCTTGCTTTGGGTGTGCAATGGCATGTGCGCAGTGGAAAATGGTAAATGCAAGTAACATCTTGCGTACGGAGGCAATTGTGTGTGACTTCCTTACAAACTCACACTTACTGACAAGGGTCCGAGTCATCCTGTGGTAGTAAAGCTTCTCTAAGAGGGAATGGGCAAGGATCTGTTGTGGGGGTTTGTCAACCCTTGCAAAGGTTTTTGATGGAGCTAGGTAGAGAAAATAGATTCATGTGAGCTAGGTAGAGAAAATATTCATGTGAAGACTCCAGTCTTTGTGCTCAGTAAAAGCCTTTTTTAGGCTCTTCAAGAGTGGCATGAGACAATAGGATTGTCAGAAGGGTGTGGTAAAGGTCAGGAGGTGGTAACTTCTGCAGCATCTGTGGAAGGGCTCATCAGTGTTCTCCCGCTGACTGTAAGCATGTGCTTGAAAGTGCCCTACTGAGGTTTACTACTGTGCAAATGTTGGAGTGTTGCCTCCTAGCGCTGAACACTAATTGGCAATGATACCGCATTGCGCTTAGAAATTAATTTTTTTAAAAGTTGTTTGTTGAAGTGTGAGGTGATGATTTTAATGCTGGAAAACCACTGGGGCAATGGAGGTAGATTGTTGGTCAGCGCTTATTCTATGCGAATGAAAACAGATGCTGCTATTGTGAATTCTCAGTCACTGTTACAGTGAAAAGAATTGCTAGGTGTTTGATGTACCTTAAAGTGTTGTTTGTAATGTTTAAAGTGTGCCAGGCCTGGAAATGTCATTCAGGTCTGGTACCTTCTATTGAAAAGATCAGTAACTTGTAGTAGTATGTACTTGGAATTAAAACCTTATAAATTTCCTTTTTATTATTATTAGGTATAAGCAACTGAGGACAACGCTTCTTGCTGTCCAAAGATGGAAAACAACATAACTACTATCTCTCGTGAAGAGCTTGAAGAACTAAGAGAAGCATTCAGTAAAATAGGTATGTTTTAATGAAGGAAATAATCAGGTTGCCCTTAACATTGCAAAACCATGTAGGATGTGTAGAAGGAATCTTTATGGATCACTTTGTTTTGATAGGGCCATATTTTCATAGAATCATAGGTTGGAAAGGACCTCTAAGATCATCAAGTCCAACCATCCACCCAACACCACCATGCATACTAAACCATATTCTGAAGTGCCACATCTGTGCGTTTTTTTGAACACCTCCAGGGATGGTGACTCCACCACTACCCTGGACAGCCTATTCCAATGTCTGACCACTCTTTCAGTAAAGAAATTTTTCCTAATATCTAATCTAAACCTCCCCTGATGCAACTTGAGGCCATTGCCTCTTGTCCTATCACTAGTTAGCTGGGAGCAGAGACCAACACCTGCCTCACTACGCCCTCCTTTCAGGTAGTTGTAAAGAGCAATATGGTCCCCCCTCAGCCTCCTCTTCTCCAGGCTTAACAACCCCAGCTCCCTCAGCTGCTCCTCATAAGACTTGTTCTCTAGACCCTTCACCAGCTTCATTGCCTTTCTCTGGACATGCTCCAGCACCTAAATGTCTTTTTTGCAGTGAGGGGCCAAAAACTGAACACAGTACTCGAGGTGCGGCCTCACCAGTGCCGAGTACAGGGGCACGATCACCTCCCTGCTCCTGCTGCCACACTATTCCTGAGACAAGCC
>Ga0065711_1037154_pt1 | contig 20128 bp, 7 predicted proteins | sample Hoacrofraction12_FD_59098 | JGI IMG/M metagenome (GOLD analysis project Ga0065711, IMG submission 59098) | Hoatzin crop microbial communities from Cojedes, Venezuela - Epithelial fraction 12 v2 (version 2) | ecosystem: Host-associated > Birds > Digestive system > Esophagus > Crop | place... | reverse complement strand
TTTAATATCTCCAGAGAAGGAGACTCCACAACCTCCCTGGGCAGCCTGTGCCAGTGCTCCGTCACCCTCAGAGGGAAGAAGTTCTTCCTCATGTTCAGATGGAACTTCCTGTGCTTCAGTTTGTGCCCGTTGCCCGTTGTCCTGTTGCTGGGCACCACTGAAAAGAGTTTGGCCCCATCCTCCTAACACCCACCCTTGAGATATTTATAAGCATATATTAGGTCCCCTCTCAGCCTTCTCTTCTTCAGGCTGAAGAAGCCCAGCTCCCTCAGCCTCTCCTCATAGGAGAGATGCTCCAGTCCCCTCACCATCCTCGTAGCCCTCCGCTGGACTCTCTCCAGTAGCTTGAACTGGAGAGCCCAGAACTGGACAGAGCACTCCAGATGGGGCCTTGCTAGGGCAGAGTAGAGGGGAAGGAGAACCTCGCTCGACCTACTGGCCCCACTCCTCTTAATGCACCCCAGGATTCCATTGGCCTTCTTGGCAACCAGGGCACACTGCTGGCTCAATTGAATTCTAGCAGGAGGAATCAGATTTTAAACTTTTGAAGTGAACTGCCTTTGCATCTCTAGTTCTAAACCTTAACATGTCTTGTTTTCAACCTCCAGTGCAGAACTGAACAAAATCTAGTTCAAATAGAATTGCAGTTTTCCTGTTTCCCAAATATGTTATCATGATCTAGCTGGAAACTTGACTCATGAAACAAGCTCAGTTATAATCTGTACATGTTTGGCCAAAATCTAGTTTTAAGAACAGAAACAGAAAAAGATACTTGGAGTCAGAAGGAACTGGAGAGATGCTGAAGGTAATTTAAAACCACGGGGAGTATGCTGTTATATTTTACTTATAACTGCTAAAAATGTCAATGGTGCATGCATACGTATGTTTTAAAAGGAACATAATTAAAACATAGTCCATCCTTTGGAGAATTATGTGTTGAATATGACACATGACAGTAGGAAAGGCTGAGACACTGGTAAAGGTATCATATGAGTTCTGTAATAATGAGTTAACCAGAGGTAAAGTCTTGGCTCTGTTTTGCTATAGATTTCAGAGAGATTCGGATGTCACTATTATTTAAAGCTGTGTCAACTCTGTGTTTTGGATATTTGTTACCATCCTGCCAAGATGAAGTAATGATCAGTAAGACTGCCCCAGAGACAAGAGATTGTTTTCCTTCCCCCTGCTGAAACAAGGCATACTTCCTGGGTTACAATTCAGTACATCTGAGCATCAGAATATATTTCTGAAGTGTTAGAACAGCAGGTAACTGGTTTAAATTGTCCTTCTTTTTCTAATGTTCCTTTATATTTTTTAAAACTTTAAATCTGATCATATGTGTGTGCAAGAAGTCTAATCCTGAAACAATGAATAATATTTGCATTGTTTCAGTACAAAGCTGTGTCTCTGCATAATCCAAAAAAACCCCAACCAAACTGGTAAGAAAAAGCACCCCAAAAAGTCATTTGCATTAATGCAGTTGAAAAATGTATAAAGGGAAAAATCTAATTTTGCAAAGACTCACAGCAGCTTTTCCACTGAAGTCCATGTTTGTTACAGTAAGTGCTGTATTCAGGCCTTAGATTTTGGTCCAAAAACCATCTTCCTTTTGGTAGATTAGGGCTGATTTCTCTTATTTACCTCTCTATTGTAGGAGACATGAAAAATTTACATAAAAATCCATTCAATAGTGAATACCTTTCATCTGTAGTTAAATACTGAGTTGGAAAAACAGTGTAGAAAAGATAACCCAATGACTAACCTGGGTCTATGTTTTTAGTTAACTCTAAACAAGTACAGTGATATATTCTCCTGAAACTATTGAATGTATTCTCATTTTGTCACACTTCAGTCTAGCTCATTTGCCAGCCCTTTGCTTACATCATGGGAATCAAGGTCAGCATCCTGGTAATAGCTCTAGGTCTCTTCACTTTGATTCCTTATTAGCTAAAATTAGCTCTTCTGGTGTGCACATTTTCACTACACTTTTAAATGCCAACTAAGCATGGAATTTTGTAAATGCTGATTTATAATGAGTTGTAGGAATCCACTGCTTAGTATAAATAGGATATAGATTTCAAGAATGTGTATACACTTATCTTTCTGCCTGAAAGCCATTTAAAAACAGTTGTACAGTGAAATAGTATGCATATTTTCTGATAAAGAAACATAAGGAGCTACGTACCTTCTCTAATAAGGAAAATTTCAAAAATCTTTCCTTATAATGTGTCCATGAAGATATAATAACTATTCTTTTACAGCTAATGATAAGATAGATTACTGAATTAGCTCTTACTACATTGTTTTTAACCTCGTGAATTACAGTAAATGAGAGAAGACTGAAAACATAATTTACAAAAAATAACTGTTTGTCCTTAGGAAGAAGCGTCACAGATGGAAATAGAGGAAACTTATGTTGCTTTTACAGAATTTGTGTTTATCTGGCATCATGATTAATTAATAGTGAAATACTTGAAAATCCCACACATTTAGTGGGTAAAAATAATAAATACAATAAATAAATGGTAAAGATAAAGAATGGTAGCATCAAATAATTCATAACATAGATTTTTGTTACATTGTGATTTGAACAATTGCTTATTAACATTACTGTATTTATGATACTGTATTAAGCCTGGGGTGTAAAGGAATTGCCTACTTGGCATATATTTTGAAATAACATCCCTGCTTTCAGGAGGTTAAAACAGTGGGACACTGCAGTGTGTTAGAAATTATTTTTAGGGAATAATAGCTGTCCTACTGAAATGCAGCACTGGGTTTGGGTGAAGTCCTGTGGTCCCTGTGGTAAATAGGTATGGGCATGCCGGAGAGGAACTACTACAGTGTAAGTGTGGGAAGGCAGGGAGGGAAGAGTGGGAACCATTGCTCTAAATAGGTAGGGCAAGAGTGTGTGGAAGAACGGAGGGACATAGAAATGAAATTACTTGCTGAAGGACTTACAGCAGGTCAGGTCAGTGACAGAATGTGGGATAAAATTAGATCTCTAAATGGCCACATAAGACTAAAATGCCTGTGACTCTGAGATGCCACCTTCTGAGAGTTGACTGGCATGACTTAAACAAAGTTACCTTTTTGGGAACGCAGATCTTTAGGGACTGAATAAAGAAATAAAAGAAATGGCAGTATCTGCCTTGTTGTTTTTTTTTTTTTCTCCCCACTTTCATAATTTTCTGTGACTCTCAAACCTGAGGTTTAACAAGCTGCGGTAATAAGGAGTGGTGCTGAAGTTGCTTAAATTCCAGAAGGAAAGCAGTGGAATTCAGAAAGCTGAACTGGAATACAGAGGCTTCTTTAAAGGAGATGGCACAGAAGAGAGGCAGAGAGTGCAGCAGGGCAGCACCAGCGAGCTCTCCCTGCAGAGCGGGGTCTGGCAGAAGGCACCACCTTCTCCTTTGGCTGCAGGAGAGCTGACCTCCTCATGGGCTAGCATGGCAGGAGGGAGTTGAAAAGGACGTGGCAGCTGGAGGGAACCTCAGGCAACCTCTCCGGTAACCTTCATAACGTGGCCATAATCTTGTGAAGGGATGTGGAGGGGTTGCAGATGCTTCTGTTTTGTTCTAACTGAAACAGCAGTATTAGAGGAGTTGTAAAACTTTCATATGGGGTCTTTAAAGATTTAAAAAAACAGACCAAAATAAAAAAACAAAAATAGTAGGGAAAATCATTTCAGTATCACACTGCCCTGCACTGACATCCGTACATAAAATGTGTTTACTTATGAGGCTGGAGTTGCCTCTGACTTTTCAGTTTGTTTGGGAAACACCATTTACAGATCTGCGTGAGGTGTGTAGTGTGTGTCCTTACTGCTCAGGAGTAAATCTGTGGGCCAGAAACAAAATGTGTCAATGATATTAGTATTAGTAGAGTTGAAGCCGTGATGGTCTCATGGTATAAAGCAAAACAGATTTGTGTGCTTCAATGCTTATCTGTTTTTCCTGACTGTATCATTTGGTCCAATAAAAGGTGTTATGTTTCCCTATAAATGTAGCCTGCTGCCAGAGCAGTCTAATAGTCTCAGGAATATTTCACTTGGGTGAGTTAAAAATAAAAATTGATTACTTGCAGCTGTTAAAACACAATTGACTGCTTGACATATAAATAATTTTCAATGCATCAACATTAATTGTGATAATTACTCATACGAATTATTTAAAATATTCATTCCTTTTTGTTTTGGTAACATTTCTAACAATATAATCATTTTCTGATAAACCATGGAAAAATTTGTATGATGATAATAAATAAGGAACTGAAATCCAAATAAGAAAATGGGGAAATATGGAACCAATTTCAATCACAAATTTGCTGTTTTTTAAGGGAGGGAGGAAGGGAAAAAGAAAGCGAGGGAGGGATAGAGACAGACAGATATCACTTTGGTCTGGATAATTCAGTATCCCCAGTGCTGCTAAATGCTATTATGAAAGACTTTTTTTTTTTTTTCCTCCTCAGAAATTAGAAGAGTATTTAACATATTTCCTGTGTAGATAAATCAAGTTCGGTTACATAGTGCCAGGCCGAGCACGGGAAGTTCAGCTGGTTTATTTCATTTGCCTTGCATAGCTAGCAATTTTGTTCTCCTTGCAGCAAGGGTAACAATTTTGTGCCATGTTTATTTTACATACACAGTGCTTTTCAGCATTGTGGTCGCATGCCTCATAAGCTGCTTAGTTAGCTACGTCAGCTGAATATGGCACCGCCTTTCTTCAGGAGCATCAACCTTTTTAACTCCGGACTGCTTTCTGCGGCTGGGTCAGCAGCGCTAATCGTGTAGCAGTTGTCTCTAGGTAGTACATCTGTACTGCTATTATCAGTATTGTGTATGCTTGCAACTATACTTCGTACGTGCACTGTATATACGGAGGCAAAATGAAAGTAAGTTCGGTTCTAATAATTCTGGGTAAATTTAAAAGAGTTTAATGTATTTTCCATCAGCTAAACATATGTATAGCTTCCTCTTTGCCCACAAATCAGTATGACCACTGTACAAATAACAGGTAGTTCTCTGGATTATCTATTTTCCTTCCTTTATATCCGCCTGGGATCTACTTGCTGAAGCTCAAAGAAATATTTGCATTGATTTCAGAACAAGTAGAATTATATCCTTGAATATCAAGTCTTCTTGTCAGGGTGTGAATCATCTTGTGTATCTCTGTGAAGTTTTGTGTTTCTGTAGAAGTGATAAATCACACAGAATGCCTAATCACCGGCTTCTCTAAATTCCCTCCAGTTACTGTGACTGATTTGTTTATGAGCTGTCTTTCCCAGACCAGTGAATTGTCTGTTTCTCTGTGTGGTGTTCAGGTGCTTTCTATCCTATGGCAGTGTGGCTGGGCATGAACTGATGATGAAATTACAACTAATACAAAAGGTGGCAGCCTGTCTCCTTAGCAACCTGGGATACTGCGTGCAAGTAACCAGCCCTGTGCTGAAGTGAAAGGCTTGGTTTATATTACCATGGCGTTTATTGGCAAATCTTAAGATTAACTATATCAATCCCCGAAGCCTTGGCATAAAGATAGTGTTTGCAGCAAAGCAAGCTACCTCTTCTTTTTTGCTTGTACAAGCAGGGGAGGATTTTGCTGGATATGAGAAAGGTACAGATGTGATGATGTCTTTGCACAAGATGGAGAAAGGAAGTAGCATTTTCTTCAGTTTGAGGTCATTTCTTCTGGGCTCTCTGTCTTCATGCCTCACAGGGCAGAGCAGGCATCAGCAGTGCTGACAGGAACTCTTGGCTCCAGAACTGTGATGGAAAAGGACAGATGTTTCAAAAAAATAAGTATTTCTGTGTTCCTGATAGAGAAAGGAACATAATAAAAGACAAGTCAGTGGCATTTTTCCTTTTTGAATTTGGCTTTTAGAAACTTTTGCACTGCAGGGAGTTTCGGTATTTTTCAGGGCAAAACAGGACTGGCGCATTCCCAAGGACTTAGCTTGTAAACTATGACTGAGAGAACTCTTTCTTCTTCAGATTTCAAGGTGAAGTGTTGTCTGAGAGCCAGCGTATAAAGCAAACTGCCGATGTGCACCTTTCATCAAGGAAAAAGCTGTAAAATTTGATTCTTTCTTTAAAACTTAAAATTAGTGGCATTTGTGTTTCTCTAAGTGGTGCATAAGCTGTTAAGATTCTAATAATAAATCTCACAAGAGCTGAAAACTTGGTTCAAACCAAAGTGATCATTAGATTTATATACATGCTGCATGCGCAGTGTCAGAAGAACGGTTCATTTTGTATGTTTTCTGCGAGACTGATCTCACTACAGTCAAGCTTTGTTAGAGTGCCAGTATTTTGCTGTAGTGTCATTTTACTGCCATGTACAATATTTACTGGAGGTGTAGCTGTTAGCTGTGGAGCAGAAGACCTACAAAGATACGTTTTGCATTCCTTTCTCTTTGGCAGGTAATACACTGTGAAGCTGGGAAAAGCTCAGAGACTTCTTTCTTTTTTAAAACAGAAGTGGCATATACTTTCTATTATGACTATAAAGTATAAGTATTATGAGTACAAAGCCCTCTGATACTCATATTATTTTAGTGTAGCTTGTTAAACTTTCTAAGACTGAGATACAGAGCAAGTTTTGCCATTGGCCTATAGTTAGAAGCAGTTGTGATGTGCTTATAGAGGAAACAGTGCTGGTGTCTTTGAATGTGGGAGACCAGCTATGTTTGTGGCACTGCAGGTGAAGTCCAGTGTGACCCTGAGTAGGTCCTTCTTTTCGTTCTTCTGAAAATATATTCCTCTGCATCATGAAGTTTGAGAACAAACAGACATGTATTTGCAAAGGACTCAGCACACTCAGATAAGAACAAGGCAACTTCTGAGGTAGTCAATTCCAGGAGATGGGCTCTACCAGCTTTTTAACCAAGCAGATAAATATTTTTCATGCGTTTAAAAAAGGAAGGAGAACGCAGTGCATTTAATTAGTCTCATATGGATGAGCTACTTGCAACTTCTGAGTCATGGCCTTGGAAGCTGACTTGCATGATTTTTTTTTTTTTGGGGGGGGGAGAAGTGTCCTTGAGTATACAGATGATTTGGGGAACTGTGTAAAGAAACAAAAATAATCAAGAATTACAAGACCCCCTTTCAATCTCTAAGCAAAACTGCAATGAAGGAAACTCCAGCCAAGACCAAGTATGGCCTCTTTAGAATTTATTATTTTAGTATCTCTGATGGATCTCCACATTGACTTTCTTACAACTTTTTACATAAAATTTGATTTCTTTCCTTCTCTCTAAGGCATGGTATAAGGAAAGGAAATTATCATATAGGCCTCTGAAATGAGGCTGGTGGTTTAAAGCACTCTGGGTGAGTTGCGTAGAATCTATCTACTGCACAGTAAAACTCATCTTTTTCAAGAGATAGAGGGATCTCTGGGATGAGATCAAGGTTCTCTTTAAAGAACTAAGAAATATTTCTGGAGCTTTCACTGAAGACATTCTGTTGAAGAGAAGGGAGATGGGAAAATGATCTTTGTGTGACAACTTTGAAAAACACTGCATTACCTAACAAAACTCTGCCTCTTCATGTTGGAGAAAAAAAACTCTGAACCCTCTTTTGCAGTCCTTACTTTTGTTTTTCCCCAGTCTGTTTATTTGATAGTTGATGTGCAGGGGAATGTGTATGTATGTTTTTATCAGATGGTTTGCAGACATTTTGACCATTTTATCATGTCTTACAGATCGCCAGTGTTCCTCAGACACTAGTTGAGAAACACTGGTCTAATACGCTATCAGAAGATTCTTTGACATTACAGCAATAAAGGGGAAATACCACTGTCAGTAGGGTATGAAAAGATTTGGCATACTAACCTGGGAAAAATGAGAAGGAAGAGCGAGATCTCAACACCTATCAAAACATTGACAGAAAATTAAGGAAAGGACTTAATTTTTCTGGACTGATTTGCTCTAGGAAAAGAACTGAACTATTAGTATATAGCAAAAGATTTTTTACTAGTGTGTTCAACACCTGTGATTTCTGATAAAATAAATTATGAGTGCTGTATGATGGGGTCGTGAGTCCCAGAGTAAGAGATGGGCAGATGCTATGGGTCTGTTGGATAGAATCTCTCTACCAGAGACAGGAATGCCTCTGTTGGGTGCAGCTTATGGAGAAAGTAACCAAAAGGTTAAGCTGGAATTGGCACCTTCTCCAGGAAAAGTTTTCTTAACAGCAGGCTGTGAGTAGCTTTCTGCCAGCAGCTACCTGGGGTGCTGACTTGCATTGTTTGCATCTCTGCAAAGCATTGTCCCAAATTGAAGCCCTAACACAAGAACTCAGAAGTAATACAGAAGTAAAAAAAAAAGAAAACAATAATCTTTTCTAGCACATAGATACAGCCACCCTAGGACATGCTATCAAAAGTTCTGTTTATCTTAAGTACAAATTAGTAACATAACTTAAAACTAGGAGAAAAATCATGGTAGTCGATACTAGCAATATGTGGGGATCTGACAAATTTTCAAAGCATTTGGAGTAACTGATGAGATTTGAGAAGACAAAGTTGAGACAGGATTCCAAATCATGGTAAAATAAAAGGCAGTGAAGCTGCGACTTCCGTCTCATCCTTTTGCAAAGATAAGGGCTAAATTTTAACTTCAGTTTGAATCTCATGTTTAGATGCAGAATTGTTTCCAGCTTATATGAATAATTAACTTATGATTGGAATACAAACAGTGGGTTATCTGGAAGTGTGCATCCAGTTTGTGATGTAAAACAGTTCTGATGTCCGAGGAGAGATTCTTGTTAACTTCAGTTTTTCTTAGACATAAGTACATGGTATGTTAATGATGATTTTTTCAAACTACTCAAATCTGGTAGAGACAAACTGAAAAAAAATAAAATTGACAGAAATGACTGATGGAATATTCTCTAAAAAACAGCTGTGCAGATCGGTCTATCCTCATGAATAGTCATAGAAGTTAGTAAAAATGCCATTAGTAGGGTTCTCTGCTATTGTAATAGGTTTTTGTAAGAAATGCTTTCTAAAACAGAATTTAGTAAACTGATGTTCTTTGTATAGATATTTGAAACATCTCATGGAGCTTAATGTATTTTAGAAAAGAGGAGAGATTGTTTTTAAAAACAAACAAACCTAAGAGAAGTTCTAATTTACTCTTACATTTTTGTGGGGTTTTTCCTAACTGGGATATGCAGGCGAAGATAGGGACTTGAAAGCTAGACAGGATTTTAGGCATGACTCAAAAAAGTACTTTCATGTACCACTAGGATGGCATAAGTTGTACATTAGGTTAAAGCGTTGTTTTCTCTGATTTTTTCTGATAGGTCATTGCTTGTGAACAACAGTATGACTACTCATATGATGCTCGATGTGACGTATGGTCTTTGGGAATAACAGCTATTGAACTGGGGGATGGAGACCCTCCTTTATTTGACATGCACCCAGTGAAAACCCTTTTTAAAATTCCAAGGTATGGCACTAGATGGCTCTCTTCACTCACCAGTTTGTTCAAACGCAGTCTAATCAGAGAAAAATATTTGGTAAACGTTTGTGCTTCAAATCCTAAGAATCTCTCGTAGGAAAAGACATTAAAAAGCTAATATTAAAGACTTTTTTTTTTTAACCTGAATTCTACATGATTTATATTTAGAACGCCCTGAAATGGTAAAGACTTACATTTTTATTTTTATCTTAGAATATAAAATCAAGTAAAATGAAGGTACCTCCCTTCAAAACTACTTAGCTACTGTTGATGAAAACATTTGTTTCAAAAGAGTAAGAAGCCAACATTTTTAACTATTGACTAACATTTTAAAATGTCATTGACCTAGAGTCTTAGGCTTGCTTTAATGTGGAAGAAAACCACACAATTTTGACAATGCTATAAAGCAGTCAGGCAGTTTCAGCAAACTGTAGTTATAATTTATTTTTTCATTTACTCAAGGATGTTAAAATGTGAATATTTGAAGTGGTGTATATAGATATGAAAAAGGGATAGAAATTCCCTCTATGCGTAGTCGTGTATATTAGCTGTGTTACTTCATGCTGTCTATTTTTGGTTTTGTTGTGTTTTCATTTTGTCGAGTCTTCCTGAATAAATTGAGATTGACAGTGTAAAATAGAGTTTAACAACAGAACAGTTGTAATAATAGAAGAAATATAGAAAAAATTTGTCAGTCATTGATTAGACTGGCGTATACTTGTTTTTTCCAGATTTTGCTCATAAAGAAAGAGTTGCTACTGACTGATAACAGTTTAAAACCTTGAGCAATAGGAGTGTTTGACCTTTTGTTATCTGCACAGTTATCACAGGCTTTCAAATTTCTTCTGATTGCAATTTGCATTTCTGATTAAGTCTATTTATATGCAGATGCAGTTGTGCTGGGCTCTGCGTCATATAGTTATCTCCTTTTACCCAGCTCAGACATGAACTACCACCACTCTTTCCAAAATTATGCATACTGAAGCTGTGGTTCATCTTGTTGCCTTTGAACAAGTGTAAAACAGGTCCTGGCAATTAAGGCAGCAAGGGAGGCTTCAGATTACTAAAGCAATATCTGTAAATTTTATCAACACTCAAACCAGCTTAAAAGGACAGAGGTCTGCTCTCCTGGTACTTGTTTGAAGCAAATTCAGAGGGATGGTACGTATGACTGAAAGGTGCATTCTCCTCTTACAGTAGCTCGACAATTTAGAAGTAATCTTAGTGCAGTTCCTGATATCTGTGCTGCAATTCACAGGAGCATTTAGGCTTGTTGAAAGGGGTTCTTCCAAGCACTGGCTGTTGAGTGCTTGAGCGGCAAAGTAGAGGAGCATTGCAGCTCACCTTCTGAGATTGTTCAATCCAAAAATCCTCTGAGCTCAGGGATATGGCATCTTTACATTTTCTGCTTTCATGATGATATCTGTGTTTGAAGTTATAAATGCAAATGTCAAGCCATTTGGTCATTTTATGTAGGTAGTATCAGTGATTGTCATCTCTGAATTTATCCAATACAAATTCTCACCTATTATAAGATCTAGTAGCAAAGAAGTCTAGAGGGTAGCTATATTTTATGGGAATAACTCTCTCCTGTGTGCTACTCGCTAGCTTTATTTGATAACCCTTAGCTGCCTTATGAGAAGAGGAAAGGTACAGTCAATTTCTATTTCCCCTCTCCATGTGACTTAATGCCACTGTAAGATCCAATCAAAAGAAAAGGAACTCTGCTGTCTCTTTTTTTTTTTTTCCCCCCTTCTTTTTGATGTTGTTTTTCATTGTTGCTTCTCAGTTTCTTGCCCAGGGCTTTCTCTGTGTCCATCGTGCATTTGAGCCAAAGCTCTCAGCCCTGGTTTTTGGCTCGGTGAGATTACAGTTAGACTCTGGACTCGTTGAGTTTCTTCATTAAGGCTAGCACTTATCACATCTCCAGAGGCATGTGTGGTGTGCACAGGGGTCTTCATGTCTTAAAATTGCACTGCTGATACCTACAATCAAACAGCTTTAGGTTAGGGTGGAGTGAATGAGAGGCAGCGTGTTCATGCAGTTCTGAATTCTTGTCTCAGCTGAGAGGCGGTAATGACTAACACCTGCCACCTCCTGCTTTCTGTAGGAGGCTGCCTGCCCGAGCTTTGCCTACTTACAGCCGGCTCTGCCCCACCCGTTGTTTAAATCAAGATGTAATTCTGCACATCTGTTGAAGGGCTTGCTTAGCTGATTGCCCTCAGTTCACAAATGGTGACAGCACTGCTCTCAGGTGAGGTCTGGAGCTTACTGCTCCTGAAGGATACAGTGAGAAAGAACTGGCTTGGCTAGGTGTTGCTTTCACCTGGAAAACGGCAACTAGCAGGAGGTTAGCAGTTTCTGAAATTATCTCACAACTGTAATTTGCCATTCAAACCACACTAATATTGGAATACAATGGAGCTGAATACTAAGGTACACGCTTCTAATTCTGAGATTCTGGAGGTAGTTTCAAGACCTAGGTTGGGAAGCAATGTAACCTCATGTAACTCCAGCCTTGTGTATGCACCCATACTCTAACTTCTGACAGAGATATACATAATTTAATTTATTGATGACAGCTCCTCTTTTAGCTGTGGTTTCTTCTGGTTTGATGTGAAACTGGAAAATCACATTTCACCTATTGGTAAATGTCCTAAATGCACTAATACCAAGTGACACCAAAGTGTGTTGCACAGTTATGGTGTGACTGTGGTACCCTACAGTCAAGCTCAATTTTATCTGAAAGTGTAAAAAGCTACTGCAAATAATGAGCAATAAATGTAATGGGCTATTGATTTACTCCATATATATCTGATTTCTGTATGTGTTCTCCCAAGATGATTTTTGTTGATTGGGCTGATTTGACTTTAGTTTGGAGAAGAAGAGGTGAAATTGCTATTCACAGTAAATGACAGTTGGACATTACTCAGGCAGAGTCTTATCAGGAATTATTTCCTTGTTCCCTTACATTCTTGACTACAGTTGATCCATATCTTTCTAGTTATACTGTCTTGTATGTGCTTGACTGGTCTGTTTTGTGTGCTGCTGATTTCTTTACACTGGCAGAAAACTTTGCAATAGTTATCATCACTGAATAATCAGTTCCCATGAATGTACTTAAAATGTTAGTAATGGCAAAATTGCCAGAGTTAGATACAGAAATCTGTATGTGTGTTTCCACAGAATTCTTCTATTCTCAAGTAGGGAGTAAAGTAGTTAAATTTCTATGTCAGTTAAGTCACTGTTCTTTTTCTAGAGACAGCGAGTAATTGTGCTGTTAGCCTTGGCGCTGAGTTTCAACTTAGTGAGCTGTGGAGCTAGGCCTTAGTCTTGAATGAATAGAATTGAAATCAGTGAGTCTTTACTTTGACTTTATAGGGTTTGAATCAACCATTGCATCAATGATTTTGTACTAACAGTCACAGCAGTTACATACCCCCAAAGATCTTTGGAGATGTCTTCTTGTGTAGAACTCAAGGATTAGGCTTTTACTGTTTTCATGTGCTTATTTAAGCAGGAAAGTGGGAAAAGTGAACAGTAGCCAATCATCCTACACTGTTTGTGTTCTCTAAACAACAAGCTATTAAGGTATTAAATTCAGATGGTACTAGTAACAAAGCCTAGATGTTTTTTCAGTGAGTAAGAAATTATACTTCTCTATACTTTCTTTAAAGCAGTGATAACTGTGGAAGGTAAGGTCAGTGACACTGCTTTAGAAAATTCTATCTTCAGCAAAGCATAATCAAAATTTCAGTCCCCAGGAAATCCTCTAGGGAAGTGAAAAATTTATTCCCAAACTTAAGACTCCTGTTAAACTTACCACCTCCAACTAACACAGGTCCATGTCTGAATTATGTAACTTGAACCAGAGATGGACTGAGCTCTAGGTTGAATGGCTCAGAGATCTGCAAAGGAGCATGTCTGTGAATACATCATAGGACCCCAAGATGTTTGGGTCATATGGCATTGCTGGAAGAGGGGGCCCCTTATGCCTGTTTAAATCCAGATCTATCGTCATCATTTCTATTTGAAATATTTTTCATTCCCCTCTTTGGTGAGCATTAATGGAAAACAACGTGTCTCACAATAAAACAGTCCAGTTGCCAGGAACATTCTCTCTATCGCATCCTAGGTTGTATCTCATTGGAAGACTGTTGAAATTAGGATTTTGCCAGTCATACTTCTCTGTACAGACTTGTATCTATATGGAAATGACAGAGCTTGTAGTGATAGCCCTGTGAGCTGTCAAATAAGACTGGAGCCTGGTCCGTGAGGCAGAAGTTCATAATATGGAAAGTTCTGATGGCACTAAAATGTTTGATTTTTGCATTCTGTATTAGTGCTCTGAGGTTCCTAGCTCTGTAATTTTGTAACTGTTTTTATTTTGTAGTTTTCACATCTCTGTCCTTTCAGCATTGCTGCAAAAAGATTCAAATACTTTTGCCTCTGATCAGGATCCTGTATGCTGAAAGTGTTTTGTTAACAGGACATTGTAGATAACATTGTAGATAACAGGGCCTCGATGATGTCTCTCTGTCTCCCGTCTTCTCCATCTCCTCAACATGAGCAGCAGCTGTCTTGTCTGATTACTGTGCCTTTCTAAATAAAGAACATAACTTATCCTTTCTTATTTGCAGTTCTCTTCCCCATCTTGTTCAGGGTAAGGATTTTATTGCAACGATTCTAGCGAAAGGCCCATAAATGCTTCTGTTAGATAAACAGCATTAATTGAGAGACTGCAAACAGATGTGTTACTTCCTGTCCTCCATTTTTAATGTGTTCTAAACTGCAACTACAGATGCGTGCAGTGTGTAGTGGGTGACATAAGTGCACTGATGATCTGACATTGTTGATCCTTCTCCTGAGTCAGGCACGCTTACACTGTTTCTCACATCTAGAATTCTGTCTTGCAGCTACTAGAAGTCTCTGTTTGAACAGAACAGTAAAAAGGTTTCCTTTCATTGAGTTGAGCAGCAGAAAATGTGATTAGAGATTGAATTTATCTCAACAAAATAGCTGATTTCCAGAGGGCGGGTGAACCCTCAGAATTCACCCAGTGCCTCAAGTTGGGCATGAAAAATAGGTGATCCAACTGTACTGCAGTGCCCTGAAAACCTGACCAATGTTTCACAGCAGGAGATGCTGGATGCTGAGCACTTTTGAAAATACTGTTTTTCAAGGTGTGTAAGTATCAACTTTGTACATTTGATAATACAGCCTGAGCTGTGGGCCAGGTGCTTGAACATCTTCCAGTGGTTAACAACTTTTCTTGTTCTACAGAAAATGTAGTATCTGCAGCGAATATCTGATAGCAAAATTGGAGTGAAGAAAATGCCGGTTAAATTTGAAGTCAGATGTTTCATTAGACTCTAGCCTTCTGGACTTTGTTTCTGTATGTATTATGTAGATTTGGAAGAGAAGGGGATACAAGTTTGTGGACTAATGCAAATTGTAAAAACCTCTTTCATTCATGAACATTTTATTTTGTGAGTGTGCAGTGTCTTGGAAACAGTTGTGATACCATGTGCATGAGACTTATTCTTAAAACTGCTAATGAAAAGGAAACATTATCTTAGAGCAAATGTTAATGTTCTGTTTTGCAATGATGCACAGATTCTCCCTCATCAAAATGAATTCTTGGATCTAACTCATAAATCTTCTGAAAAGGGACCTCCGGTGCCTAGAGATAGAGATAAATCATACTGCGAAGACGCTGAACCATGAAATGGTTCTGTTAACATGTCATCTGTCTAGAATATATTTTCAAATCTCCAACAGAAGGGTCTAAATTACGAAGTGAAGGTGGCCTAGCAAAGTTGGTAATTTGAGAGTTGATACTTTTAACCTCTTCCATCTGCTGCCACTACTAGGTGTGTGTGTTCTGGCAAAATATTACAAAGTAAAAGATTCTCAAATACCATTACACCTAAGCTTTTTAAAGTAAAATAGGTCCATAAATTCTTCAAACAATGTTATCTTGTGACAAATGTTATATCAATATTATCTCTTAAGGTAACAGTGATTTGAAATTTTGAAAAGAAAAGTAATGGCTATGAAAAGTAGTGTGGCAAAGAGGAGATAAAGATGGTACATTGTAGTCTGGAAAGGGTGGGTGTATACACTGGTGTAAAGTGAGCATTTCCAATCATGTTGCAAAGATCCTGTGTTTCATGATCTGTCTCTTTACAATCCTGTTTACAATTCCTTGTTTAAGGTTGTAAATTAAGAGCAATTTTCTAGATTACACTGACGGCTGACAAAAACAGAAACAACCAAATTCTTCTCTCATGTCTGCATTACTTAAGTGTTGCTCTTCTGAAAGCAGTAGAAGGCATCTATTTTAAAACTGATTGGTGATAAGAAGTGGTTATTTAATTTTCTAACCCATGAAAACTGATAATTAAATAAAATATCATTAAAAATTATTATACTTCATTAATTTACATTAAATAGCCAGGAGTGAGATGGAGTTGAGCTTTGGAGTACTCATTGAATGGTGTAGTTCTTCACCCATGTTGTGCTGTGTTGAGACCTAAAGCACTTGGGAGTGCATATTAGTTTGAGTTTAGTGATGCTTGACTACTTCAGGAGCTGACCTGGCTTTAGTATTGACTAAGTTGACAGTATTGACCCCTGGAGCATACCGCCAGGGATGGATGAATGTCCTGCCATTTTGTTTGTATAATCTGGCAAGGCATGTGTTAATTCCATAGGGAAAGAGTTTTGTGCTATGAGGACAAGATATTTTAATATTGTTACTATCATATTGTCTCGTGGTTTGCAACAGTGCCAAAATGCGCCGGGGCAGGGGCTCTGGCTCGTAAAGATGTATAGGAGTTATTAATTTCTGATTCGTTTCTAACAGCTATATGGACAGGTAAAAGTCAAATGCATCCTAGGGTTTGAATATCAGACTTAAATAGATTTGTGCCGGGGCTGAACCAAGTAATGAGTGGCTGGTGGTAGTGTTACCATCATTACGTCGTCTGTATCTAAAAAGCAGAGAGCTGTTTGTGTCTAAAACAGTACCAAATATGTACAAATAACTGGTCTTTCAAGTCTGGCAGTAGATCTAAAAATTGAAATGTATGCAGTTAGCAGCCATATCATAGCAAAATGAGGTCTGTTCCCCATTACCTTATTACATTTTTATATGTTTGAGAAAGTGGTAAAATATTATAAATTTTTTATACACTACTTAAGACAGTAGAGAATGAGCCCTAAAATTAAATCATCTTGGTGCAATTTCCCTCCTCTCTTTCATTACCTATTCAGTTATCATGTAACTTATGTACAACTACGTAACTGTTTCATGCTGATTGTCTTTCTGTTCCTTTTTGTAAATTGTTTACAGATAGAATTTGAGTTTGCAGATGTATTCTTTGTTCAGATGTATTCATAGCCTAGTTTCAGCAAGTAATTCATGCTCTGTGGCTTGTTGTTGAATAGCCTGTTGTAAGCACTTACTATTTCAGCTGTTGGGGAAGACTTGGCATGCATAGTATGTTGCTGGTTTTGGATTCATTAAGAGTCTCTCCTTCAACTGGCTTTCTCGTGAATACATGCAATTACAAATAGAAGGGTATTGTTTTATATGTATATTCTTTGGTGCTGATTTAAAACAGACTGTTTCAGCAAACATTCCTGCCAGTATATTTTGTTGCTAGAATGTTCATGGGATTTAAACACAGAAGAGCTAAAATGTATGCAGCTGAAATGAATTCATTGAGAAACTCAAATGAGTAATCGTGAAAATAAACATGCTCAGCTCTCCACCATTTTCTGAGCAAACATAAAAGAATCACCTCTGATATTGTTTTATTCTCTGTGCTGCACTCTAACCTTCTCTGAACTCTAGGTAGAAGCTGAGATGCCTGACAGATGTTTTTAATGACTCCATATACAGTTCATTTCATGCATTAAATGCACATAAACTGTTTTGGTCAACCAGTTTCTAAAGTAAATTATTACTTTTCAAAATCCATTGCATAAGTAATAACAGACTGCTAAGATACAGTAAGTGCCATTTAGTTTTGCTGTAGTGGAAAATTTTGTGCTGACAAGGTCAAGCCCTGCAGTCTGAGAGCAGTCAAGTGATGAAAGGCACATCCAGCAGGAGGAGAGGTGGTAGGGTGGACATCTAACTGTTGTCTCCTTCAGAAGTGAGGATTTGAAATGTGGATTAGATTTAGGGGATAGAGCTGAGCTACAAAGCCTTGCTTTTATTATTGTAGATTAAAAATACATTGTTTTTAGTGTGTTTTCAAAACTGCTCCCTGTTTCTTGACAAAACTACAGTAGCTACCAGCATTGTCTGTAGTTGTCCCGAGGCAGTAATACTGTGAGGGTAGCGGAGTAATCCTTACATATAGTAGTTACTGATTTTTAAGGAGATTCATGCTACGGTACTCAGTAAACTGGAGGTTGCAATGGAGAAGATGTAGCATGGCTGAATTTTTTTAGTGCAGCAAAATACTTGTGCTGTGCATTTAAAATGAGTTTGAAGACAGTGGGAAAATCAGTGAGTTATAAATAGTTAACAGCCAATTTTCCACCATTCAAACAAGAGAACAGCTTCCTTTCAGGTAGATAATTCACATGTAATATTGCTCCACAGTAAGATGTTTAGTGTTCAGATATTTTTATATGATTGATTAATATACTTTGTTATGGAAATAGATTCTTAAGATAAAAATAATCGAGATAATCTGGGAGTCAAATTGCTCACTAAAGAACTAGGTAGCTACATTTTCAACATATAAATCTACATCATTATCAGAGGTTGCTGAGAGGCTGCTGATGCCTTATTAGGTAAGGTTTAGATAGATTACCTGCAGCACTAAACAATTTACTGCAAGCAGAAAATGGGCTTCCAATACAGTCTGGAAATGAAACATCACAATTACTTGAGGTACTCTGTAACCTTGGAAACAATTGAGAGCAGTGACATCAGCAACGATTATGTATAATTTTTGTCTTTAGTTTATCACCAAGGTAACCAGAGCAGATTTCCCTGCTTGAAATTTTAAGAACATCTTGGTTCAGTATTAAGTGAGCATGCGTGAAGCAGACTATATTTAGGGTCTGTTAAAATTGCATTCTGTTTCTCTTTTATAAAATGGTCCTTCAGGATTTAAATTGTGTTAACTCATGGGTTTGTTTTTTTTTTTCGTTTCCATTTTCTTCTTCCTTTTTCTCTCTGAAACAGCTGCAGGCAAATGAAACTAGTTACTGTGTTAAATTCTCTGAATAGTTGAAAGAAGGAAAATTTAATTCCTCATTTAATTCCTTTTACTGGCCCCAAATACCAAATATTGCAACTGCACGTAGAGGCTGCAAATTGCACTACGTCATTTTGGGGGATGGGACTTACCCACAGTTGAGAACACATGATGTTCCTATGTTTGAGTTCCTTGAGGGAAGCTTTGCATTAATGCCTAGGTTCACAAGAGACTTGCAGTCAGTGCTGCCTGAGGAGTGCACTGGATGAGTGATTGCCTTAGACTTCCTGGCTATGGATCATCCTTAGTCAGCTTACCTCACCTTGTGGTTATGCCAGTCAACAACAGCACAGCATGATACTCATCTTCATGCTTAATCCAGAGAGAGTTGTTTTTTCTGCAGTGGGTCTTGGGGAAGGTAACATTTGAATGAAGGCCTTGGTGCATAGTGGAAAAACCTGTAGTCCCCTTCATAATTGCTCTGTGATGGAAAAGTTACATGGGGTTGGAGCCGTAATGCTGACAGGGAGGATGTTCAGACCACACAGTCTCTCCTCTGTGTGTGACTCAAGTTTAGAGAGAGGTATTTTACTATGAAATAGTGATAATGCTTATCCGTCATTCATGGAGGTAAAAGGAGGGCTGCAAAAAAGTTGCTTTTTTGTTTGTCTGGAACACCATCTCAGGTTAAAGCCACATCAGCTGGCAACTTAGAGATGCATGTATAAATTTGTGTTCCTAAAGCCTGAATATTTTACCTGCGATGTCTACTTTGTCAAACACTTCCTCTTTTCTGCATACTTCTTTACCTGTAGGTTGCTGCACATGCGAAATACACGCTTACGTTCTGTTGAGTTATTACGCAGTCAGCTTAGGATTTTGCAGGGCGATTGGTGTGCAGGCAACTTGCCATATTTGTGCATTATAGGTAAAAGTTAGAATTTTATGTTCTAAGGAGAACAATAAAATTCTGTTCTTGTTTGGAGTGCAGTCCTGAAGCAGTGAAAATGCATTTCAAGCCATTAGCCCTGTGGCTTTCCAAAACATGCTTTGTAGCCTATCGTTAGTATTGGAGTTCAGTAGCCCACATCACTTATAATGCACCAAATGCACTTATAATGAACCAAATAAATTAGATTATATTTTTGCATTAAAAAAGATAATCCCTTCACATAGTTTGGTACTGCAGAAAGAATAAGGCACCTCATACGTTTCATGGTACCAGAGATTTTCATGGAATGTAACTGAAAAACAGATGCCTTTCTCAGAAATGGAATTTTAATGTTAAGATTTGTAAAGGAATTAATTCACTGACTGATTGCTGAGTTTCAGCATCCATGCAGGGACAGGAATGACTCTCACACATTGATGCAATGCACAGTCGATTCGATTTATTGCTCTGCTTGCGTGGTTATATACATTTTTCATATCTGCACACG
>Ga0065711_1009400_pt1 | contig 20129 bp, 15 predicted proteins | sample Hoacrofraction12_FD_59098 | JGI IMG/M metagenome (GOLD analysis project Ga0065711, IMG submission 59098) | Hoatzin crop microbial communities from Cojedes, Venezuela - Epithelial fraction 12 v2 (version 2) | ecosystem: Host-associated > Birds > Digestive system > Esophagus > Crop | place... | reverse complement strand
ACTGGAGAGAGTCCAGCGGAGGGCTACGAGGATGAGGAGGGGACTGGAGCATCTCTCCTACGAGGAGAGGCTGAGGGAGCTGGGCTTGTTCAGCCTGGAGAAGAGAAGGTGGAGAGGGGACCTTAGAAATGCCAATAAATATCTGCAGGGTGGGGGTCAGGAGGACAGGGCCAGACTCTTTTCAGTGGTGCCCAGCGACAGGACAAGGGGCAATGGGCACAAACTGAAGCCAAGGAAGTTCCAGCTGAAGATGAGGAAGAACTTCTTCCCTCTGAGGGTGACGGAGCCCTGGCCCGGGCTGCCCAAGGAGGCTGTGGAGTCTCCTTCTCTGGAGATATTCAAGACCCACCTGGACAAGGTCCTGTGCAGCCTGCTCTGGGTGACCCTGCTTGGGCAGGGGGTGGGACTGGGTGACCCACAGAGGTCCCTGCCAACCCCGACCATGCTGGGATTCTGTGAAACCAGCAACCGGACTTGCACGCGGCGAGTTGCAGAAACCGCACATCTGACACTCGGCCTCTCCATCAAACACTCCCTTCTCCAAGAAGAGAAAAATACTCTGCAGCTGTCGCTCACTTCGATTTTCTACTTGCCTTGCGGAATGTTATGATGAATAAGATTTGAGTTCATTTAGCAAAGTTACTTCATTTATCAGCCCGGCCGCACAATTTCGCTGCTGATAACACTCGACGTATATTTTAAACATCTCATATATCAGACGTGTACATAAACACGGATCTAACACACATACAATCACTGGGAGTTTTACTGGCAGCACGCAGAAACAAGTGCGACGCCACACGTGCTCGATAGAAATCGGTCCCGGTTTCCTGAGCGCTGGCAGAGCCGTTTGCTTTCCAAGAGGCCGGATCCAGATATCAACAGCGAAACGATTCCCACGGTTTATTTAAAAATAACAGTATTTTATCACCGGGGCATCACTGTGAAATATATATGCAAAAGAAGCATCAGGAAAAGACTCCAATGATCATAAAACGATCACTCGAGATTTTTATAGAGCTGTTTGCTTACTGCTACTTCTCCCTGCACGTTGCACTCCAGGCTTACAAGGACAGCTCGAGAAGGCCGACAGAAACGCTGCCGAGTCCCGCTCCCGTTTCCGGGCAGTTCGATCCGATCCGGCAAATTTGTTTCAGCTGTCGGGAAGGCCCACGGCCATCCTGCGGACCGGGCTGTTTTGGTGAGACGCAGATGGCGGAAGAGAGGGGCCGAGCTGCAAGCGCTTCGGTTTATTTGAATTCTCACTCGGTTCAAGGGCAGGAGAGCCGCTCCGCCGGCGAGCGCGGAGGACAGAGTAAACACCCGGAGAACTTGTTAACATCAAACGCTTTGCTGAAGAGGGGTGGGGGGCAATGTTGCTTTTTGCCAAATCTTCCCTCCACTATTTATTTATGAAAAGCAATGAAACGTATATTCTAGGTCAACTTTAACCCCAGCACATGGAGCTACCGGGTTATTTTGCAGCTGTCTTTTTAAACAAGGCCAGCTCATTATCTTTAACTAAACTTTATCTTTGGAGATCTAACTTTATCCAGTCTCTGATTTCCCTCTGTTTATCCTTCTCTTTACATGTTCCTAGCTGCCAGTGTCAACAGCTACTCCTCTCCTGACCTACCAGTTTGGCTTTCGCAGGCTTGCCGAGTGGTAAGGTCAACTGTAAAGCAGCGAGTACACAAAGCAAGCCACAAAGACCAAAGCTCTTTGACTGGAGGAAAAAAAACAAGAAAAATATTCACTTGAATTGGAGCAGCATTGTTCAGGAACAACACTCGGGCATCTGAGCAAAGTTTCTTTAGCATCCACTTCTGAAGGGCCCGCAGAAACCTCTTATTCGCTGGTAGAACACGAGGGGAAGATGAGACCCAAAATGCAGCACACAACCCCAAAATATCTGCTGCTTTCTTCTTCTTCTGCAGGTGGCGTCACTAAGAAGCCCCTTGGCCAGGTACAGAGAAGAGGGCGAGACCACAGCTGGTAGTTTTGGGGTCTCTAGGAACCCAGCAGAGAAACCTTGCCTCTAAGATTGTACTAACACCTATCCAAGCGTTAAGAGGCCTCAGGGATGGAAAAACAGGACTCTTCCCCTTTGCCATCAGGTCAATAACCCTGAACTCCCATTCTGACAGCGAGTACCAGTCACTGGGGTCCTACTGGGAACAGAAAGAGGAGCACTTTGGTCAGAGGTGGTTCCATTTCGGTGTCTCGAGCTCCAAGATGAGCTCACCCGGGAACAGCTCTGCCCACCGTTCACTGCTCCTTGCTCAAGAGGATGAATTGCTGTCACCGGTGGATCAAACAGTCCGAGCGATTTTGAAGTAAGAGGTGTCACTGAGAAAAGGGGCGATTTCTGAGCTTTGTACAAGAAAACAGCAGTAACAGGAATTATTCATTTAAATAACATTCAGGGGTGAATAGAGACGGACATGGTTTTCATGGATCAAACCCTTCGCAGTTTCGCTGGCCGTTTCTCCAGACCGTCGGTGCCGCACGCCAGAATCACCGCATGGCAAAGGCCCGTGTTTCTCCTGCTTCTGCCAAGCCTTCGTCATCGAAAGTCAGCCTCCAATTACTATCATCCAGCACCTGACCTCCTCACCAGCTCGACAGCAACTTGCAGCTCACGGATCAAGGGAAACGAGGAAGATAACGGAAGATAACTTGGGTCACGAGGAGCCACCATCCCAACCATTCCAACGGACATCCAGCCCTCAGCAGCACACTGCAGGGGTGGGCAGAAACCCGGTACTTTTGGAGATCATCAGTAAGATGGAGGACTTCTGAAGACGACCTCACTCTGGCTGTGCGTCTCCTTTGTTGTAGACCCTTTTTAAAAGGGACCCCTCGCCAACCAGCCGTGGGGCTCCATCCCCTCACAGTCTCAGCCCCGGGACCTTCTACAGGGAAGCAAAATAAATCCTCAGAGCTAACTCCAAACGGTGCAACAGAGGGGAAGGGTACCTTGGAATTCGCCCCTTTAGGAGCGCCGGAGAAGCTTCCCAGCGCAGAAGCAGGACTGTCCCCGCTGCCAGGCTGTCACACCAGGCCCGGCACACGCCGGTTCGGCTCTGCAGGGCAGCTTGTGCACCATCACCTGCTTCTCGAGGCCCGAAGACCTCACCACGGGGTGACCCAGACCAGGGAGAAGCTCTCGGCACGTCGACTTACCGAAACGCCCCACGGGGCTGAGACGGGAAGACGCAGGCACCAGACTGGCCCGGCGGGCTTCTGTCGCTGATGTGGACAGACTCAGCGCAGCCCCAGCCGCGACCCTCTCCTCTCTTCCCAAAGCTTCACGCCTGTCGCTGTTCCTCCGGAAACCAGCGGTCTCCAACGTAAGGCTCCACATGTCTGGTCCGTTCAGTGTAACTAACTTGACCCATCACCTCCAGATTAACTCACTGCTACCCGTGCTTGCCCCCAAAGAAGGTTTTACACTCTAAAAGATGACAAAATACTGTTTGCCATGCGTTCATACGGTGCCCAGCCCCAGAGGATCCCGTGTCCTTCACAACACAGCTGAGACCCTGCCCTGCTCATCTGCCAGACCACAAACTTCTCATCTCCACCCTTGCTGCTGAGGGCAGAGTCACTACTCCAAAGAGCATTATCTCATACCCATTTTTTTCCCCCTTTTCTGACAGTTTCTGTTCCCTCCAGCTTAGCTGCCTGAATCATCTTCCTGCCAGCTGGCAGGGCAACGCCAGGACCTCCCTTCCCAGCAGCGAGCAGCCACCAGAGCTCTTCAGCCACCACCCCACAGCCATCTGACTGCTACCTACCCTGCTCTCGCTCCTTCACTCCCCTCCAAAACTCATCTGACCTTCAGCGAGCCGCTTCAGCACGCCGAAGCTAAAGGAGGAAAGGGTTTCTTCGCACCGGGTCCTCTAAACACCGGAGCAAAGGAGAGAAGGAGGAGGAGGAGGAGGAAGGAAACGGCACGCTCGGGAACAGAGGGAGTTATTCAGGTTGCCCACTCCACCTCCGGGAGCCGACGGGCTTCTCGAGGAAGCCCTAGGAAAAAGTGACAGAGAGCTGTTGCTTCAGGGCAGCTGCAGCCACGACAACAGTTTTCACTCGGAGTAAAACAGCTTTGGAACCTGAAGGTTTTGTATTTTTCCTAAACAGCAGCAATGAAAATCAGCTAATCCAACCTCACTTTATAATACTACATGTGATTTAACACCTGAAGCACAGCAAGTTGGTATTTTCCCTAGGTCATTTATTACAGAATTACCAAGAAAAATCTCATTTTAACTTGCTGCCTGAGATTGTTTCCGTCAGCACAACAAAAATCGCAGATTTTCAAAGCACCTAAACTTAGGGCAAACGAAGCCCCCAGAATTAGCTAAAACACTGTGCCTTTAGTGCGAGCAAGCCAAGTTAGATCATTAAATCTCGCACCAAGACACCTTAAAAAAAAAAAGAAAAAGAAGGTATTGAAGCCTGTAGCATTCCAAGAGAAAGCAATCAGACATTCCTGCAGCTCGGCTCCTCAGTGATCTCCAAAGCCTTTGATCACGGACTGTCTTCATGCTGTCCTCCTGGGGTCTGGCAAAATGAGTGTAACAGCTGGCATATATACTTCATTAGCTTTCTGTGCTGGGAGGAGCGGGGTAGCAGCCCGGTAGCCGCTGACAGTCTGCCCGGCGGCTTTACGGACCAACCTCCCAGGTCTATTCCCAGGTCTTCTGGGAGAGCCTCGAAGAGGTCCCCAGCAATCGACCCCGGCGTGCTGGCCCACATGCCACCTAACTCGCACGCTCCTGGCGTACCTCTCCTCAAACCACGCCACCGCACGTTACGGATGCGGATCTTTAACGCCAACACGCGGGTTTGAGATCGCTAAAAGGCAACCAAGCCCGCCGAAGCCTCATTTTTATGAATGCTTAATGACCACTCAATCATTAACATCAACCTTTAAAAAGCAAATGCAGCACCTACAGTGTTCATTACCCTCCCCCTCCCCTCTTTTCAGGGTCTCAATCGAGTCAGCCGAGCGTGCAAACCGATCCTGTCGCCAGCAAAAGCATTTCCTTTCACTGTGGTCAGCCAAAAGCAGGGGAAGAAAATGGAAGTGACTTGGAGTTATGGCACCAAAAAGGCCAGACAAGCGAGGAAATAATCAACTCCACATGAGCCACTTCTAGCCCATCACAATGAAAAGGGCCTACGACTAACCCCAGGAAAGGTCAGCGGGACTATGGGGGTCAGAAGCTGAAAAAGGCAATAGCGAGCAGCTGCCAGCTGCAATAAGAATCAATGTGTTCCTAATTACGCTCCGAAAAGAGGGCTCGAGCGCCGAAAAAAAGTCGTGCTGTAATCACAGCTTGTGTTTAAAAAAAAAAAAAAATAAAATGAAAAAAAAAAAATTTCAAGTGCTCCCGTTTTACTCTCTTCTCCACCGCGAGCACTGAAACTGCAGTTTCTGTGTTGCTAAATTACAGGAAGCCGAGCAACGGAGATAAGGAGCCAGGCATCTACATAATTCATTTTTTTTTTAAATACCATAATTAGGCATTTCTATTAGACTTACGGCATCACGAAGGACAGGATTTCGTGAGTGTAAGTAATAAAATTACGTACTTCAAAGGGATTTTGAGGGTGCTTTTAGAAAACAAACTGAGCAGCCCTGCAAGCCTGGTGTTTTCTCTACCCTAAAAAATCTGAAAGGGAAAACCCCACAAAACCAGTTTGCTGACAGTGACCCTATAAACCAAGTGTGAAAGATATAAACAGGTCAGAGAATGCAATGAAACATACTCAAAGGCATCTACAGAAACAAACCAAACGGGAAGGCATTTAAAAATTACAAGGAAAAAAAAGCATCCTTTGATGTTACGTTCATATTTATTTATTACGTTTTAAATAAATCAAAGTAGACTTTCTAGATCCTTATCCTAACAACTTAAAGGAGAGAAATTACAGTTGCGCAACCTTTTCAGTCCTCGCCTTGAATCTCCCCGACGCCTCCACAGCTCTGCCCGTAGCCATGCCCAGCGTCCAAACCGCCCGGTGCTCAGCCACCACGCAAGCCTTTCCTACGCCGATTCTCACATCATTTGCGCTTTTGCGTGATTCTCACGTCATTTGTGCGACGTGATTTGTGCTTTTACTCTTTTTAGGCGGCACGCATTTTTATAAGCGGCCTCGCAGGAGCGTGCACGAAGCTTCATGCTTGCCCCATATGATTTAAAACGCCCCCTCCTCAGGAACCGGTGATGAATCCCAAGAGCAAGTTGGGGGGCTAAAGCATCTTATCGATCGGGCAGTGGCTTGGAACGACACACCACCTTTGTCAAAATGAAGACAGACTGTTTGCTCAGGGCGGCAGATGGCAGGAAAAACAAACAGCACTGAGCAAACGAGACCGTTAGCGAGTTCCTGCTAGGATATCAGACCTCAAGTCCTGGTGTCCTTCCTTAAGGAGGCCGCATACGTAACTTTTTCCACAGCTATAAAACACCCTCTGTAACGCCAGTAATTTAATGTTGTTAGAGGTAAGATCCAGCATCACAGGACAAAGGTGACACAAGAGGACACGAAGCAACTGAGGGAAAGAAACAAAAACAAAGAGGGATTAGCCTGAAAACATGACCAAAAAGCTGGCCCGCCTCAAAGATGGCGAGGCAGATCTTTTGCTGTGTTGTTCACTGGATTTTTCTATTTTGCTTTCAGGCCTGGAAAGTCTCATGGTTGGTATCAGCTGTTGGACTCTGATCAAAGTTTAGCTTTCCATTAATCCTTTGAGTTATATGTGAAGCTGATAGAGAATTATTTTTTTTCAGAAGACACTTAAGATTACTCAGATACTTAATTTGCACTCCAATATTTCAAAAACACCTTGACTTTAAAACCTTGGTCTTGGCGTACATATGGTCTTGATAGAAGAACGCATGCTTTGGCATTGACTGAAGCAACGGATTTGTGAGCCGAGGGAAGAAAATTTAACGGTTTGTGTACTGTGCCTCTGCAGCACGCAGCCCAGAGCGCTCCCGAGCCACCGCTCTGCCAGCGACGCGCGCACGTGCTCTGATCGGGGAGACCTGGGATTCCCACCCTGCCGTCTCAGCACCGGCCACAGCAAGACAGACATCAGGAAAACAAAAAACCAAAAAAATCTTCACAGAAGCCACACTTTCTTGCCCACAAACAGGCATAACAATTCAGTTGATTTTACTATTAAGTTCAGAAAAGAAAGCTGAGACAGTGCCCCTGCTGCCGCGCTAATGAAGTGGGTATGGTTTCTGACTCTTCTAGCCTCGGGGGGAAGAAAAAGAACAGAGCATTAGCCTAATATACAGTTCTGCTGGGCTGCAATTATGCTTAAATGCCTAAATAAGGGCTTTTAGACCCCAAGGGATCTGAAGGTATCATTAGTCTAACAGTTCCATCACAGTAACTGCAGAGCAAGGACGCACAAAATTCTCACCCTTTGCTTTCCAAGGCAGCCAAGACCTCACCCCCCTCACCCCTCCTGGCCAGGCGCTACGTTGCCTCCTGTTCCCATTTTCTTCCCCATGTCTCTCGCTCAACGCCGGCACCGATGCCGTCGCACCGCCTGACGACCGCCAGCAACAGCTCCGCTCACCTTCAGCCACGTCTGGACGGGGCCTTCTGCGAACGCCCCCCTCTCCGCTCCTTCCCGCAGGGCTCGCCTGATCCTCGGAGCCAGGGGTTTGTTTCACATTTTTAACTGAGCGATTTTTTACGGAGGACGAGATTTCGCAACCAGTTTGAACCAATTTAAAGACAGGCTGCTGCCAAGGAGGGCAGTAACACCTTCCTTCAGGACCTGGCTTGCATCCTCCTATCTGCACCGACGATCGTGCGGCCACCGAATGAGTCAGACCTGCTGGCAGCTCCAGCTGAAAACTCAGCCAAAGGAAAAAACGAGGTTTAGTTTTCACCTGGATGAGGGAGCAGTTTCAGCTCACCGTGCAGGCTCGGAGCGCTGGCCCAAAGGAGGGGATAGGAATGGACGTCCACGAAAGGGAACTCTGCGCTCTAACAGCATGAGGCCGCGGATCAACCGACGAAGCACCACACCGGTATCTTTAATAAAGCCCAAACTGCAAGAATGTAGTCAAAAGTTAAGAAAGAAATACACGCAACCCAACTCCAAGTGAGACACGCAGATGTTCTGAAGTGAGCTAGGGGACTCGCCATCCTAATTATCCGAGCTACGCGTGCACATGCCACAGCGAGCTTCAGTCCTGCCTCAGGCTGTGTCTTTTCCCCTCTAAAAAGTTTGGATTTTGCACGTCCAGGACGATCACCTGTGATTATAATCCCTCGATGGTTCCTATAACCAGAATCGAGCATGTTTAAAAAGAAAAAGGACTAGGACTAGAACCACAGGCTCGCTGTGGTCATCAGAAAAACCCATCACACTCTCAGACAAAGGAGCTTGTGTCCATGCACGCTGCCGAAAGGTCCGCTCCCAGCAGCGCTCTCACGCCTGGTAGGTTTTGACGCGAGAGAAGGTTGAGGAAAAGAAGAGGAACCGTGGCTGAGCTCTGTCGGAGGACAGTGAGCTCATTCCCGAGGCGATTCCAGATGAACACTGACACCTCGCCCATTGGTAGCCTCCAGCAAGCAACAGCTCTAAAAAACGCAGGGTTTTGGCTGCCTTACCCCCCTGAGTCCAACTTAATCTGTTGCAACTTGCAGGGATCCATGCTATCCGTGATCCCTTAAAGGGAAGCACAACTATTAAATCCACACCTGCAGCCAGAATTTATAGCAACCCCATCTACTGCTGTCTTACATCATAGGCAATTAGGAGCCTGTGAACTCATGGCTGCAGGATATGGGAGGCGCGCTGGAACCGGAGAGCAAAGCCTGTGTGTTAGAGCACAGTCGTTAGTCACCCTTTAGAATTCACTGCGCCTGTGGACGGCTGAAACCAGGCGCAGAGCAGAGCAATGGATCCATTCTGACTCGGTTTCCCAGGTTAAAGTGCTATCCTGCACTTCAGACTGCCCCTTCCCCTGCTTTTACAGCGGCGCACACCGTCCCCCGCAATGCCCCCACGCAGTCCCCAGGGTGGGCAGGCAGGAGAACAACGCTTATTACGGAGCAAACCAGCGACAGCTGAGGGAGAGAGCGGGAAAGAGTCCGTCCTTTCTCCCCCTGATTAAAACAAGCCTTCAAACAACCCATCCTTCAGCATCACAGTCAGCTAACCGGGTAATTCGGTTTTGCTGCTCTCCTCCCCTCCCTTCCCCCACGCTCAACGGATCAAACCTGGTTTCCAAACCGAAGTCCGAACTCTCGGGCAAAAACACGCTTCCGCGCTTCTCACCCTGCAGGGGAGGAATCCTGACACGACTGACAATATTCCTCCAGCAACGCAGCGAAACAATCCCATTAGCCTCGGGCCCAGATAAAAGCTGTCTCAACGCGACGGCTAGGCAGGAAAAAAAATAAAATGAGAAAGTCACGCTGCTCAGGGCAGGTTTGCTGCAACAAACTGACCCGGCTCCCACGCGAGGAGAGGGGTAGCAGAACACGGGGGCTTTGGGTTGGATTTGCTCGGCGGCGTTGCGCAACCGAGCGCCGGCCGTAGCTTCTCGCCTCGCGGAGCCGAAGGCGAGCGTCGGTCCAGGGGAAGGAGGCAGCAACGAAACCGCAGCCCGAGGGTTCGGCTTCTCCAGCTCTGCTGCCTCACCCGCTGCAGCCGAGCTGCGAGTTGCCGCCGCGCCGTCGGCTCGCCCCTGCGAGGGGCAGGGACCCCAGCCCGGAGAGGATGGGCAGTCGGGGGGACAACGTCAAACAGCGGCAGTTTGTGAGTCAGTGCCCCAAATCTCCTCCCGGGAATCAGAGGAACGGCAGCTGTTCCCAGCGGAACCAGTTCAAACATGAGCAACCGATAGGAAAGCAGTTAAGTTTCATCACGGGTACCGGGGAGAATTTTCCACCAGGTTAACCTGACTGCGCCCTGTTCTCGCTCGCACAGACACATCCCACTTTGCCGAACGGGATTTCTGCTCGGACGTCCAACCGGAGATTCCAGGAGACACCTTCCCGAAGGAAGCAGGGACGCCGCTGCCGCGGCTTCACAAGGCAGGAAGAAGGTTCGAGGCTCTGCACAGCTCATCGGATCCCCCGCGAGACTCTAACGCCGAGCTCAGCAACACGCGGGGGCCCTGCAAAGATAACCGGCTGCCGGGACCGATTCCATCCCACGTCAGCATCCATCAGATAGCAAGAAAAACAAGATTAAGCAGCACCACGGCCTTAGTCTTCATTTAAACTTGGCAAAGAAAGACCATGTTTCTTTTCTTGTTGGCTTCTCTTTGTCTGTTTTTTAAAGCAATCTTGGACTTAGCCAGAGAAAGGTGCCTGGACTTTTTAATACTGGGGGATTAGAAGGGACAACACTTGTACGCTTGCCAGACCCCAGATAAGTAGCAAATGCTTAGGTTAAGCAGGCTAGCCTCTGCCTCCTGCAATATATACATTTCCAGAGTGAAAATAAACAGCTTCACACCTTTGGCTCGGGGAAGGACTTCAGCTTCTTTTTACGTCCTCAACCTGCAGCCTCTCCACTCGAGCAAGAAGGGTCAGAAGGGTGAAGGTTACTTGCAGGTCCCTTATCCCGACCCACCAGAGCAAGGCTGGAAACTTTCGGTCCCCTGTCGTAGCGGGCAGGCGCATTAGGATCTTTGCTACAGTACGTAGGTAGGATCTGGTGTTTTACTGTTGCCAGTAAGAGTTGTTTCAGGCACACTCAGTAAACATACTTCCCATGTGTGTCAGTTACAGAGGAGCAACGGCAAATGTGCTAATTAGGAAAAAGGCTAACTTGAAAACGAGAGCGTTTCTTAAGGGCTCAGCTCAAAAGCCAACAACCCAGAAAACCGCGCCTCCACGTAGTGCCACCACCCAGCTCACTTGGGATCTGCTTCCAGGACGATCCACAGNGCTGGAGAGGCTCGAGCCACGCAGNCGCAGACCACCTAACTTCAGCATCCANCGGCTGTCATCTGGCCCNAGGCTCCTCTCCGCTTCATCCCGGCACGGCAATTTGAAAGCNCAATCCGCACCCAAGAAATGCCTCCGTCTAAATAGCTGAACTTCAAGTTGTATCATCAAGCCCGAAATTTCAACATATTTAGAAAGTTTTGATAATAACATTTTTGATTACATCCGTTGCCAGCTTCCTTCTACACCCTGACAAAGATTTAAAGCATACATTCCTGTTTCATTCTGCAACAAAGATTAGTGGCAGGAACAGAAAACATCTTCGGTTCCAAAAACCCTCGGGGTTTTCCTCCTCAGCTCGCATTTTATTAGCGGAGACTCGAGTCTGCATCAAGCCGTGATACGCTGTCACTCCAAAGTATTTAGGCAACAAGCACCCAGGTGAGACACTGAAACGCACCTTCTGAAAAGGCTCCTGAGAAACAGATTCCCTGAAGCTACCGCAAACGCGAAACAGCTCCTCAGAAGCACCAGCCCTCAGCAAGCCTCATGAAAATCGGGGCCTACACTTCAGCATGTACACACGTAGCCGTAATTTGGAAACTTTTGTGAGCTCTTATCGGGGGGTGGGAGGAGGGGGAACAAAGGAAAACCACATGCTATTGTTTAGCTTGAACCCGCAATACATTTAATTTACATGGAGTTGGAACATTACACAGCAAAACTCTTCAGCTACCAGAAATTACGTACAGCCAACGCCAGCAAAAGCCATTCTCCGAAAGGGGAAACGCCATTTTAAAGAGCTTATCTTTGCCCTCCCACCCCCTCCAGCACACAGAAATTCTCCAAAACACAGCTCAAAGCTGTCGCTAGCGCTTCCGATCCCGCGCCCCGAGGAGATCGGATCAAGGCAGGAACACCAGCTCGCACGAAACCAAGGAAAGCCAACGCCGACGAGTTTCACCAGCTTGACCTCGAGCTGTCGGAGCTTTCCCCAGCAAGTAAGACTTCAACAGACTTGGGGGTCCTGAGCAGAGGGGAGACCCACCCAGACGCCTCTAACCATGCCGGCTCGCAGCCTCCTTCAGCCTATCGACAGGACCTACCCTCGACGTTGAAGCAACACGACACAACTTACGAGCTGCCAAAGAGATATTCCATCCGCAGGGATGATAACAGATGTAGCCACAAGAATTCCGCCCCTGAAATTTGCACAACTCCCCTCCTCGCCTCGGACCCGACTGCGTGTGCGATGGCAAGGAGCACCCACGTGTCACCGGGAGATCATCTGCGGCGTGCGGCTCCACGACAGCCCCGACAGGCGCAAAAGGCCGTGGGTCTCTAGGCGAGGTATCCGCCGGGCGGGCAGGCAGACCCACCCCAGCCCAGCCAAAGAACCATCTTCCTAAACACTGTATTTCTACTTCTAAGCCACCCATTGCCATCTCCTTCCCAGCAAGTTCATTCCCCCAACCCCAATTTTTAAGCTTCAATACATATATTCGATATATTAGGGGACCTAATATATGCTTATAAATATCTCAAGGGTGGGTATCAGGAGGATGGGGCCAGACTCTTTTCAGTGGTGCCCAGCGACGGGACAAGGGGCAACGGGCACAAACTGAAGCAGAGGAAGCTCCAGCTGAACATGAGGAAGAACTTCTTCACCCCCTGAGGGTGACGGAGCCCTGGCCCAGGCTGCCCAGGGAGGCTGGGGAGTCTCCTTCTCTGGAGATATTCCAAACCTGCCTGGACGCCGTCCTGTGCAGCCTGGTCTGGGTGACCCTGCTTGGGCAAGGGGTTGGACTGGGTGACCCACAGAGGTCCCTGCCAACCCCCACCATCCTGTGATTCTGTGATACATCAAATTTTTTCCCAGATGCAGAGCATGCTGCCTTGTGTCAGGGCACCGGGAGACCGGAGCGGTGCAAGCTCAACCCCCTGGCAGGTGCCAGCGCCAACACTTCTAACTGGGTACGGAGTACGTGCAGATGGGTGACATCATGGCCCTTGGTCACCCCCCCAAGCCGAGCCTCCCCTCGGCTTGGCAGAGCTGCAGTTTTTCTTCTTGACCGCCTGGGCCCAGAGGCCTTTGGCACAGCCCCGTCCTCATCCCTCCCTGGGTACGCATCCGCAGGTTGTTGCAAGATTTCAGCGGAACGGCGAAGAAAGCAGCTTTTCAGAGGGGGAGGCGAGGAGCAGAGGCCTACACGTATTAAACAAATCATCTGTTTGGAGCGCTGGCTCCTACTTGTTCTCGGTTATATTATTCACTCAAGAGTGGATTAATCCATCACGGCAAAGGAATCTCCTGATCTCAGAGATAAAGGCAACAAGTCATGCACTGACTGTCTGTGGATCCTCCTGAAAATCGCCAGCCTCTCTCATACCCTTATTTGGGCCGATCTATCATCTCTTAACAAACAGGAAGCAAAAAAAGGGCATTAAAACCTGAAAAAATACCACTTGATTACAGTAACTTTCCTGGGGAAAGCCTAGCTTGGATCAATCTGACAGCAAGGAGGGGATTTCAGCTCGGAAGAACCACCTTCAGTTTGTTTCCGAAGGGGCCACGTTAGCTGTCCTCCCTCCTCGCAGCAGTTCCCCAGACGGGACGTGTCCTCGCAAGAGGAACGGTCACCTAGGGGTTACCTCCTGAACTGGCATTTAAAAAAACCCATCATTGCTTTCGGGATTCTTTAGAGCGAGGCCTTTCAGCCAGATAAATGGTTTGTTTTACTCGGTGAGGACCGGGAAAGGAAAACCCCCGGCGCCATCCCCTCGCAGGGCCAGGAGCATCTCCAGCTAGCGCCGGCTGCCTCGAGGTGTCTACACAAAACACGACCATGCTCCCATGGAGGAAGGACACCTCCGGCACCCGCTCGTCAGACGACGCAGAACAATTACAGAGGCCTTCAGGAACCGCCCGCTCTTCACCCCAGACCAAGGTGGGCACAGAAGCTCCCCCACAGCCGCCCACGACGCAGGGGTCTCGCCCACAGGAGGCGAGGCGTAGCGAGCCGGCAGGGCACACTTCGCAGGCAACACAACCCTTTGCAAAGCCAAAACACCCCCAAAAATGTCAACCAGTGGTGCCCAGCCCCTTCACCTTTTTCGTTTTTCAACGAGCGGCTGCTCGCAGCACGAGTGCTTTTCCCTCCTCTGGCGTCCTTCGGCGTTTTACGGGTTCGCCAAAAGGAAAACCGAGGTCTGCGAGGCAGGCAGCCTTCGTACGGCTGCGAGGTAGGAAATATTAAACTCGCCTTTGAATTAAACAAATAAGGCTCAACCGCTTGGTTCATTATCAGATACAATGGTTGAAGTCTGCGGGGAAAAGCTAAACAGCAGAGCCCAGGGTATAAATCACGGGCACGGCCAGGCAGACAGGTGAGGCCGAGGGTGCGGTCTCACCTTACGGCTCAGCCGAACGGAAAGCCAACAGGGATGGTCTCCTTCCCCCGGCACGCTCCGCTCCCTCCTGCCGCTTTCGGCGCTGCCCCAGGCTGCCAAATATTCCAACCCAGCTGGCTTAACCTTCACTCCAGGTTTTGGGGGGATTGGTTTGGGTTTCCCCCCCCCCTCCGCCGTTTTAGTGAGCTGAACTGGTTTGGTCGGGCGTTTCTCGCGAGGGGCAGGAGATGGAGGGGGGAACGGGCAGGCCCCCTCCTCTGCAAGGCCACCGGCTCTTGGCTCAGCTGCAGCATCCAGAGCGCGGTTTTATGAGACAGCTAAGCCAATTTAAAAGCCGGCTGCTGCCAAAAGGGGCTGTTCCCCCGCCCCGAGGCCTCCCCAGTCATCCGGGTGGAAGATTTAGCAACTCTATAACTGCGGGGCAAGATCCAGCGGAAAGTTTGGGTGTTGTATTTTTTTTTATTTTCCTCCCCGTTGGATTCCCACAGCCGGGAAGAGGCAGGAACGTACCTGCCACCTCCTGCAGCAGCGAGTCCTCCGGCTGAGCTGAAACGTGAAACTGCGCCCAAGGAGCCGGGGAGGGGGGGGGGAAAGGAAAGAAAAAAAATAAAGTAATAGAGTCCCACCTGGCTAGAAGAGCTCCGAGACATCTCGTAGGTATGGGAAATGGGAAAACAACCCACCTTGCATGATTATTTTCCCTCCTGTTGAAAGACAGAAGGTATTTCTCGCGTAGCAAGAGCAAGCAGGGGCTTAATGGAAAAGACAGGTGGTCTGGATGCAGGAGTCTCAAGCCCTCATAGGGCTGAACAAGCAGTTTACCCTAAAGTGATAACTGTCACTGGAGAATCATCATCCACAGCAGAAAGGGAGCAGGGAGCTGGGGAAACTAAGCGGAAAGCTATCACACACGCAGCCCTGGAAGCCATCCTGAGCCATCTACCAAGGAAATTACTGGAAGAACACTCAACTGAAAAAAAAAAAAAACCACATATACACACACACACACAGAGGAAAATACCTCTTCTAACAACTCTCGGGTAGCTGGGGACCTCTCGTTAGCTAAAGTCATCCAGCAAAGAGTTTTTTTGCTGAATTTGCCAAGGACAAACGCTGTCGCAGAGCGAACGCTGTGGGAGAAGGGGACACACAATACCAGGGCTTGCTCGGGGAGGCCACCAGGCGAACAGTAAGCTAGCAGGAAAGGGAATATGCCCAGAAAACAGACACAGTGTCAGCTCTTCTGCTAACAAACCGGATCAAAATAGCGAAAAAAGTGTACAGAGAACACAGTTTGGTGCCCGTGCACCAGCTTCAAGGGTCAGGACTGCAAGGCAAGCTGGAAATTCCCTTCTAAAGAGGAAGCTTGACCAGTTCCCCTCGATAGAAGATTTAAAACCTGTAACAAGTTTTTCAGCTCTGTAAGCCAGCAGTTTTGATCAGTCTGACCCCAGTTGCAGACAGGAATCGGCTCAGCAGCTTCCCAGCCCACTGAAACGTTGAGGAAAACCAGAAAACCGACAGAAAAACAGCGCAGCGAGCGGGAAAGCAGCGTGACTCAGCTGCAGGGAGCTGCCCGCTAGTCAACAGATCGCAAGCAAAGCAGCAGACGAAAAACTGACTCTACAAATAAAGGTCAAGTTTACAGTATCAATTAATTCAGACAAATTAAGACATTGCCTAACAAAAGACGTCAGGCAGGTTTCTGAGCTGCGTGCAGCGCGCCGATTAAAGCGATTCCGTACAAAACGTTATCTGAAATACCAGATCTCAGCAGGTTTGCGGGTGAAGACTCGCTCAGTCTCGGGGCTTCTGGTGCTAAAAGCGAAGGTTTCAAAGCCCCGCCGGAACCAAGCTCACCAAGTCACAAAACTCGCGGCTGTCACCCAGGCACGGGCGCGGTCGCAGGACCCCAGCCAAGCACAACGAACTGCGGTGAAACAAAACGCATTTTTACCACTCCTCGTGCCCCAGCCCTGCGAACAGCTTCCCAGGGAAGGCGGAATCAAAGCAGTTGGTCCCTGACATGCTCAGTCACACCAACAACACCAGTCATCCCGTGGAGCGCCGGGAGAAGGTGCCACTCGACGGTGCCGTGCCATTAGCAACAGGCTTGCCCACGTCAGGCACCGCTTCGGAAAACAGCTCTATCCCCAACGTGATTTAATCGCCACGCGCCTCCCAGTTTGGTTTTTTGGCACCGCAGCTGAAGCTTTGCTGGGTCTTACACCTCCCGGTAGCGTCTTACCTCGAGCAGCCACCAAATTAATTTCAGCGGTCTTGGTACGAGCAAGGAGTTCGTTAGGCGAAGCAGGCCTGCTCGGGGACACGCAGAGGAGGATTTATGAGATGACGAACACCGGTACGGCTGCGCGCTCGCGTGAGCAAATCAATTGCTGCGCTTCACAATTTCCACATCTGCAGGAGCAGCCTTTAAACGAGTCAGTGTATTTTTAAGCTCTGACAGTTAAAATCCTCAAGTGACATCACCTGAAGCCGGAGCACAGCTGCCTTATTCCTCTGGCACACCAGCGAGCCAAAGTAAGCAGGAGCCTCAGTTTATAGGCTCACAGCACACCTTGAGATAATGAAAGCGCTGCTGGGATTTGCCCCCTGTAGCAGTCAGGCCTCTCCTTACAGGGTTTATTTTTCCCCCCCTCTCAGTCTTGGGGTAAGAAATACAAAGTTTAGGACCAGCGCATCCCAGCCGGGCTGCCCAGCACCCAGCAGGCCCGGCCTGACGCCACTCACCAGCACCCAGCAAGGGGAAGAAGCGAGAGCACCGGGCAGAGCTGGCGTCCCACCAAACCCCAGCGCCCGCAAAGGGATGAAAAACAACCACGGCTGCACCAGGGACGGCGAAAGCAAAACCCCGCTCCAAGCTGCCGCGGCGAGGCCGCCCCGCGCTTCACCTTGCACGCACGGGCACGGCTGTTTACAAGCACTCAGGGCAGCTTAAGGGCGTAAATCGCATTAATCCAAGCGACAAAGCCATCGCGCTCATCCTTGGGTGAATTACTAATCCCTCGCCACTAGAGCCGCTCCCATCTCACTTCCTACCCCTCGGAGGAGACAAAAAAAATACCTTTTAACCTGAAGTGGGCAGGTAACACGGTGGATCCCGTCTCGGTATTCCTATCTGTGAGACCAGCTTTAAATAACCGGATAGTTTTGAGCAGCAGCCGTGGGTTTCTCAGGCCTGTGGATTTTTCCGGGATGTAGACCGAGCTGGTCAGGCGCTTCCCTCTTCTTTCAGAGAAGGGATTAAAGGAAAATGTTTATTTCTTTTTAACAGAGCAGCGCTCCGTTATCAGGCCCTCCCCACAAGGCAGGCTCATAACTGCCTTAAAAAAGTCGGGGTTTGGTTTCGAGGCGCTGGGATCGCGCGAGCGGCGCTCGCCGCCTGCTTCAGGGTGGTGGAACAAAAGCACGCCGGTTGCGGTGAGGGCACGCAACCTCACGTTTAGCAGAAAAGCCTTAAGAAATCACGCCGCGAAAACGCTCACCGCTCCTCGAGCCGAGAATTTTTGGAATATGAGGGAGCGGGCCGTCGCCCTCAGCAACCGCTAATACAAGAGTGCTTTTTCTCCTTAAAGAAGTTACAGGCGGGCAGCACGTTACATAAATCGCAACTGTCAAAACACCAGAGCTGTGGGAGACGAGGAGAAGAGCAAACCGGCTCCGCGCAGCTCGGCTCTAAGCCCCAGCACCACAGGATTACCTGCTTTCTTCAAAGCAAACGCCGGGCCACGAGCGACGAAACCCCAGAGGATAAAAGTTTATGCCCTCAGCGACCAGCGGCTGCGGAGCGACAGCCCCGGTGTTTGGGTTAGTAAATTGTATTTCTGGTGCATGTGTGAAAGATACAACTCACTGAGTAAACACCCCTTCAGAGCTGACAGTTTTACAGCCGCAGGCTCGGCTACTCCTTCTCAGAAACCTCCCAGCACATCGACGCAGCAAATCACTCGGGGGGGAAAAGCAGTAAAATATATATAAAAAAGAAAAGCTACATAAAGCCATCACATTTACCCATTCGCCAATCCTTTAAAAAGTTACGAGGCAGGGGCGAAATAAACGTCGCCTGTTTTCTGCCTCGCCTCCCGAAAGCGGCGGGTCGCCTCTGAAAAACATTTCCCTTTTGGTTTTGAAAACATCAATACTGAAAACACGCAACAGCCGACTGGAAAGTTCTTTCATTAAAAGTCAGCAGCTGTATAATTGTTAATTTTGGGGTTTTTTTTCCCCCTCTGGCAAAGAGACAAAGCAAGCACAAGTAGCTGCAGACTCCAGAATCGGGCAGCTTGAAGGATGGAGGCACCTTCATGGAAATCAAGAGGTGGGGATCGGAGAGGAGACGCCACGACGCGGCCCCGGGCACCGCACGCCACCTCTCCCCGAGCGGGGGGCCGCCTCTCCCCCCTCCAACCGCCCAGCGAGCCGCCTTCTCACGGCTGAACACCAAGCACCCGGGCGATCAGTTCTGGAGCCGGTGAAGAGGCCGGGAGGCGACCGCCGCGTCACCGCCGAACGCAGCGGCGTCCTCACGACGAGTCGAGCAGGGTCAGAGCAACTTCTTGGGAAGTAAAGCAGGAACAGACTTGAGGCTGAGCAGCCACATCGCGCTCTGAAGAGCGTACATACATATAAAATATACTATATATATTATATATAGTATGTACTATATAGGTTATATAGAATGTACTATATATAATAATATATATAGTGTATGAGTGTATATATACACATTATTTTATATACATTCTATAGAATATACTATATATGATAATATCTAGTGTATATATACATTATTTTATGTATATTACATAGAATATACTTTATATAATAATATATATAGTGTATGAGTGTATATATACACATTATTTTATATACATTATATAGAATATACTTTATATAATTATATAGTGTATATATACATTGTTTTATATGTATTACATAGAATATACTTTATATAATAATATATATAGTGTATAAGAGTATATATACACACATTATTTTATATACATTATACAGAATATACTATATATAATAATATATAGCATATAAGAGTATATATACACACATTATTTTATATACATTATATAGAATATACTTTATATAATAATATATATAGTGTATAAGAGTATATATACACACATTATTTTATATACATTAAATAGAATATACTATATATAATAATATATAGTGTATAAGAGTATATATACACACATTATTTTATATACATTATATAGAATATACTATATATAATAATATATAGTGTATAAGAGTATATATACATTATTTTTTATTTTTTTATTTTTTTTCCCCCCAACTCACCCAAGCGCCCTCGCTTTTCGCCTTTCCTCCCGACCAAGATGAAATAAATCCAATAAATCAAAATAAAAGCCAGCTGGTTTGAACAAACCGCCCTTGGGCTCCCCACGCCGGGAGCTGAGGCGCCTCAGGTGCCGGGGCCGGGGGTCCCCCGGGGCCTGGGGGTCCCCTCAGCGGAGGCCGGCCCGGTTCGTCCCGCTCGGCCGCGGGGTTGAGGAGCCTGAGGTACCGGGGCCGGGGTCTCCTCAGAGGTCCCCCCGGGGCCGGGGTCTCCTCAGCGGGGTCCCCCCCGGGGTCTCCTCAGCGGGGCTGACAGGAGGTTCCCGCCGCCGCCGCCACCTGCGCCCGCGCTCCCCTCGCGCTCCCCTCGCGCCCCCTCAGCTCGGCGGGAAGCGCCCGCGTTACCTCTCCGGCGGCGGCGGCGGAGGCAACCGCGC
>Ga0065711_1037153_pt1 | contig 20130 bp, 14 predicted proteins | sample Hoacrofraction12_FD_59098 | JGI IMG/M metagenome (GOLD analysis project Ga0065711, IMG submission 59098) | Hoatzin crop microbial communities from Cojedes, Venezuela - Epithelial fraction 12 v2 (version 2) | ecosystem: Host-associated > Birds > Digestive system > Esophagus > Crop | place... | reverse complement strand
ACCGCGTCCAGGCGGGTCTTGAATATCTCCAGAGAAGGAGACTCCACAACCTCCCTGGGCAGCCTGGGCCAGGGCTCTGTCACCCTCAGAGTGAAGAAGTTCTTCCTCCTGTTCAGCTGGAACTTCCTCTGCTTCAGTTTGTGCCTGTTGCCCCTCGTCCTGTTGCTCGGCACCACTGGAAAGAGTCTGGCCCCATCCTCCTGACACCCACCCTGCAGATATTTGTAGGCATTTCTAAGGTCCCCTCGCAGCCTTGTCTTGCTCCAGGCCCCTCCTCATCCTTGTAGCCCTCCGCCGGACTCTCTCCAGTAGCTCCTCATCTTTCTTGAACCGGGGAGCCCAGAACTGGACGCAGCACTGCAGATGGGGCCTCACCAGGGCAGAGTAGAGGGGGAGGAGAACCTCCCTCAACCCGCTGGCCACACTCAATGCACCCCAGGAGACCACTGGCCTTCTGAGCAACCAGGGCACGCTGCTGGCTCACAGTCACCTTGTCATCTACCAGGACACCCAGGTCCCTCCCTGCAGAGCTGCCCTGCAGCAGGGCTATCAGAGTGAAGTTTTTAAAGTTTTCTCGCAGTGACATTTTTGCATTTAACAGCCGAGACACCGTGGCTGCTCGTGATGGAAAAGCTACGGACTTCTGTTCACAGGCAGGTTCCTCGGGCGGCAAAGCCCAAGGTCCCATGCAAGGCGCAGACACCAGCCTTGCCTGCACCCAAGGGCGGGTGGGAGAGTCCTCGCAGAGCAGCTTCCCATGGAGGGATGCGGTTTGAGCTTCCACTGTGAGCGTTAGCACGTTGAGCTCTACCCAAGCACAAGTTCAGTGCCCGATGAACTCACAGTCCGCCTGCCACAGGGTACATTCTACCACTTAAAGACACATCCCAAATGATGGAAGAGAGCAAATAGCTCGCTGCCCAGCAGATTGTTTCCGTGCACAATTAAGAGGTGCTTGGCATTTTCCAGCTGTGGAGGCCAGGTAGTTTTCTAGTACACCATTTAGCTGATTGGCCTGAAAAAACCAGCATCTCCTAGTCTTGTTGAAAGAAAAAAAAACAGCATTTACCCGTGCTTTCCTTGTGGAAGAAACAAAGATACTGTTCTTGTTTGCAAACCGGCAACAATCCCCGACCCCTTTATGAGGCAGTGGAAAGGCGTAAAAATATCTAGAAAAAAGTTAAATAACAGGAGTACAGACTCCTCAAACCTGCCCAGCTAAACCATCACACCTCGGCCTGCTCGCACTCCTTTCCGCACGTGCCTGTCTGGTGGGGAATGACCATCTCCAGCCCAGGACAGCAATCGACGCTTAACCACGCTGTTAAAGCAGCGGCACCAGCTCCATTGATGCAGGCCCACGCAAAACCAGTGGCTTTCATCAGGTGTGACAGGGGGCTGGGACAAGATGATCTGCAAGGTCGCTTCCAACCCAAACCACCCTGTGATTCCACGTGCCCCACAGAATCCCTCTGATGACCGCAGCATCACATCTGAAACTCTTCCAGTGAAGACGAGGCACAACTACTTGCAGTAACAACTCTAAATGGAGCAATGAATTTGTTTCAGGCCTCACAGAGTTTTACAGAGGGCTCCCAAGCCAAGAACAGATCCCTTGTGTTTTGGCCACGGGACAAAGTAAATTCTGTCAGGAGATGGGGGAGCTGAGGGAGCCCGCAGGGAAGCGCGGCAGCAGAGAGGCTCTGTCCTGGCTGCTGGCCAGCGGAACACGGCTGCTGCGGGAGGTCAGCCCTGGCCTGCTCTGGAGAGGAGCCGTCGCTCTGAACCCTGAGCATCAGCTTTTGCAGAACCAGGGAGAGTGGGATTTTGTTTGGAAGAGCGAGTCATCAGAACACGGAGCAGGGCACGTGAAAATGCTCGCACTATTTCAGCTGCAAGCGCTTTTAGCAAAGAGGTTAGGGATGCAAACGGCGCAGCCCAGCCTCGCACTTACTGTTACTCTCCACTTTTCCCCACATCCCCCTTTCTCTTGCAACTCGCTCCTCAGACGACTCCTGCACTCCCAACCCCTCACTATGTCCTCCTGCCCCTCCACCATCTTCATCTCAAAAGATTTTTTTCATAAAAACCCAAGCCCACAAACGCCCTCCTGGGACAGGCAGCCAAGCGGCATCACACAGAGTAAATCCCAAGACGTCACACTTGCTGCGGAAATACTGCTAGCACACACCACAGTCTTACCAGGCTATCAAAGGCAGCACAAAACACTACTACAGGTTAGCAACAACCCTCCCTTTACCTTCTCATGAGGACTTCCAGGTCAGCCATCTCCACTGTCTTCCTCCCTGCATGGTTGGTGTAAGCTTCCAGATCACTGCTTAGCTGCTTGAAGTATCTCTCGGAGCTGCGGGAAGATTGTGGAGGGAAAGGGAATCTGGCTGTGCGCGCATCAACACCAGCTACTCGCCCACGTCTGCAGGGCAGGCTGCACTAGAGCTGCTCACTGTGCAGGGGAAGACTGCAGGAGAAGCAGCACTCCAGAGCCACCCCCGCTCACGGAGAGGGCTAACGATACCGGTGTGCTGTTAGCTAGAGGAGATTGCGGACGGTGCAGTTCGTACTAGTTGGGACAAACCCCAGCGGCTCCTACAAGGCAGCGTTGGTCACGGACATCCACACAGCAGCCAAAAGCACCCAGCACATCTCTGTCCTCACTTCAGCCAGATCTCCCCGTGACTCTTCCCAGCTGAACAGGGAGGGCTGTCCGCTTGCCAGCAACACTCCTGACGGGTTTGTTATTTCAGGAGAGAAAAGAAAGAAAAAAATACTAAAAAGAGTGGGAGGAGGAGCAGTTTGCTGCTGCTTACCATTTTACAACAATGTTGAATGCATCTCTGGCCACTGGCATTTTCACATAATGGCTAAAGATCTTCTTTATCAAACTACTTGCCACTCCAGGCTCATATGCCTTCTTCCGTGCTGCTCCCGAGCTCTTCGGAACCAGCTTAGCCCGTGGCGGCGGCAGAGGAGACCTTTGAGGGAAACGGAAAATTCACACACCGGATAACATGGGGAGAGGCAGAGCACACCAGGCTGAGTCTGGGCAAACCCTGTGCTGAATCTGAAGGGGTAAGGACTACCTCGAGCTCTTAATTCCTTCTCCCTCCTTGTTCTTCAAAACCCTCACACCCACAAAGTACAGTTTGCAAACAATCCACAGGGCGTTATGGCCTCGGGAGAAGCAATCTAGGCTCACATTTCCCCAGGTAAGCATGCCAGCGTAACCACCCATCAGCAAACTATAGCTCTCTCCAACACACAGACGCAGTGTTGACTGCACCTCTGCAGTTTTGACTCCCCAGGAGCGCACCAAGTTCGATGCGTCCGCAGGCCACCCCGGTACCTGCAGACAGGAGAGCCTGGCCTGCAGAGCACGCTCAACAGTTTCTCTCTGTGGACAAGACATACCAGAGCTCCTCCTTTGATACAATCTCCTTCCACAGCACAGATGTCCACAACAACTTTTACACTATTATGAACATTTTATTCAAGGAGGTTTTTGGTTGTGTTTGTTGTGGGGTTTTTTTGTTTGTTCCTTAATCAAGACTAAGTCCCAAAGAAAACTACTACAGTTTTCCACTCTGAAAAACTGTGACATGAAAAGAGGAGCTGAAATCCCTGAATTCACCCAGCAGACAAGGCAACAGAGCAGACCTGGCATCTCAGACTAACACACGCAGAATCCCCAGAGGGAGGGCGTGTATCGTTCGACTCTCTCTCCAGACCACTTGCCTGTTTCTCCGTCAGAACCTCAGGGGCGGCTGAAGAGGTCAGCCCCAGAGATGAGGTATGTGCAGTGGTAAGACAAAACCCAGTCGTTATTTAAGTCATCCTGGTTACTATTTATGTGCCTCAGTTTACTCGTTTGTGAATGATTACATACGAATATTTGTTCACAGGATGTGGGAAAAATTGAAGTTTACTGACTGTATGAGGCTCTGGTGTTTCTACAGGAAAAGTTCTGTGGCCCTGATCTGGCATAATTGATCACAGTAGAAGTAGAATGGTACCAGTATAAAGAGATTATTTTCTATCAGAACGCCTTAACCGTGGCTCTCGCATGGTTATTGCTCCACAACAAAACCTAGAGCATTCCTCCGGCTTTTAACCTGAGCATTGCCATCTCAGGCAGCAAGCAGGCCAACTCAGGGCAGACTGCATTACATCAGGTACAAACACACCACGCATTTTTTGTACAACAGCCTGTAGTCTACGCTCTGAACCTGTAATTCTGACCATCTGTTATCTCAGCACAGCTTGAAAGCCTGAAAACCTGTCAGTCTACTAATGTTCAGAAATTCCTATCAAGAACGTGCATCCAAATACATGGACTTCTTGTGCCAATGAGGACTAGCACTCTCTACAGAAAAATTAGTATTCAGACATTCCATATGTATATGAAAAGAGCACGTCCCGGTACAAAATCCTAAAGCAAACCTGCCTTCGTTCAGTTCCACTTCAGCAGAGCACCAAAGACTCTCCTTTCTATTTTAGAAATACATTTTACTATTCATGATTTGAGCAACCATCCAGCACCTTCTGTAAGCATCATTCATCTCTGTTCACAGCAATAAAGTGCACAAGAATTTGGTTTTATTGTTTATTGCTTCAGAGCCCAAAAATCTAGAGCCATGGGCTAGAAAATTCTTCCTGCTCCCCAAGACTCACTGTTAGTCATTGTGAAGAAGCATATGGCTTCACCAAATTTCTAGTTAAGCGGGTGACAAATGTGAATTGGAGTAATGCAGAGGACAGGTTCACTGTCTGCCTCTGGGTGAGGTTCATTTTACACTCAGCACATGGCAAGCACATACAGCTTCAGGTTTCTAAAGTCAATACCAATCTGTTATTTAATGTGATCAGTGTAACATAATCTGTAACTCCCTCTCTTCTGTGAGGGCCTCTGCATCCCACACTGGAGACCATGGCTTCAGCATCATTTAGCAGTTGAAAAACTCCTAGGAGAAGGTTTTGGCCTTCAGCGCAAGAAAATAGTAAATGAACATTCACCTGAAGGACCTGAAGCATCAGATCTGCTGTGAGAGAGTACTGACATTCACTTGATAGGACTCTTTACTCAGCTGCCAAAGCAGTGAATGAACTGAAGTCTTGCAGGACTGCTTACCCCCTGCTACAGCTGACAAAGCACAAAACAAATGACGAAGCTGGGCTCGGCTCTCTCCTCAACACACTGCTACCAGGCCACTGCTGAAGGTGGCTTATACTTACTCGGAAGCAACAGATTTTGCAGGATGTGGTGTCGACAGCCGTGGTTTGTAGGCTGCAGCATGGACAAACGTGGGTGTCTTCATGGAAACCTCTAAGAAAAAAAAGCACTTGAGGAACTGAACCCTGTTTCCAGCGTTCCTGCAGCAAGCAGTGCTGCAGCACCAGCCAGAACCCAGCCAGCTTTCCACACATCTGGTGCGGTGCCACACGGCCGTGCTCTGGCTGTGGCTCTGTGGCAAATTCTCCTGAACGCAGAGACGCGCAGAGCAACAAAATCCCTCTACAAGGATGAGTCTATGAGCATCTCCCATATTCACAGATTTTCATAAATTCCCTCCAGCTAACGCTCAGGTTATAGTAGGCACCTCACCTCTTTGCTGCGAACTACCCGTACCAGTTTCCTCCAAGTCTAATCTGCATCCTCTCACTTTGCTCTTGAACTTCTTCACTTCTGAAGCAGCGAGAGCAGGAAAGAAAACAAAGTTAACAGAACTGAAAATTCCTGTCTAGAAGAGGAACGGTCACGGAGGGCTTCTTCGCCTGCCAGTTTCCCTTACAAGCTGAGTGCAGCCCAGGAATCTGGCATATCTGGTAACGGTGTCACTTCACAACCCTCCCGAAGAGCCAGGACACCTGCCCCACTATAGAACACAAGCCCGACAACTAGAGGCCTCAGGTACTACTAAGAGTTAACCTCCACAACTCCAAGGGTCAAGAGTCTCTCAGAGAAAGCAGGGCTGGGTGAGCTACTGTTGCTTCTTGCATTAGCTTCTTCTGAAGAAATACTTCTATGCGCTGGAGAGACATGGAGCAGAACGCAGGGGAAGAAACTCATTATGCTGAAGTTTCCGAGGTAAGTTTTATGACAAGAGCACATAATTTTTCATCTTTGCTTCCCATCCTTGTCCAATGAGACCTGCAAGATGCTACTCTTACCACTCCACCCTACCAGCAGAGATCTCTGCATCAAGATCTTCCCATCTCTTCATACAGCTGTGTTAAAAATGAGCATATCGACACACTATTGCGGACGCCCTAAGAACATCTACAGCTTTCCTTGTGGCAAAAGCGCACCAGTTCAACTGCCACCTTTGTGCCTTCCACGCCACACAAATACACACAGGCACTGATCTTTTCATTACGTCTGAACTTCCCCACAATACCTCAAATCATGGCAACTGGATTCTTTTCTGATGTCCTTAGTTTAGTTTTTTATTTCAGGGTGTATTGTACTTTGAAAGACTTCAGGACCAGTCCCAAAAGACACCACTAGAACACACTGGGCATTCTCAAACATGGCCTTGATTGAAGAGAATGCAGTCTGATAGGTATGTTCTTCCAAAAGCCCTAAGCACTCTTGGGGCAACAGAGCAGTCTGATGAAACTGTTTAGAAACAGACACTTCCTCTCAGCTTTCTGGAAAGCCAGCCTACTCTTCTGGTTAACTGGAAAGGAAATCTGTAACTACACGTACAAAATATGGGGTTCGAAAGTAGGTTTCAAGTCTGGAGTCAGGTAAATGGCTGGGGAAACAGCAGTTCAATGCTAGGACATTAAAAAATCAGCATGAATTAAGAGTCAGGAAGGAAGGAAGGATAAAATGGAGGATATCCCTATGTCACTATATAAAACCACTTTCCACTCAGTTTTGTCTATTTGTGCACTTCCGTTACCTTCACCTCAGAAAGTACAAGACGATCTAGGTCCCTGCAGCACCAGATGAGCCAGCAACAATCTGGTCCCGGGAAAAGCAGCCAACAGCTTCCCCTGGACTACCTGATGGCCTAAACCGTTAGTAACATTATTAACCTATGTCGTTCCTCAATCTACTGAGAGCTAACACGGAAAAATTTCTACAACTGCTGCAAAGGTTTTCTTTACCTTCACTCTCAGGGTCTTCAGCTTCATCCTCAGCAGGCTCTTCTTCCAGACCATCAAATTCTACCACGATAGCTTCATCCTTTAGTTCATCAGCTTCTTCAACAGCTTCCTCTAACAACTTCACCCCAAATTTTTTAGGGGAGGAAAAAGCATGAGAATGCTTGCCCAGGCTTCCAGCTTCAACATCTTTGGCAATCTCGCGTTCTAGATTTCCAAAACAGGAAAAATACACCACTGAAACAAGTACCATAGCCAAAATTTCAGAGCACTCAAAAGAATGAAACCCAGCATTCCATTCCCGACATTGCCACCTATTATACTGCTATCTCCAAGGGTCAGAGTGTCAATACACTGAGCCAGATAAGCTAAAGCACTGACGAATCCTCAACTTTTCCCTCTGGTACATCTAGGTGTGCAGAGGTCACACAAAAAAAATAGTACTTGGTAATGCAGAGAAGCCCATGAGATTTGAGTGAATTTTTTATCTGAGCTCCTTTAAATGAGCTTCCTTTGATGAGAACTTTCATGTCAAAAGAAGTCTTATCAAAGCCTTAGGGCAGTGTGTTGAACACAAAAGACCCAGCAAGTCAGAAAAAGTAACTTGGGAGATCCTGATTTGCCACACACTCAGAAGCTCTCCAACTTTTATCAATCTTTGCCTCATTCTGCAATTTCCACATTTTAAAATTTGATTTAATTTTAAAAAATTTAATTAAAGACGCCTTCTGCAATTACATATTTCTAAACGCTACTGCAAATGCAATTTTGGTTTCCATTTGAGACAAATGCAGTCTTTCAGCTTAAAATGCCAAAATTAGTTTGATATTTTTGCAGCATTTAGCCCAGATTCCAGAATACGAAGAGAGTTAACAAGTCTCTCTCCCAGCACTGATAACAATAACGCAGCCTGAGAGTTCTCTGGCATTAGAGAGAGCCTGCAGGATTGGAGGCCGTCCTCACCAGCTTCAGGAGAGCCTTGGTGTTCAACACTGCCTTCTGCTATTCCCTCTTCTTCGGAAGGGGCTGTTTCTGTTCCCACTCTGTCATCCTGTGCCACAGCCACCTGCGATTCTGCTTTGCTGGTCAGTTTCTTCTCCAAACGTTCTGAATATCCAGCATTTGCATGATGCTCTGCAGCTAAAAGGAAATTCTACCATCAATCTTACCTACAAAAAACACCCCCAAACAACCACCAGCACACAGTTTAAAAACCGCTAAAATTTACTCATGGTAAGTAAACTTAGCAACAGCCATACAAGCTCTAAATAAGGGACGCAGATGCAGTGTGCAGTGCCCTTCCAAAAGTTTACAGCTGAGAAACGCACAACTCTTCCTCTGTTTGCTCTACAGTCACTTAATTAAGGGTGCTCATCAGATCCCAACGAAAGAATTTTACTTATCACTAAGCAGAGTTCCTTCAGATCTGCCATCTCTATGTCTGTGCTCCCTTTTGGTGACTATATGACAGACCACATTCTTTTTCTTTCAGTCTAACAATACATGGAGTTTGTGCTCAGATTCTCCTCCCCATTTCCTCAGTTTTTCTGAATAAATGATTTTGCAAGAGATATACTGCATTATAAAGAGGAAAAGGCCTAGCAGTGGTTTTAACCACCCCAGACAAGCCTCTAGCAGGCAGGATGAGAAAAAAAATAAATGGACGCACGATTTGCACATCTTTAAAAACTTCAGCTACTGAAGTAGCTACTGAAGTATCAAAGAATACCCGAGTGCTCCTTTTCCCTACATACTAAATCTACAGTGCACACCCGTTATCGTGTAGCTCAACTCCAGCAGAAACCTACAGGTAATTACGTGGAGAAAACTCACTGGGAACCCTCATGGCAGTGTCACTTGCCGAAGGGTTTGGAAATCTCAGCTAAGCCCAGAACCAGAAGCTGTAAAAGGGGATTTTTATCACCCTCTCCAGTGACTGGGAGTTTTCACACTCAAAAGTACAAGCATCAAGGTCTTGGCAGCTCCAAGCCCCAGTGAAAGGGACAAGGAAATCTGGCCAAAGGTGGTGCAAAAATGAGTAATATCAATCCCACTAACCAGAATAATGGGCTCCCTACACCAACGCAGGGCAAAATCTTCCCTAACGTTAAAGGAAATATTAACTAGCTTTGCGGGGAGAAGAAAAACGCTCAGCTCGACACAAAGACTGCCTCAGCAGACAGACATCAACGATTCTCCCACACCAATAGATCCCTGGTGGGATGCAGTACTTTTAACAGTGGAGTACCAGGTGCTACTGACACAGTCAGGTGTAATTTGTACTGATTACTTCACCTGTTGCTAGTAGCAATACCTCCCGTAGCTTCATACAACCTGCCTGCTGTCAGTGCCAGTCGCTCCTCTAGTTTCTTCCCTGACAGATCAGGGAGCTATTTGTTTCAATTTGTTTGCTGAATCATCTCCTCTGTGCTGCTCAAGGCTTTTCTCTTTTAACTTCTTGTATTTCACTCTCACAGCACTTGTCTTTTTTCCAGGCTGAGCAGTCCTTATCTTTAGTCATTCAATGTACGGAAACTGCTCCATATAGCTGATTATCGTTAATGGTAAACCTGTTTTTCTCTGCACCTTCTCCAGTTCTGTTAAATCTGTTTAGAGATGGAGAGGTTAGAACTGCACAAAGGACTCAAAAGGTGAGCATGACAATCGTTTCCATAGGGGCACAGTGACACTTCGTCATCTCTTCCTTTCATAACAATTTTTACTCATTATTTGCTTTTCTAAACACCCGTCAAGCTTTGAGCTGGTGTGCATAGAACTGCAACAATTTGGAGGTGACTTTCATCAGTCTCAACAGTCACATCCCACTGAAACTTCAATGTTCTGCAGGTGCACCCAAGTAAAAACTATAACAGGACAAAAGAATTTAATAAAGATTACAGGATGCCAACATTGCACAGCTGTAAATTTAGAGATACAGAATGTCTGCTGCCTTAATGAGCTGCCCTAAAAGAACGGTGTGAAACAAAAGGCTGTATTATCATGATAAAAAGGCAACATAGCTGATCCTGCTGATACACCTGGTACGTGCAAGCAATTATGGGCACTGGAAGTATCCAGTGTAAAATTCTAACGACAGCACTGTTGGTGCTGTAGACTGTTCAGTTTCCATCCTGCCCCAAGGTAATCCATATGAAACTCGAGATGTAATTAAGCCTAGGAAAAGCTAAACCCGCATGGCAACGGTCTCTCATTTCCAGGCGCTGTCAACGGAACAATGGGAAAGACTTAAAACGAATCCTAAACTGGAGTCTGGTAAATGAAATTAAACAAAACAGAGGAATTTGTGTCCACACATACACCGAGCTTTGTGTAATGACTGGATAACTCCTGCCACCCTCAGCTTCTCAGCAGAGTTTTTACTGTCTTATTCTAAGGCAAAAGGATTTCAGAGGAAACCAAGAAGATGCTTGTGAAAGCAGGCAACTTGCATGACTTGCTCTCTTCAGGAACAAGGTGGTATTAAGGCCCAACCCACTAGTAACCATCTTTATTACTTAAAAGAAGGCAACCTTCAAGCCCTTGTCTTAAGAGAAAAAGATGCTGGTTAGTACTGGGGAAAGACAATGGCCAACATGGCTTAAATAACTATAGTAAACCATTAAAACGTATACAAACAGAGCAATTAGCCAGATGCGTCCTTGCCAAGAGGGAGCTTTCCATCCTCCCTGTGGGAAGATGAGCAGTACTACGGACCCACCAAAAAAATATGAACCTTTATTCCCTTTGCAGTCACTGTGAACAAAGCAAATACTGACAAGAACGCACACGAGCAAGTCACAGCCTACTTTCAGAAAGCTTGTCTGGAAATGCTCAGTGTCTCTCTGCCATGACTCGAATTATCTCTAGCATTTACCACACAATAAAGTCTTATTTTACTCTGCAAGTCACCTGAAAAACTCTTGGGTTTACTCAGATTAAAGTACTCCATTCCCTTGCAATGCTGAAAGCACTTCTTACCCTCTCTGAAACTCTCTTCCTGTTCCACTCCATTCACTGTACTAGCCATCTCTTCTTCTGCATCGCTTACATCTAGGTCTTCAATTATATGGGATACAACTTCTCTCAAAGACATGCTGAAAGTTCTCTTGGGCTTTAGAGTGACTGGGGATCCCAGACATTCACTTGAACTTCTGGATGGCAAAGAGGAGCTCCATCTATTAACAGCTAGAAATTTAGAGCATTAATGTGCCCCCTGTATCTTTTCAAACCTTCTTTTAGCTTTCCCGACAAGTAGAAAACCAACCAAGCAGAGAGAGGAATACACACAAGAAAGTGCTCTCCCTTTACTTCAAACAGTTTAGGGAGTTCACATGGTACCTTAGGAACCAGTTGGAAAAGTCCTTGCAACTATTTTTCAGTTCACACCGAGGAGCAACATTGACATAGGCCACCTTTGGTAAAATGGCAGAATTATGTTACCATAAACTTTTGGCATTACAAACTCCAGCATCTTTATGATATGCTCTCACTCCCCCTCCGCTTCCTCCCATTTGATCCAGTCCCCTCTTCCATGTCCTCCACGCTGTCTATCCATTTCCCCAGAAAGTGCCTACCATTGGACGCTTCAGAGCAACTAACCTTTTTTTCTGTTCCTCTTTCCCCTTGTCCTTTGAAAACAACTCTTCCCACCAACCTTGCCAAAGACAACCCTCTAGAAGCAAAGTACGGTGCAACACTCCACCAGGACACCAGGCATTAACTAATCTCTAAGCTTTCCACGGTAAGAACTCCTCTCGTGGCCTGAGCAGTACTGAACACACCAAATATTCTTTAAATACCGTTTCCGAGGCCCTTTTGACAAATGATCATTAAAAAAACAAAATGAAAATGAAACATTAACTGTCCATCCTTCATGGAAAGCATGAGGAGTTTTGATTGCAGAACTGCACGGAGCTATTTACTACAGCAGATCCTATCCTGGCTAGCTGCCCCAGGGTCACCAAACAGAAAATTTCAGGGTTACAGCCGTGCCCTGGGGCCTGGTCTATGCCCTATGAGGAAAACGCGCTCCCACTTACATAGCCAGGACAAGGTGTTTACAGGGAAGTGAATGCTGAAGAGATGCCAAACACCAGGGAAAAACCAGCAAGTGATAGGACTTGCGAAGCATTGGTACAGAGTGACCAGGAGAGAGTCCAGCCGAGGGCCACCTGGTCACTTAAGAGACTGGAGCATCTCTCCTAGGAGGAAAGGCTGAAAGAGCTGGGACTGTTCAGTCTGGAGAAGAGAAGGCTCAGGGGGCATCTCACCAACGTATGCAAGCACCTGAAGGGAGAGTGTGAAGCAGACAGAGACAGGCTCTTCTCAGTGGTGCCCAGTGTCAGGACAAGAGGCAGTGGGCACTGACTGGAACACAGGAAGCTCTGCCTGAACAGAAGGAAACCCTTTTTCACCGTAAGGGTGACCGAGCACTGGAACAGGTTGCCCAGAGTTTGCAGTCTCCATCCCTGGAGACATGCAAAAGCTGCCTGGACATGGTCCTGGCAACCTGCTCTAGGTGGCCCTGCTTGAGCAGGGGGGTTGAAGGAGTTGACCTCCAGAGGTGCCGTCCTGCCTCAACCATTCTGCGGTGTCAGATAAAACCTGCTAAGCCCCAAGCCCTAACCCACAGTACTCACTGCCAGCCACCACCTCTTCCAAAACAGAAAGCTGTTCCATCGGGTTACTCTGCTGGGAATGATCCTGCTGATCTTCTCGCTGGTTTGCAGGTGTTTTTGGAGGCACACCAGTCATTCTGTCAATGCCCTCACGATCAAGGATTAAGTCCTCAGAATACCTTTGGGTCCTTCCCTCATTTGTGCCCACACCGGATAGTGGGGCCACCAGCTTTGCTTCCTCTTGGGCTGCATCAGAAATCTTGCTTCTCTGTTCCAAAGTTTTTGAATCTGACAGTTGTGGTTCAAAAGCAGGCTTATTTTGGCTCTGTTCATCAAACTGAGGCTGAACAAAGAGCTCCGTGTTACTCAGCATGATTTCCGCGTCACTCGTCAGCGTGGCTGTTTGGATCCCAGATGCTGTTTGTGAGTCCACAAGATAGTTCTGCACTGTTTATAAAAAGTTTTAAAACAAGTTTCATGTGAAAAACTGTTTAAGGTCATAGGGACACACATTTATTACCACGACTTGCATAATTCAAAATCTAAGTCATTGAACCACATTTTATTTATCCTCCACAGATCAAACACTGGAACTCTATCACCACCCTTCAGTGCTCCTAACTTTCTCTACCAAACCATCTCCCCGGTACCCACAGTTACGAACACTATCCCAAACGATTCCTGTGGTATAAATCACCAAACTGAGCGAAGCAGATATTTAGATGCACAGAATCAAAGCAAGTACAGATGCAGAGCCTCATTCTAATCTTGCTTCCCAAATGACACTGAATTTCTGTGAACGTGCTGGTAGCCTTTACACCGTAAAACACAGACCACGCTTCAGTAACTGCTTCTGAAGGTCACCCTGTATAAGGCCCTCCCTTCCTCCCAAAGCAGAAGTAACAACACGAAAGAAACCTTTTCTTTTCAGCATGTTCTGTTCCACTCCGCCTTCAAAAGCTTCCATGTCAATAGCTTTGCGATTTTTTGGCCTCCGGAGCAAGCCTCTCTTTTCAACAGTGTCTGGTGGGATCAAGGAACCCAGAGACATGCGAAGAGATCTGTACAAAGAGGAGGGAAGAAATGATTTTCCAAACTTACACGCTCCCCTTTTACCCTCAGATTACGGACATGGTGTCAGTAGCAGTGAGACATTTCACAGATCCCATAGCTAGGGGGAATTTCCACAAAAAAAACCTTGAAGAATCCATGCCAGTTTACTTTAAACAAACAGTATAATTTCATGGTATCACCCAACATCAGGACATGTATCGCAGAGATCAGGGAACAGGCTGTTTTACAGCCTCCTACCTGGAGAGGGCCGCAACAATGTATCTGACAAAAGGTTCAGGAATTTATAAAAATTTTAAATAACAAAAAAAGGGGAAAACAAATGTTTGAGAGCAAAATGTTCTCCAGATGACAGTGCGGTGGCAGGAGGACTTCAGAACAAACCTAAGAAGTTGCTTAGTATTGGTATTCACAGCAAAGTACAGCTACCAACACACTAACTTTTCTGAGATAGGAGGTAAGACAGCAACACACAAAGCATGGGAAAAGATGTATGTCACTGCACGTATTTTGCACCATAAAGAGACTAGCCATCCTCAGCTACCTCCTGTCCCCCTCTCAGGGCAGACCGATCAAAAAGGAGGTTCAGAGGATTCAAAGATAGGAAATACAGAATGCAGCCCTATGAATCACCTTGCATGGGACCACAGGCAAGGGCTTGCAGCAAGAAAGGGGAAACAAATTGCTAACCATGGCGAGGACCACTGGCAAAGTACAAGGGCAACACAGGAAAAGAAGTTCTCTGACTTCCTAAAAAGCTTTTAAAGTCCAGGAAAGTTGGACTAAAGACTGCACAGATGCAACTGATGTGATAAGTCAACAACAGGCAGAGATAATACTCTAAGGTACATTGTGTACCAATTTGTTGTTGGAAACATGAAAAAGAAATGAAAAAAGGACGGACCCTATTAATTAAAAAGGGAAGCAATAGCAGCAACAAGAGCTAGACCAACCTGGGCATACAGTACAGAGCCATGATTTCTAAAAACTGCAAGGTGTGTGGGGTAACACCTTCAAATTCCACCACCAGAGTGGGAAATTGTGTTATTACTAACACAGGTCTCTATCGTGAACCCAGGCATGTATACTGTTCTTCACCACTACAGAGGTGGGGAATCAAGGCAGCTACAGTTAGGACAGCCAAAAGTTCAGATATTTTAGTTTAAACTCACCGAGCCAAAGTCGTGCTGTCCAACGTTGACTGAGCTAGAAAAAGTTGGCAACACATTAGCTGAGAAATTACACTAGCTGAGAAATTACCCTCTACACAGCCGGCTACAGGAACACCCCAACGGATCTTCCTCTTTCTACAGCCAGTCACGCTACAACCCTCGGCAGTTACATTTTGCTGAGAACAGAATTAGATGACAGGTTCACTTTACAGTCTCTTGCCTGTGTTTCAGAACTGCACACCAGAATTCTAATAAGCAATTTCTGAAATGGTAATAAAACAGTTATTTCAAAGAAAATTTAATATGGCACACGCCCTCACACTCAATAATACTAATCTTACCACATCAATAGCAAGATGCTAGGCTAGGGCTTCAGTCACAACCACCCTTCAGCAACCCAACCATTAAAGTGTCTGGAAGCTTCAGAAATACAGGTTGTTGGCGAGACTGTAACTCAAACCTGTCCTACTCACAAAGGCCTACAAATCCCAAAGCAGATCTGGAGAGCAGTGATACAATCACATTCGCACTAGAAAACTGCAGAGCATTCCCCCTCTGCTTCTGCAGAGCTGCCGGCATCTTACCAGAACATGTTCAGACCAGGCATCAGGCTAAAGAAAAACAAGTCGATGGTTTGACTACAGGTGAGTCAGGGTGGGATTCAGCTCCAGATTAAAATACCCAAACACAGGTGTCTATGTTCCCATCATCATCAAACACAATTAATAGAATGCAAGTGCCTACTTTCAGGTGAGCTGAATCACCCTCCAGACTCCACTGACTAGATCTCCCCTAAACTTAGGAGGACTTCAGTTACCTCGTGTACGTACAGGCACAGAGGGTCTATAATTCAGAGCTGAATCCCACCCTTAAATTCTAATTCTAATCCCACCAGCTGCTACTGCCAATAGGGTTATGTAAACCAAGGCGAGGTGTTTTATCTGCCTCTGTTAAACTGCTACTAAGAAGAAAGTTGAATTTACCAAATTTGCAAAATCGCATTTAAAGGGAAGACTTATTCCAATATAAAACATTGATTCTCTTACAAAACTACAAGACTTTTTTCCTCAAATAAGAGCTTTATAACTTCTTTGACGTAAATGCAACAACATATATGCAGCTTGTCCCATTTTCAAGCTTCTGGAATTGAGGGGAAGACAGGGATTAGTTCCTTTGGAGATACTTGAAAACTCAAAGAGCACCAAGTTGGAAAAATGTTCAAGAAGCCATACGCAGTCAGGACAGAGCCTGTAACTTGGCTCAAAAAGGCTTATTTTAAACTTGATAGGAGGGGTTTTTATCTTCTTTGCTATCCCCTTTGCCCAAGATACTGCAGTCTCGCTTCCAAATGTACAACTGCCCAGCTGAGAAATTACCGAGAGCTAAACTGCAGCAGATGAAAATAAACCGACAGCAAACGCAGTGCTGAACAAGGTAATTTTTGACTGCAGCCTTACCTTGGTTCTGAGGAAGTCGTTTGTCTGCTGCTCTCTCAAATTCAGAAATGCTGAGTTTCTTTCTCTTCTTAGTCATATGGAATGTGGCAATGGAGGTGTCCTCAGGAACAAGGTCTGGCAGTTGCATTTCCACCCTACCAATACAAACCAAGCCTTTAGCAAAGGACTTTGGCTTCCTACCAACCTTACAAAGGCCCCTATAATGCCAGTGAAAAAACAAACAAATTATTGGTCCTTGCTGCAGCAGAAGGAAGGAACTAATTGGTGATTAGCTCAGCAAATGCAGGAACACGTCATTCTCTCCTACTAAATCAAAGTAAACTTCACAAGGAGAATCAAAACTGGAGTGTATATTCAAAACCACAAGGCTGAGAAAGGTCAGACTGGAGTAGAAGTCTGGACTTCCAACAAGCTCCACAGCTCGCTTCTAACAGCACACAACAGCAATCAGGTTTGTCAGTCACTACGGTATGAATGAAAAAGCCATCGGCACGAAACAACACCAGGTATCACAAGGCTGGCACATGGAGCAGACACGTAACATCCCAGTCAGGCACTGGATCAGGATCAGAAAGAAAGGTTCTGAGTCGTTTTTCCCCTTTACTGAGGGGCTCCAAGCACCCCCTCTCACGAAGGTCGCACCCAGGCATGCTGCCAGCACTCCACGCTGCCCTGCAGAACTAGAGCAGAGCGTCCCTCCCGCAGCCAAGAGCCTGCATTTGGCAGATGTAGCGCTCTGTACCCCTTGCTGCAACAAACGTGGCTTCAGCATAGCCAGAATGGGAAGGTGATCATGTTTACGGCTCTTTTCCCCTTACAAAATACATTCTTTACCAATCAGAAAAGTAGCCGAGTTTCATTACTGTATTACAAGCGCAACATGAGCCTAAGCATCAAATTAACTACCTGGTAAAGGGGGTGATAATACAAAGCAGCAGGGAAAAAAGACTTGTCACTTTTTGCAGCTATGCTGGAAGATGCTATTACAACTAGCAAAAGTAGTGCCTTCCCAAATTCAAGCAAGTTCACAGCAACTAAAGGAAGGCTGCAATGGAATTCTTTTTTAAAAAAGAAAAAAGACTATTTTTTAAAAATTTAAAAATATTTTTTAAAAGTCTATGCCAGTTTAACTCCAGCTAACATATGGAATATAAAATCCTGCTAAGATCCAACCATCTGATCTTCTCATTTGAGACAGACTGATGTGAAGCATATTCAGAGATGCTCAAGAACTACAAGCAAAAAATCAAGAAGGAATTAAAATTACACTACTCATTTTTTAATTTATATAAAAAGAATAAAACCCAAGCTACCACACTTACAGAAAACTCAGATTTTTCTTCCTTTACTAAAAAACCAGAAAGAAGTTCAGAAGTTTACCTAATATTTTAGATGACCTGTTTAAGGTTGCTTATAGTCAATACAAGAAGTTTAGCTATAAAGATAAAACAAAGGAAAACACATTATTTAGAACAGTCTCTTTTGTAGTAAGCAAAAATACACCCAAGTGTTGTCACAAAACTGCCTAAAGCAAATTAAGACCTACCACCACTACTGGTTTTCTTCTATTTCATAACAAAGTGGAAGGAAACAAACCACACTTCAGCCTCTCCGTCAGGCCTACTAGCTTAAGATATTAATGGAAGCTGAACACAAAGAAAAGCAGGTGAGCCTCAGGCACACCTCACCTGCAAACCACTCCACAGGAAGGCAGGAAGCCCTGGCAGCCCTAAACAAGGACAACTGAGAAGCAGTAACACCGTAAGAAGCTACCGCTGCCTGCATTCTGAACACAAGACACAGCAGTCGCTCGTTACGCCCCAGCACCGTCAGCACGCAGCCTGCAGCCTTGGGAGATCTGAGAACTTCTATTTTAGTATCTGTCCCAGACAACTAAGAAAAGCAGGCTTCCATCATGAGACTTATTGTACAGAGCAGTTCCACCGCAAAAAGATATTAAAAACCTGCCTGTAAGCAGGTGGACTAAGTGCAAACCTGCAGTACTTATTATTCAGTCCCCCAGTCCCAGTGATTCCTGTGCAACTTTTAAAGCCAAACAAGCATTTCTGACAGCCTGACAGAACACAACTCCGACCACTGAAACGGAAGCACAGAAATCCTGCTCCCCAATCCCATCATAGGAACTGCAGATGTACCTGGTAGTGCAAAAACCCACAAATACTACTTACATGTTGGAAACTCTCTTAGATGGGAGTTCTGACCGAGCTGCTTCTGTTTCTTCATGTTCAGATACCTGAGGTGCTAGAGGTGAAACTTGCGGTTCTGCCAACAAACCAAAACATTTCCTTTCCACAATTCAATCCAGTAAGAGCGCCAAAATACAGCAGTGTCAAATCTACACTACGTTCTGTAAGTTACATTTATTAACAGGTTAAAATAAAGACATGGTGAGACCTATTGGGGTTCTGCTCCTAGGTAGGCCGACACGCACAGCAACAAAGTCAACGGTGGCAAACGGCAGCACGGGGCTCTGTGCCCTGCCGCAGAGCGGCACCGAGGCTGGCAACGGCATGCGCCTCTATAGCTTACACATGATCCTACAGCTGAGACCATGCTCGCTCTCCAGGGTAAGCAGACTGTGCAAGAGGATTTCCAAGAACACGTCTGCATCGGTGCAAGACCTGGTTTTTGAGAGCCAGCTGTATCGCCTGACCTCGCTCTGCTGACACTGCTGCGGTTCCTTGTCTTTTATGTCAACCAGTCGTACAGCAGCCTGGGTTTTTGTTTCGCGGAACAGGGTAAGAACGACAGGCTATGGAAGAACACCTCCTGGTCTCAAATCCACCAAAATACTGTCCTTCTGATTTCCACTTCCCTGAAAAAAAATACTTACGGGTCCGGATGATTCTCTTGAGCATAATCCTTGGCGTGTCATTATCCAGATCAGGGGCTGGTCTCTGCTTCAGTGAGGTGCTTCTGCCAGAATTCTTCTGCTTTCCCGAGTCAGGCACGGTCTAAAGAGAGAGATCAGTGATGCACAATTCAAAAATCCAGCTTTCCTCATTAAAGACAAATCTTAGCATCAAAAGCATTCCTCTTCCATGTTCCAATAAAAACCTAAGCTAGGTAACGCGAAACGTTTTCCAAATTTCCAGAGACCGTGCCCATCTGCTTTCGTTTCGGGGCAGCAGGCCAGCCACAGCGAGGGGGGTTTCAACGCTCACTGCCGACGCGAGCCTGAGGGACTCCGCAGCGCGGCCTTGACCTAACCCAACCCGAAATAAGCAGAAATAAAACCAAAACACCAGCGTGGCGAAAGCTGCAGCAGCCCCGGCTATTGAGGGAGGGCGAAATTCAGCGGGCTCGGCCCCGTTTCCCACGTCTGAAGGCGAGCAAGCAGCGGAACACCCCCAGTCCCCCGGCTCCAAGGGCCCCGCTTCTCCCTCACAGGCGGCGCGGACGCGCGGGCCCCGCGGCAGCTCTCCCCTTCCCCTCCCCCTCCCGCCTGCCCAGCCGCACCTTCCCCGCGGCCCGCAGCAGGTCGTGTCCGCTGCGCCTGGCCCCGCGGCGGGCCCGAGGGCGGGTGTCCGCCATGATGGAGTAACGGCCGCGACTCCTCCCTCCTTCCCGCCCGCCCGCGCGCGGGCGTGCATCTCGCGAGAGCCTCGCGCCGCGCCGCGCCCCGCCCCGCACGGCGCCCCCCGGGAGCGGTAGTCGGCGGGG
>Ga0065711_1037152_pt1 | contig 20130 bp, 12 predicted proteins | sample Hoacrofraction12_FD_59098 | JGI IMG/M metagenome (GOLD analysis project Ga0065711, IMG submission 59098) | Hoatzin crop microbial communities from Cojedes, Venezuela - Epithelial fraction 12 v2 (version 2) | ecosystem: Host-associated > Birds > Digestive system > Esophagus > Crop | place... | reverse complement strand
CTTCAATTCCAGGTGAGCCTTGGCCTTCCTCGTCGCATCCCTGCATGCTCTCACCACGTTTCTGTACTCTTCCCAAGTGGCCTGTCCCTCTTTCCACATTCCATGGACCTTTCTCTTCCGCCTGATCTCCGCTAGAAGCTCCTTGTTTAAATATGGATTGCCTTGGGAGGCAGAGATGATTATATTCTTTCCCATTGGTGCTGACACCATATAGCACATATGCCTGGGTTACATAGAGGAGTCATGAGGCTGCAGGGCACCCCTTGCCATGTGGGGGTAGGGGCTGCCCTCTGAGATGAGGGAGAAGAGTTGAGAAGTTGGAAAATCAGAGTTCTGACCCAAGACCTGACTCCAGTTAATGGATTTAGTAATAAATGTAAATTGCTAATATAAGAAAGTGGAAGACAATTTTAGCTTTTAATGAGAGCAAGTATGAAGCAGTTATTTCTTGTCATTCTTCATGAGAAACAGCAAAGAATGTGCCAATGGATTACCACTTTATGCCTCTGCCTTAACTGGGATAAAGCTCCATGCTGGAGCACAAAAAATAATACAGAATGATATCGAAAAATAACCTAAGAATCACTGCTTTGGGAACATCCATAAAAGCCAAGTGTTTAATAAATTGAAATTATGCAAATATTTGGCATTGACTTTATTTATGCACTTTTAGTACATTCAGTGTGGTCTTGATTTGAGGAGGAACAACGAAATTACAACAAGTAACTTGTTGATAATAAGTCTGTCTGTTTTTTGTAATTAAAAAAGTGATTAAGAAAGGCTAAGTCATTAATGCTTGAATTGCTGCTGCTGGGATATGAACAATAATGCACAATTTATAAACTTTTGGCAGAGGGATTTATTTACTGGTTCTTTTTCAAGAAACTTCTTTCTTTATGGTATTTCGAGAATGTGAGAAAAAATAGATTGATATTATGAGCAGAGAAGAGCAATCATTCTGATAAATGCCAGTGGATTTGTAAAACTAGACACGCTACATAGAGGATATGACTGCTGAATCTTGCAACTCAGCTACTTCATCTTTTGAATGGGCTCGTTATCCCAAGGGTAGATGGTTAGGTTTGGCTGGTAACTAGGTAAGGTATGGAGGAGCCACAGTGCTTCATAGCCCAACCCAATGCTCAAGCTTCTGTCTTCAGTCTCAGAAAATAGACAGTTTTTCCCAGGTTTTTTGGTTTGTGCGTCCACTTTCCAGTTTCAAACAAATGCAGAAGCACCAGCAGAGGATGGGGTAGGTCTTCTGATACACATGGAAGCAGAAAATACTGGACCTTCTTTCATCCCTTGTCACAAGAAGGCACAGACTGGTATCTCAACACCCCAAACGTGACAGAGTACTGGAGATAATACTGCACCTAGTACCTGATCTCTGCTAGGTCTCCAAACCTGTTCAATGTTTTGCATTGCTGTGGGTTACAGCCTGGGCTGTAAGTATGCAAGAGGCAGAGGATGCATCCCCTTCTCTGTCTGTGGGAGGGAAGCCAGCATCCTTAATCAGCCGTAGCAGTTTCAATGCAGAAATATTGAGCCAAGAAATTATTTGCACACAGAAGACCACCGTTCTTTGAATTTCATGTGATTTATAACTTGCAGAAAACTCTTTGAAAATTAATTTTTAAATTTTTTCACAAGTGTCACAAGGTTCACTTTTTCAATTGTTTTAGCTTTTATTGCAATGTAAGAAATAAGAAGAAAAGCATCTACTACTTTTACAAAGAGTAAATAGCCAGGGTAAAGCAGACATCTCTACATATAGGTAGATATAGATACTTCTATCATGTAAACATATCTGAGTACATTATCACTGAAAGCCAAAACACATTTATTTTAGAGAGCAAGAATTTTCAGATCTAGTTACATAGAGATAGAGTCAGATCTGGGACTGAGTTATGTTGGGACCCATGATGTAGCTCTGAATACCCACTTTTAGAGCAATTTGGGGCAGAATTTTTCAAGAACTGAAAATAAAAATTATTCTCTGCTACAGTAAAATAGATTAAGATCTATCAAACTTCAGGCAACTCGCTTTCTGCTTGGTAATGCCACCTAAGAACAGCCAGAGGCTTTAAAATTTATTATTACCCTAGCTGAGCAGCAGCATGGCTCCTAGATTAGTCTTGTGAAAATGATGAAATTATGTCAACAGAGGTCTTATATTTTCCTGCACAAGGATACTATCGGAGATAATGAGAGAATACCAGGAAGAAAAGCTTTTGCTTTAGAAAGATTTACAGCTTCTGCTTCATATCATAAGTCAACACTGAATAATTAAAAGACTTGTAATTAAAGGCTAATTTAGTATTGATTGTGTCCTAGAGCAAGGGGGCCAGTTGTCGCACCAACTTGTGCAAGCTTCATCAGCCAGACAGCGAGAGTGCAATTACCCTAAGTAGTCGTCAGCAATGGGACGGCATCTCCTCCAATCCATTCCTGTGCGCTCCACAGGTGCGTTAACAGGAGGATGGAGCAGGCTGTGGGGGAAAAGCGATTATCTTACAAGGTCTTCAGTATCAGACATCCCCTCAGACCGCTCCGTGCTCCAGAACTGAACGTCAAGGCTGTTTCATTTGGGAAAGTGAAGGCTAGGGATACCTCTTCAGCTCAGTTTTCTTCTTGCTTCTGTTCTCCCTCACTTCATGGTTCCTGTGATGGACCGTTCTGGAGCAAGCACCTTTCTCCGGTGTCTCTGGTTGCTGCCTCCAGTGCTTTTCAGAAAAAAAGTTCAGAACTGCTCTCTGACTAGAGGAACAAATGAGAAAAGGAGGGCCATGGATACCTGGTCTCCGGTCTCCGGACCTGTCTGCACCTACGCAGCTGTGCACATAATTAGGCAGACTTTCTGAGAGTGGAAGACTTCAGTTTGCCAATACGCACAGAGAACTTTTTCATCAGCACATCGATGAACAGGAGAAGACCACATGTTGTAATCTGGCAAAGGAGTCTGTCAAAATTCAGGAAGTCACATTTCTTTCTGATACCATGATGATCCTCTGATTAGATTTCACTGTCCCTTTAGTAGTATATTGCCACCAATCAATTGATTTTTTTTTTCTTCCAGGATCTCATATGCCTCCTGTATGCGTCATATATCATAGAAATTAGGTCATATTTAACATGCTGAATCATAAACATTAGAGATGGAAAATCTCATTAAGTCGTCAAATTCATTCCTTTGTCAGTGCAGACAGGTTCCCATGTAGAATAGAATTTAATTTTTAACATAACGTATATTCAGCCCTCTAACGTTTCTTTTTATTGGGTATTCCACAGAACCTGTTTAGTCCTTGCTATCAGTGATTTTTATGATAATCTGAACTTCCTTTTTAAAACTTCATTCCACAACTTCTAATTATATCTCTACATTGCTCTTTCTATCTCTAGGAAAGTAGTATTTGCAGGTCACAGTCATACACCTTCTTTCCAGCACTGTTCAATATTTGAAAATATGGGGCTTAATATGGAAACAATCCTGTAATTTCCATTTGCCAAGATCTCCAGCTACCCTCCATTTTGTTTTCTGGTAGTGATTTTTTTTTCTTTGGAGTTTCAGGAACTGCAAATTCACTTTAAATTCTGAAACTAACTTTTGCTTAATAGAATTGTTAACTACTTTTCAATACTTACTGCCACGAAAAAAATCTAAGCCTGTTCTCCTATAAAATCTTTCAGTTTTTCTTTTTATTTAGCTAAGATTTGGAACAAGAACAATTTTCACTTATTTAGCTAAATACGTGTTTCGGACTCATTAAAACATTACAAATCAATTCTTTTGGCTGTCTTCTGGCTGACCTCATCGTTTTGCATCAGATCAGAAAATGAAATAACTTCAAAACTCCATTAGATATTGCTGCTTTTGAGGGAGAGAGACAGAAGTCTCTCTGGGAGATCCTTCATGGTTTTGCTTCTCCCAGTGAGTACAAAGCCCAAAGAGAAACTTACTGCCAGAGTCTATTGCGGGGGGTGACATTCTAGGTTTTATTTACTTTTTAAATATACCACACAAAAATGGAACAAAGCTGAATCACTGGGTGGGACTGAGCATCCTGTAGTTTTTATGCCACTCAGTAACACGTGGGGACAGAGACAGGAGACAGAGCTGTATCTGATAAACGTTATCTGCTTCCATCTGCTCTCAGATAGGCTGGTCTCTGCTATTATTGGATACAAAGATAATGTACAAAAGCCAGTCAGATAACAACAGAAAACACAGATCACAGAATCACAGACAGGTTACAGTTGGAAGGGACCTCTGGAGGTCATCTAGTCCAACCACCCTGCTCAAGCAGGGTCTGCTGGAGCAGGCTGCCCAGGACTGTGTCTGGATGGCTTTTGAAGAAGTCTAAGGTGGGAGACTCCATAACCTCTCTGGGAAACCTGTTCCACTGCTCACCATCACAGTAAAAAAGTGTTTCCTGATGCTCAGACGACACCTCCTGAGTTTCAGCTTATACCCTTTGCCCCGGGTCCTGTTACCGGGCAGCATTCAAAAGAGCCTGGCTCTATCTTCTTTACACCCTCTCTTCAGGTATTTATATACATTGATAAGATCCCGCTGAACCTCCTCTTCTCCATGGTGAACAGTCCCAGCTCTCTCAGCCTTTCCTCACGAGAGATGTTTCAGACCCTAAACCATCTTTGTGGCCCATCTTTGGACTCCCTCCAATGTGTCCATGTCTCTCTTGTACTGAGGAGCCTAGAACTGGAAACAGGATTCCAGGTATGGCCTCACCACTGCAGAGTAAAGTGGAAGGACCACTTCCTTTGACCTGATGACTTGGAATAGCCTGCCCAGGGAGGTGGTTGAGTCCCCATCCCTTGAGGTGTTTAAAAAATGTGTAGATGTGGCACTTCAGGATATGGTTTTGTAGGAATTATGGTGTTGGGTGGATGGTTGGGCTTGACGATATTAGAGGTCTTTTCCAACCTAAGACTCTATGATTCTGTGATTCTATGACAATGCTTTGCCTAGTGCAGCCCAGGATACTATTAACGTTCTTTATGGCAAAGGCACATTGCTGGTCCATGTTAACTTGGTGGCCCTCAGAACACTTTCTGTCAAGCTGTTTTCCAGCTGGGTTGCCCCCAGCATATATTGGTGCATGAGGTCATTCATCTCCAGGAGCAGGACTTTGCACTTCTCCTTGTTGAATTTCATGAGGTTCCTGTCAGCCCGCTTCTCCAGCCTGCCAAGGCCCCCCTGTATGGCAGCATGACCTTCTGATGTGTCAGCCACTCCACCCAGTTCTGTGTCATTTACAATCTTGGTGAGGGTACACTGACCAATGTAGATAACCTTTTGGGGTTTTACAGAGTATTTGGAGTATAAAGAATGTGGCCAGAGAGGATGGCCTGTTTATGAATTTTGGTAATACAGATCACTTTCTCTTAAGGCTTCATACTACTTTATTAGAACCTTTGGCTGCTAGCCAAAGGGCAATTTCTGACCAGTTTAACTAATTTTCCCACTTGCAGCCATGTCACCATCCTGCCTGACCTTTCAATTCAATTCATCTTGAGACACATTATTGACTAATTTCCTGAAATTCAGGTGAAATGTGCCCATTTTTAACCTTGGTCCTTCCTTACGTACTGAAATTACCTTATACTCAAGTATTAACATTGCCATTAGTAAGCAATCAAAATTCTTCTCCAAAGGCTTTTCAAATTTATTTGCTCTTTCCATGCCAATTTCAGTGATGTATTTCACCTAATCCTGGTGCTTTGTCAACTTTTCAATAGTACTGAGAGCTTTAATTGCCTTACTATCTTCTCTACTGCAGTGAGGTTTTTTTCTTTAGCATTTCTATTCCCCTCAAGGAAAACATGGACTCTGGGATATTACAGGTCCTCCATTTCCTGGGATGAAGAAACCGCTTAGACCCTTAAGGATATCTACTCCATCTCTCAGCAACATTTAATCTATCATAGCCCCTCTTTATCTTCCTAATAAATTCACTTCTCAGGCAGCAAAGGCTTCATCATCTGTGCTCTTCAGACACAGCAGTGTCCTTTTGCTTGGTGTCCTTTTCTGCTTTTGTGTAGCCAGGAGAGCTAAGATCTCAGGGCTAAAAACACAGTGAGTATTTTGGGTCAGTACTCTAAGGAGGATGACACTCAGCTAGGAGAAATAAACCCTGGGCTCTGCTACTTGTTTTTCATGGAGAGGCTGTGAAAATAGGAAACCTGCCCAGCCCAGAGGATTTGACACTGTAGCAGCTGAAATGCCTGTCAGCCTTTCTGTGGATGTTGTGCCGGTTGGCACTGGGGATCAGAGCAAAAAGGTGCCTTGTTTCCCAAGCCCAGACTCTTGCAGAAAGCTTAGATTCTGGTGCCTCATTATGTTGTCCTCCAAAACACAGGCACAAAACGGGTTTGGGTGACAGGGAACAGTACAGCTGCATCAGTTCTGGCGCTCTGGATTACTGTCTTTGCTGTAGCCTGTCTCATTTTAGATGGTAAATGGCTCCCCTGGCTCTTCCCCTTGTGTACCCATCGCTGGGATCAGTGGCAGGGCCCCAGCTGTCACTGTCCTATTGCCATCCAACTGCATGCCCTGCCATGCTGTTGCTCCAGCTTTATCAAAACTGAATGATCTTAGAGTCTGATGAGTGATTACCTCCCAGATCAGACACTGCGAAGAAGCTAACGACAGGGAAATGGAGGACTAACACCAGAAATTCAGGGTTAAAATCTTCTATGGACTTGCAAATGGGTGTTGTTTTATGCACGTGGCTTTCCCATCAGGTACTCCAGATTATACACTTGCTCTGTGTGTCACCTGCAGACAGCTCTGCTGAACTGAGAATAAAGAAATGGATAACATCACCACCTGAATATAGCCCTGAAATTCACACATGAAAGAAAAAACATATTCCTGCGCAGAGCTATATTAACTGGAACTTTTATGTTATTTATGTTTTGCCTCAGATACACACATATACCAGCAGCAAAAAATCTAGTACTTCTAGTAAATCTGCTGAACTCTGTTTTAGCTTGGAAAAAAAGTGCTGATTGATTTGCTCGTCTGAGTTATTTAGAAACAGCTGAAAGCTGGAGGGCTGTTAGTTTCTGCTAAAGTGAGTACTTTTCCCCCTGAATAAAAACATTTAATTTAAGAGCTCTCAGTGTTTGTGCACGTACTCCTGCTTCAGATGCAGGAATTAAATGTCAGCAGAGCCAGACCTTCAGCTTCGTTTGATGGCACTGCTGAAGGCAGTATGGCCACATTGATTTGTGCTACCTGAGGAACAGACCCACTGTTGTTACTTTCCACTGGACATCACATAAGAGCTATAATCAGATTTCTGAGTGCACAGAAAAGAAAATGCAGCATGGAGAGTGACTTGAAACCAGAAACAGTGTATGAAAATAATACTCTGTCCTGTTACAAATACACTAGTCTTTATGAGACTCTTCCAGTGGAAATGATGCTATTTGGGCATGTAAAGTCCCCTGTGTTCTAATGGGAAGCTGGAAAAGATCCTATCAATTCAAAGATCAGGCTTGTCCTTGAAAATTGTTCTCTTCCTGCTGTTACAAGTGATGTCTAAGATTGCAGTAGAAAGAAGCATTTCTATTTTCTTGACAACAGCTTTACTGTGGTTGCAAAAGAGCAGTTTCGGTGCATTGCCCTGCAGCTACCGTATCTAGGGTTGAACAAGTTATTCAACTACTTTCAGATTTTTCAGTAGCTCTGCTGTGCAATGGACAACTAATACAAGCACTGTGGCAGCGAAGAGACTGGGTGAAACTGGCGAGTTAAAACCCTGAAAATATCTCATACTGCAGAGCATTTTGATTCTTAAGCTAGATTTAACGCTTATAGTTCAAATCTGGGTTGGAATAGACGTATTTTCATGGATTCTAGCAGACCCCCTGTAGTCTGTAGTTGCAGGGGATTTGCTCCAGCTTGACTTGGTGAATAGCAAGTTTTCTAGTAAAACACTGTGAAGATTTGACTGTCTCATTTTGCAGTGCAACTAAATTACCCAAAGAGCTTTGTCTGCCTATCTATCTCCACTAAAACTGCAAACAGTTTAAACTTGACTCTTGACTGCCCCTCTCTGGCAGTGTTCAAGGCCAGGTTGGACAGGGCTTTGCGCAGCCTGGTCTAGTGGAAGGTGTCCCTGCCCATGGCAGGGGGGTCGGAACTAGGTGATCTTTTAGGTCCCTTCGAACACAAATCATTCTGTGATTCTATGACTCTTAAATAAACTCAGTTAGATGGAAAGGGCCCCACCTGCACACTTGTGTTAAATCTGAATTGAAACTCTAGGGTGGAAAAAGTGTATCTCAATTTCTGATGAATTGTTTTACTGTTCACAAATAACCTTCTTTAATAACATAGCTCTTTCTTTTTGATTTTTAAATTGTTCCACAGAATAATCCAGACTATCAAGAAGCATCTTTCTCATGTGGAAATAGGTGTACAGTACTGTACCATAGTTAGGGTGGAGAATATTCTGAAGCTGTGCTGCTGCTTCAGAGGAGACAGGCTTTGGTTATTCACCCCTGCATGTATGTAGTCTGCTGTGCAATCTGTTATCAGTTTTGCTTGCTGTGGTAAATAATGAATAATATACTTCAGTAGATATTTTCAAAAAAACAATAATTCATGCTAAAATGCATAAAACTTTGGGGATTAACAAAAAGTTCCAGTACGTCTCCTATGAGGACAGGCTGAGGAAGTCCGGGCTGTTCAGCCTGGAGAAGAGAAGGCTCCGGAGTGACCTTATAGCAGCCTTCCAGTAGCTGAAGGGGCCTACAGCAAGGATGGAGAGGGGCTTTTCAAAAGGGTGTGTAGTGATGGGACAAGGGGTAATGGCTGTAAACTAAAAGAGGGCAGATTTAGATTAGATATTAGGAAGAAATACTTCACAATGAGGGAACAGATTGCCCAGAGAAGCTGTGGATGCCCCCTCCCTGGCAGTGTTCAAGGGCAGGGTGGATGGAGCTCTGATCAACCTGGTCTAGTGGAAGATGTCCCGGTTCATGGCAGGGGGGCTGGAACCAGATGATCTTTAAGGTCCCTTCCAACTCTTACCATTCTATGATTCTATGATATCCTAGAGGTATCTGAGTATTTATAAATAATATGACCAGCAAGCAGCGATTTAAAGCAAATCAAACTCAGTGGCAAATTTTCACAAACCAGCATTTCAGTATTTAACCAGTTGTGATCCTTATCCAGTGCCCAGAGCTACTCAGTGCCACGGCTTCAAACTGAAGGCAGTACTTTTGCCACTGCTCACTGCTGCTGTCCCTGGTGAACTGGTAGCTGGAAACCAAGACTACCAGGATGAAACCTGCTTTAATATATGAAATGCATCACCTCCAGGAATTGTGCATAGGATTTAACTTGCTTTTTGAAAGATGGAGTTGATATCTAATCTACAGCTTGAAACCATTCACACTGTCACAGCACAAGTGTTTTAACAGGTTGACACTGTGTGTCTTGAAATTTCAGTGAGCCTAGCTGATCAAATCAGCGTGTTCACAGGCAGCAAGCAGCAACATGTTAGGAGACTCGAGATTCCTTATCATCCGTCACGGGTATTACTTTTAAGGCACCAAGAATTGCTGCTAAATAAAGGCTAGTAATACCTCTGAACAGACAGAAAACTTGCGTACTGCTTCAGATGAGAGTGTAATGGTTAATGAGAGTCAGTGACATCCACTCAAGAGTTTCCATCTTTTCAATGATGTGTCACAATACAAAAGGCGTTGCAGACGTCAGCCAATAACGGAAGCGTAAGTAGAACTGACATAGTATTAGAGAGAGAGAACAGAGAAAGTGGCTGGGATATATATATATATATAAAATATATAATATATCATATTCTGATGAGATAAACTGCCAGAGTTTCCTTTTCCCAGACACCTATTCCATGAATGCGTGTCAGGTATAGCTCCTCCTTGCAACATCCTGCAGTCAGAAAGGGCAGAAAGTGCTTTTTTGCTTTGAAATTTTCTGGATTTTTTGTTTTGCAAAATAACAGGAGAAATGAGGAACTGGATGCAAGACTTTAAATTTCTGGATCAAATATTTTTTGTGTGATTTTTAGCCACAAATTTTGCTGGTCATTGAAATGCCACCACAAAAATTTGGCAAAGCATTCTTCTCCATTTGGAGAGCAGGATTCAATTATATATCTGTCTCTGGCTTCGAAGATTTTATATATATATGATTATATCTATTATTATACATAAGACAGTTAATCATAAAGAAGACAGTTAATAATTGTTGAAAGGTGAAATTTTGTACAATGCCAGTAATGCAATTGCATGCCAACAAGTCGAAAATATAGACTAGATTGCTATCCATGTCATGCAAATTAAAAATTGCATGTCCTGCCTACCTGTAGAACAGGGACAATACACGTAGGTCTGATGCAACGCTAGTAGGTGGGAAGTTCAGCATGTAAACTAAAGGAGGCAGTTGTTCATGAAACATATAGTTTAATAGAAGAAGCTCTTGCCACAGGACATCATGGATGCTAAAAGTTCAAGGGAAACTGGACAGAAGTCCCCATAAGACATATCCCTTGTGAGTTACTAGGTGCACAGAAACTCTTTCTTACTCAGAAAGACTCTGAGTTGCAGTGACTGCAGGTTAGGAGGAATTACTAGGGGAAATATTAACTAGTTTTAACAGAATCACAGAATGGTAGGGGTTGGAAGGGACCTCTGTGGGTCATCTAGTCCAACCCTCCCGCCGAAGCAGGGTCACCTAGAGCAGACTGCACAAGACCACTTCCAGATGGGTTTTGAATATCTCCAGAGAAGGAGACTCCACAGCCCCTCTGGGAAGACTGTTCCAGTGCTCCATCACCCTCAAAGAAGTTCTTCGCCATGTTCGGATGGAACTTCCTATGCTTCAGTTTGTGCCCATTGTCCCTTGTCCTGTTGCTGGGCACCAATGAGAAGAGTTTGGCCCCATCCTCCTGACACCCACTCTTAAGAGATCTATCCTCATTTATAAGATGCCTCTCTCTTCCTATGTTCTTCTGTTCTCCTCTAGGCCTACTGGGACTGGTGGACCTTCAGTCTGGCTTAGAAGAGCCACTTTTTCTCAGTTTCTCATGTAGTGCCCATGAGCCACATCAATAACCACTTTAAATCTCCTAGTCCTCTGGGAGGTAGAGGACGCGTAGAGGTTAAAGAGAACCACAATGTTTCTGGACAGTCTTTAATTCAGATGCCAGATGTATCTCCTTGCTTTGGGATCATTATCCCATTACTCCAAATCATTCACTCAGTTTTCTACTGTGCACATAATACAAGGCAGAAAATCAGGATGCGGGAACACAATTCATGAAAATACATTCATGCTAGCTTTATGGGCAGTTTATTGTGTTTTGAAATCTTGAATTTAGAATGGATGTTTCACTCCAAGCAGTAAATTTAACAAACATTCAAAAACACGAGGGAACTATGTGACAGGATCACACTCTGTTATCTCAACCACAGCCAAGGCAGTCTGTAAGAGCAATTTTCCAGAAAGGATAAGGGCAGGAGAACGGGGACACCTCTCCTCCCTCATAAAATAGGCAGAAGAACTTCTGAATACTCCAGTTTTGTAAGGGGCTCCATTCTTAATTCCCATCTAAAAGAAAGTGTGACAGGATTTGTCAATTGCTGGGCACAGGGATTCTGTAACAACAGCTGTCCCAAAAAGTTAATCCAATCTGTGAATATCTTGGGAAAAAGTAATCTTGAGCACAAAATGGACTAGTTCTGCTCCCCTTCTTCTGTTTTTCTCTGTCTTGTATATATGATGCCATCCTGCAAGATATGCCCCTCTGAAGACATACATGTAGAAAACAACATGTTTAGCAGAGTCATTTCAAGCTGCCAGTTCTATTCTCATTTAAAGCTGCCCGTTGTATTCTCATACACAGTGCAGCTCACATTACTGTTCTTTTTAAATGTCTCACTTATTCAGTGCTGAATTATAGCTGGACAATTCATCCTGGCTAAACTAAACAGGACAGTTGCACACACTGCAGCCTGTCTCTCACAGGTCATCATTATGATATTAATGACCATCTGTAAGCAAAGTACATGGGCAGGGTATGATTAGTGCAAGCAATTTAGCCACTATGCTTTTTGTCGACATGAATGCAGTTTAAATTAAGCTGCAGTTGGCTACAGCTGGAGAAGCTTTTACTTAGCCTGTAATGAGCATATTCCAGTTTTCTCAGAAATCCATTCCTTCAACAATAACAAGATGATTGTGGAGTTTCAAAGACTCTGCTCACATCATCTATTTCTGCGTTGTTGGTTGGGAAAGCTCAGTAGGTTCCAGATTGGACCCTTTTCTCCATTTCCTGAGAATGAAATATGATTTTGGTTTTGTGTAAATCAGAGTTTTGCCCTTTATACTTAGGTTCTGTCAATTTGAATGAAAACATTTCACCATTTAATTTTTTTTCTCTTCTGAAGCCAAGTTTTTTAAGCTGAAAAACTGATTACTAGAATACAGTACTCCCACAGTAGTGCGAATTAGTTGTCCACTGTGCAGCTTTGCAGCCAATGGAAGACATAAGACTGTTTTAGAGTCAGTCTCTAGGGATCCAGTACTCCAATTCATTCTGCTGTTTGTGTCTCAGAAATACTCCAGAGTGCAATCCAATAACCATTGAAGCCAACTGGCATTGAACAGTGTCATAAATCCAAATCTTGTGATCAACAGGGTTTAAAAATCTCTCGACGGGGGAAAACTGTGGATGTTTCTGTTGCAGTGGCAAGAAGTCTAACAAGAGCCATGGCTGTATGCACAGGAGAGAAGTAGGAGCAAGCAGTTAGGTTTGCCTCTGCGTCTGGCACTGGTGAGGCTAATACTGAAAGATAATGGGATTCATGATTTAAAGGTAACGCTACAAAATCAAAGAGGGCACAGGCAGAACCAGGGCAATTATTGAGCAGTTGATACAGTAATGATGCACTACTATGGCAAATACAGTGTCTTCACTGTGTCAGGACAAACCTGGATGCCTTCTCCGAGCATGGGATTTAGCAGAGTTATGTGAGGGGTATCTGGGATCTGGATAGACAGTGAGACAGTTTTTGAGCTCTTGTCTTTAAGCTCTGTGAATCTGAGAGGTGTGACAGCCTTAGCACAGGGTTCAAGAGCAACAAACCTATTTTACCAGCGTTTTGAGCGGATAATATTCTGGCTGAATCCAAGTGTGCTGGTTTGCACAGAAGCAATGAGACAGCTGATTTCAGTTACAGGAGTATTGCCTTGAAGTGAATTTGGGTACGTTGTTTAATAGGCCTCTGGGATACTTGCTAGAATGCCGTGAGGAGTTTTTTTATTAAAACTGTGTGTTTTTCAGCATGATGTAATTTAAGGACTGTAGGCCAATCTTGGCTTTCTTTTTTTGGACTTCTTTTAGTTTTGATCTTCTTGTACTAGTTTTTCCATTTATTTCATTCTCTGTTGCCAGTCTTTCTTTTGGTTGATGTTGATGCAGAGAGATTACACCAGTTTATAATTGTCCTGTTTCTTGCCTTAGCATCTAGTCCTGGCCATTTCTGAAGATGCTATTGGGTTGGGTGGATTTTTATTTTGACTTGTTATAGATGTTCCTATTCTGTCATATTGTTGGCATATGCAGTATGGAGTTTCCAAAGCCCACAAAATGTTGAGGATTCCCATATTCCTCAACCACAGATGCACACTGAAAACTTCCTCTCTGTTATTCTGAAGTCTTTTTCTTTAACATTCTTGTGTTAAGCACAGTAGGCAAAATGTTGTCTGTGTAATTGTTATATTAAAATTTCATAATTTACCTTTAAAATCTAAATGCATGTTGAGGTTATAGTACTAAACAAGAAAGAATTAAACCTAGCCAAAATATTTCCATAAAGAAGGCAGGGGGAAAGTATGAATCTTCTCATTATGACATTCCTTTATTCTCTGACCAGCTGGCTGGAATTTTTGGAAAGAGCATACAGATTATTTCTGGTGTTTGACCAGCACTGCCACTTATTAGAGACACTTAGCATAAAGTGGACCCAGCGGGAGAGCTGTTAGAAAGCTTCCAAAATAAATGTCCACTGGATTTCTGGCCAACTGCTCAGTTTGACCATGATCAAATTCCTTCTTATTTGCCATTGCTGAATATGTGTGCCATAAGTCTGTTTGCTTGGCATTATTGCTCTGGAATACTTATTCTCTAAGCAATAATAATATTTGCCTTCACGCATGGAAACATATCAATAACTGAATTAGAACATAAGCTGATTATTAAGTTAGGTGCTTACCTTGTGTTGTTTGCTCTTCTTGTATCTAAAAGTCTTAGTTGTCTAATTGCACAGCAGTGAGCGGTGTTCTTGGGTAATCAGCTACATACTCTAAATAATTAACAGGAAATAGCTTGTGATAGGTTTGCAGAGGAAATATCATTGTGCATATGGCAATGTATAATAGTACATCAGCAGAAATCAGCACTTGCTCTGATTGGCATTTTGGCTGTCGTCTGGCTTTTAAGTAACACATTATCCCATTGTCCCTAATTTGAGAATAGCTACTTTTGCATTGAGCTGCTCACAACAAATCTCTTACACTGGAAAAGAAAGGGAGGTGAGTGTGCGATGTTTGGTGTTTCCTCTCTTGGTAAGTACAACTGCCTTGAGACCTCCAGGTCCAAAGCATGCTGCTATATGGAATAGGCCATGTCCTTTCAGTCCTTAGGGAATTTGGATTTGAGAGACTGCCAGGGCAGGAAGGAATTCCATACTGGTTGAAATAGCAATGAAACAAATTGTGTTGCCCTCAGCCACAGTATCAACACATCATTCTTTCACAGCTGCAGATGCCAAAATTCATCTCACTTGCTTACTGTAGCCAGGTTTGTCAGGGCACATAGATGGGAAGTGCAAAGGGAGAGTCCAGTTTGCCATCCCATCATATACCGTTTAGAAACCTTGTTCAGAAATGGATGAAACTCTTAAATAAATTCAACAGTAGGTCCACACAGCTGCTAATATCATCATATCATTCCAGACGTTGCAAGCTTCCTTACAGAAGCTAAACTAAAATTTTTCATGGATCATTGGTCTTGTATTAGCACTGTCCTTTAGCTAAAATAACCTTTTTTTCTGGAATTTGCACCACCATGCTACTGCACTGAGTATCCCTCAGGAGAGTGAACTTACCCCCTTTACTATTCTGTTCTGGTTTATACAGCTTTGCTAAATAAAATCTACCTCCTTCAATCTACTCTCACAAAATACATTCTCTTTTACCTGATCAATTCAGTGTATCCACTCCTCAAATCCAGTCTTCAGGCTGAGGGCACATGTGCTTTCTCGTTAATGTTGGGAATGTCTGAACAGATATCATCTATTATTTCAGCTGCTCTTTTTCCTCTGTCCACAGCACAGTAATGTCTCTTTAAAGCATGATTTTTTCTTCTGAAATCCCTGAACATTTTCCCTCTTTGTTATGTCCAGCTCATGAGCTCTCTAATCAGTTCTCTCATTAGTCTCCATAGCCATGACATGCACTTTGGCTATGAAACCACGTCCATTTCTAACATTTTTCATACTACTAATTCTTTCTTTGTTTTCCAATGTCTTAGTGATGGCTCTTAACCCTGTGTCATCAGCAAAGACTTCCACGTTTAGAGCCAGACAACCCAGTGAAAAGTGGTCCCAAGACCTATCCCTTCTGGAGGTTCACTGATAACTTCCTCTAATCCATTGCCATATCTCCTTCAGTCAGTTACTCTGTAATGACTTTAGTAATTTACCAGGTACTAAGTTGCGGGGACATTTCTTCCTAAAAAAAAAACCCAACTCTCTTACTGAGAAAGAAGTCTAAGTTTAACGCAACCTACCTTCAGTAAAACTTTTTCTGTGTTTCATTTTGTTTTACTTCCCTTCAGAATTTGTTCTAAAGCATCACTGTACTTGACCAGAATATTTGGCCTCTGGTTTCTAGATTGCCACTTTCTCTCTCTCTCTCTCTCTCTGTCTCTCTCTCTGTCTCTCTCTGTACATATAGGGACTTAGGGACTCAGAGTCATAAGGATACATTAATTATAAGTTTTGATATTTGTTCTTGAAATTTCATATTCCAGTTTTTTGACTTCCAGCATAACAGAGCACTCAGCTCACCTAAACTACATCTTCAGACATTGTCATTTCCATTAGCTGAGCCACATCTCTTTAGAAAGTCTGTAACTTCACTTAATAAAACAATAGAGCTGGAAGGGAAGGTTCGTCACTTAATGCCCCTTGCATAATCATCTGTAGCTTCATAATTCTTAACTCTTAATTGTCCAAATTTGCCTATAAACATCGTTTTGAAGATTCAATAACATTGCCAGGCAATTTATTCCAGAGTTTTTCTATCCTTACCGTTAAAGTTTCCTCTGTGTCTAACACAAATTTTCCTCACCTACAGTTTTCATGGACATGGAAAGCAGACCGTATCTTATCTGTAACAGCTTTTTGTCTGCTTAAGGGCTGCTATGCACCCCTCTGGGACATTTTTAGCAGCATACATCATCCCAGTTCTTTGGCTTGCACACAGCTGTTTGTATCAGCTTAGATTCTGACTGCTCTTACTGCTGCCTTTTGGACAGCATCTTTTTCAGAGCACTATGCTCTAGTAGAGCAAAAATCTCACAGAATCTTTCTTAGTGCTGAGTCAAATATACGAACTACTTGATGTTCTTTCTCCCAGTGCTCCTGACTGAACTAGAAATGACATTGCTGACTCATGTCCACCATTTGATCTGCTATATCCCTGAGGTCTTTGTCTATAAAATTGCTGTCTCACCCATTGCCACCCAACTCAGATAAGTACAGTTGATGATTCCTGCCGAAATATTATTTACTTTGCTTTTTCTCCCTAACAAACTTCATTCCATTCATCTTCCTGCTAATTTTCAGAATTTCCCTTCAACAGACAAGCTAATTTTGAATTTTCAATGAGTTTGTAGTCCCTCCTTGCTCCTTATCCTCTGCAAATTTAATAAACATACTTCCTATTCCATCATCCCTGTTAATGAAAATATTGAATAAATGCAGACTTAGGACAGACTCCTGCAGAATGTCACTCAATACACCCTGCCATCTGGATAATGAACAATTGATAAGTACTCAGTAAGTATAGATTTCAAATCACTTCTTCACCCCTCTCATACCAGTTTCATCAAGACAGAATTTACCTAGCTTGCTAATGAGAATGTCATGTGAGATAGTGTCAAAAGCCTTATTGAGGTCATATATGCCTATTGCTTCTCCCTCATTCACAGAACTCTTGATATGGTCAAAGAAGATTAGTTGGATTTGACACAGCTTGCTCATGACAAATCTATAGCGTCTGCTGCTTATCCATTTTTGTCTTCCAGGGGACAGTTTGTTCCAGATTTTTACTAGAAGTCAAAATGATGGGTGACCCAAGTCCTTCACAGGATTTCTGGTTTTTCTTCCTTGATAACCTCAGATCCCCTGGCTCCAATTTTTTTTACACACTCATCCTTGGCTGCTACTGGTTTGTGCATTCAATGCGCTTTTTATTGCCTACTTTCTCTTTTATTTTATCTCTTGATTGAAAAGATAAGGCAGAGTATTTATTTGGTTCAAAGCTCTTTATTATATTTCCTCTCTGCCATGGAAAATATTTTGGTATTTTTAATGACTTCTGTATTTCCCTTCTGTTCTGGGAGGTTTTACCTTCCCTGGTTTTATAGAGGAAAAAAGGGCGACAGGAATTGTACAACAGGAGCCAAGTTCTCCAATATAGTGGCTTTCCTCTACTTGTGCAAGCATCCACTGTGCACAGGAATGACCTACTTATCTATGGAGCAGGGCACGCACCGTGCACTCTGTGCATGTGCCAGTACTGCTTCCTTGACACTAAAAGACACTGCAGAACAACTGCACGTAACTTTTCAAGGCCAAACTAGGGGCACGCTGCAGGCGTGGGCACAGCGATGAGCTCTGCCAAGGTCTTCATTGTACAGGGGTTCAGAAATTCACCTGCTGGTCCTCAAGCTCTGCCTGTTACTCTGTGGGTTGGTGCAACATTTGCTGGCTATTAGCCCTTCTAACGAAATTCTGGCAACACAGAAATTCATGGAAAAATATTGAATTTTAGCCGTAAAACCAAGATTTCAGCTTCAGGAATGGTTTGCCCAATCAGTAGGTTTTCTAACATACCCTAGAAGTGAAAAATCAATGTTCCTTTCTTTCGCTGTTTTCCTGCTTTTAGCTGTTGTTGTAGGCTCTTTTCTCTTTTGAAGTTATTACCACTTTCTGAATTCTAAGAGCTTGCAAAGCTTCTGTTTGTGAGCACAGAGGGCCTGCTAGCAAGACCACTTTCTAAATTCTCCACTCTATTAAACTAATCCATGCACATTTGTTGTATTTTAGTGTTTAGACTTCCTGAACATGGTTTATTACACCATTTAAACACTTTTATTCATTTTTAAAGGTCAGACAAAATCAATCAAAACAAATCAATTTACATTTTTTAAACTGTGTTAGAGACACTGTTGCGGTAATGGAGATTGAGAGACCCCTAGTTTCAGGGATAAATTAAAACAGATTTAGCAAAAGAAATATCTGCTGTAATTGTGAAGACTAAGAACAGAACTGATGCATCCAAGAGAAGGAAAAGGGATTTAGGGCTGGGTCTGCAGCTGACGTAATTCTGGAGAGTGATATTGATTTTAAAGCAAATAGGAACTGGTCCAGAACCATTAATTGAACAGCATAATTTCTGTGGGTTTATCCTTTCAGGTTTTCTTCCCTCTCATGGAGTTCCTCTAACCACTCCCAAGCAGTGTTATCCACTGTATACACATCTCCCAGCTGAAGCCTAACTCCCTACTAAATATGCAGTGTGAAAAATGACTGAACATATTCATAAACTTTCTTGCCTCCAACTGCTTCTCTCTCTCCCATTGACACATGTTTACTTAGTCTCAGATCATCACATCACCTGGAAATCTTGCCACTACTGCCTGTTTAAAATTCGGACGTTAAAAGAATGTTATAGGCCACAGTGGTGCTCTTGAACAGCTCTTCCCTGAGTCAAGACAGAGGAGCATGTCAGAGGCTGAACACAAGGAAAAGAAAAGGTCTGTCAGCTGAACTTTCCTGCTCTTTGCAAATTCTAAGGAAACTTGGGTGAGGTAGCTCAACAATTCAGCGGCATCTCAAAAATGTAAGGTCTTGCTGCAGTGTTTTCCTGCTTCTTTCCCTGTCTACTTAAGAGACGGAACAAGTTTCTAATTGCGAAGATATTGACGAATTTCAATGCTTTGGCCAGAATTTCAGGGGCAAGTGGCAAGATAAGCATTGACCTTTCAAGATGAGTCAGTTTTTATGATTTCTTGCTTTTTTTTCAAAAGCCAGCTAATCACACTCAACCCTGTTTATATATTACAGAAGACGTGAATTTATTTGGGGCTTTTTTTCACACTCCCTTCAAAGTCAGTCTATACCTCCATTTTATCTCTTCAAAGGCAAAGAACTTGTGAAGAAGTTTGAGAGAAAGAAAAACCCCATATTTTTCCTAGGGTATTTCCAAATTCCAGCTGGATGAGTTTCAGCTGAAGTATCAATGGGAGCACAGTTGCACCAGTCTGGAGCAGGATTCAGCTCAACAGCCAAGGAAAGCAGCCCAGCAATGTATCCACAGGGCTGAATAAACTGCTTGAACAAGACGTCCTGGATTCTTGTGTTCATTTTCAGAAGCCAAAGCAACTTCAGCACTTTCAGGAGCTATTAGAAATTCTGGGAAAATTTACTTCTGTATTTACTGCTTTCTACATTTACAAGGTCTGCTTCGGACTAGGACCAGAAATCCTGATGTCATGATGAGAAGCTGCTCTAAATTTTGGTTGGCATCAGCAGAAGATTGGCAGAAATCTCGTTAACTGACCCTGCTTTTGTCACTTTTACAGCCTAATTGCAGTGGCTTCAGAGCTTTCAATACACATCACTATTTACACATAGGGCTACAAGGATGGTGAGGGGACTGGAGCATCTCCACTACGAGGAGAGGTTGAGGGAACTGGGCTTGTTCAGCCTGAAGAAGAGAAGGCTGCGAGGGGACCTTATAAATGCCTACAAATATCTGAA